>Ga0123354_10005604_pt1 | contig 18311 bp, 16 predicted proteins | sample TergutLab28metaG_2_FD_97872 | JGI IMG/M metagenome (GOLD analysis project Ga0123354, IMG submission 97872) | Labiotermes labralis P4 segment gut microbial communities from Petit-Saut dam, French Guiana - Lab288 P4 | ecosystem: Host-associated > Arthropoda: Insects > Digestive system > Gut ...
CGCCAAAAAAAAGTTGAGCCGTAGAAATAAAAGGGGTGTTAGTTTCCCAAAAAAAAAGAAGGGTGAGGAGGGGTGGGGGGGGGGGGGGGGGGGGGGGGGGTCAAGTGGTACGGCGATGGTCCTTCACTGCGGCGGCCTGGGTACGAGCCTCGGGAAGAACCCGGGGGAAAATTATTAAATAATTATATTGTTTGATGTAACGGATGTATGTTGGCTGTGTGCGGCCTGATCAGCATACATATGGCGGAGAAAACAGTACGGTTTGAAGTTGTCGTGCCCTGTTTAGTACCCTAAATGTATCGGTTGAACAGCTGTCGGCTTGCCAAGCAACTCTGTTCACCGTTTAGTTGATTAATAAGATTTGCGTTTTTCTACCTTATATACGGCCCTTAGGTGTTACTAAGGCGATGAAACAAAGAAATATGAGATGGCGGGACGTGTAGCACTCAGGATGTGCCATGCATACAGAAATTTAGGCAGTAAAAGGGTTGCCTCTAAGGAGATTTAGGCGTAGATAGAAGAAAAATGTTAGGATGAATATTATAGAAATATAGAAATAGTGTGCGTGTGCGTGTGCGTGTGCGGGCAGGATTCGTGGGGCTCACGAGCCCTTTTGAAGACGGCGTTGTTTCTTCCGTTTCCATAAAAAGGAGGGGAATTTGTTCACGAGCTAAATGACAGGTCGTCATTTCAGAAAGGACCCTGCTTATTGGTATTAACTGTTTTTTTTTTGGGGGGGGGGGGTTCTAAAGTTTCTTTGTGGTGGATCAAAACCGTGGCTTTTGAGGCTTCGTAAATGTTAATGTATATGTTTGCACGTTACAAATTGACTGTGTATGGAAGGGCAAATATATAATACTCCATCACAAGAAGAGGTTATTTCCCACTTCGACCAAGTGGTTCTTTAAATTTCATGGGAGTGAAATTCAGAGGGGGGGGGGGGTACTTTAAGCGTCTGTCTCACTGATTTAAAGTTGTTCAGAATTTCCGCGCCAATGTTTTCCGAGAACTTCCGAACTCATATGAACTGCTGAACTCGTATGTCTTTTTTGGCTCGAATGATGCTCAAATAATATTACGAGTTTATTTATATAAGCAGAAGAGAGATATCTGTGCATTTGTGGTGCCACCAAAGTGTGCAGACGTTTTAAGAACAGCGAATACGAAAACCCGGATATTTCTACAGGTAAAAAGAAAAAATCGCCCAGACGGAAATGTTGGGGTCGAAAAAAGAAGACATGTACGGGGAGAAGAACGCGCGTGGTAACTCTTGGATCACAATTGTGGTCGTTTTTACCCACCTGCACTGTTCTGTAAGTTCATTTCCACACAAGTTGAATTATATTTCTTCCGTGTAATTGAAGGTTGTGATAAGGAAGTCTGTAGACGTCGTCAACCTGTCATCGGAAAACAGGTAGGTCTGGGATCTGAAGGAAGTTGCTGCCAACATTACAAATGAGTCAGGTGCCGCTGAAGTTGAAACCGGTTTCATATGGCGTTTCTCGGAAACCTGTACCCAGCCATTAGATGGTGCCGTGATTAACATATCGCACTTTATGACGTAAGGAAATGACAGTTTTAATTACAGTACAGGCGTGTAAATGAGGCGGAATCATACAGCGCTCACTGTGTGCCTGTGGGCGCATAATCTTGGAAATACTGTTAACAGTGCGCTCAGGCTTGCCAGCAACACTCTATGAGGAAAAATCCAACTAGAGCTGAAATTATGAACAGCGAGTAGTCACACTCCTCCATGAAGCAAAGCTGCTAGTTTCTGAGCTAGTCAAGAAGTTCCCCGCATGTTATGGAGCCCGAAGCTTCATTACAAAGAGCCCGCCACTTATGCAGTATTTATGACCAGCTTATTGCACAGTTTCTTACTAGTTTTTTTTTTTGGAACAGATCCCGTTGTGTATAGCTCAATCGAGGAAAAAGATGCAAAGTTTTCATTTGACGTTCAGGTGACCGTGCATCGTGATAAATTCTTACAATAAAACCAACTAGACGCACTAATATCTCAAACGCATTTTTGGAATAAAACTCTACATGTTTCGGACAGTTCCTTTGTCCATCATCAGGAATTTTTTCATTGTACACACAGCAATGGTATATGTCATACAGGTTTGCTGATAGCTTGCGAGCAGGATCAGGACGGAACTTTGAGAAATTAATGCATCTAGTTGGTTTTATTGTACGAATAAGAAGCAAAGTTATATATATATATATATATATATTACCAACCTGTTGCACAATTTTCTGATATTAATTATTGCTGCGACATATTTCGGCCGTACCGGTCGGCCATCTTCAGGGAGATCACAAGTTTGTAGACGTGTGTAGCCTACGTTTTCAACTTACGTAGAAGTAATTCTACACATCAGTGTCCAAATTTGAGTTAGGATTGTGATTAAAATTAAAACATTGAAATCCGTAAAATCAGTTTATGGTTTAAATACATTGTAAAATTATTGTGAATAGACTTTTAAAGTAATTTGCCATACCGGACATCTGTCCTTGAACATTTCTTCGCTTGAAATAAATCCTGGATTGAAGTTTCAGGTATTTTGTGTTCAGAGTGGGACTGAATACGCTGCTTCTTGATGCCGTGGACAGAAATACGTCGAAATACAATTTTCGGCCCCAGATTAAAAATAGTGTCCGTCCCTTCTCCAGATTGTAACATCATTTGCATGTTTAGTGCATTGGCACTCAGGTATAGACATTAAAGCTGTATCATATTAAACGCGACTGTGGCATGTTGGTGGGTTGTATCTGTGCGCTGACAGTAGTAATGCATTGTATTGACAGTGCTTAGCTTATTTTTAAATTTGAAGGTCTTGAATTGACAACATTGACAGTTTCATTTAGCACTGTTACATTTTCCAGGCAGTAGCTGGAAAGCAAACAATGAGATCAACCTAACCAAACAATCCTTTTTTTTTTTGGCGTAATTGCTTTATGACCTCCTGTTGTAACGACTGTGTATCGTGAACAATTTGTGCACGTATCATCACGTTTTATCAAAAAATTAACGCATCAGATTTATCTCTGTGACGCTAGACCAGCGATTCTGACTTACAGCTCCCTTATGGGCCATCAACTTCCACACTAAGCCGTTTTTATTAACATCTTGCCATAAAAATCTGCCGAGATTTGTTCGGCTGTTTAGTAAGTACTGGTCCTGTTTGGGACTCAAGGCCCATGTGATGGACGATACAGGGCTGTCATCATCATCATCACTTAGGCTGTCTTGCGACAAGTCCATAGCTCCTTCCTCGGGCGAGTTCCCCGCACTTTGCGTCTAGTGCTTCCTGTTTTAAGTTACGGTATCTTCTCTTTTACTTAAGATCGTGCAGTAGGTTCTTACGTCTTCTTTCTTATCTTCTCGTCCGTTCTATATTTACCTCAGTAGCTTGTTTTAGAAGGCAATTCCTGCTCAAGATGTGACCAGTCCGTTTAGCCTTCCTTTTGTGGTACGTAGGATGTTCCTAGCCTCCTAGACTCTCTGTAATACTGTTTGGTTTCTCGCAGGATGGGTCCGGCCGATCCTCTTCATCCATATTCAGCACCACGTTTTAAAACTTTCAAGATATATCTGATCTATATTCCGAAGTGTCCAAGTTTCGACATCCTACAAAGCTATACTCCAAATGTAGCACTTCACCAGTTTCTTCCTTAACTTGAAGTCAAATTTGCTGGTGAGAAGAGTCTTCGTCTAGTTGAGTGCCGCTTTTTCCATGGGAATTTTGTATTTAATTTCCCTTGTTTTGGGTCGTGGACTGAAGAGTCTGAGAACCACGGCTGTAGTCGGTTAAGAACACAATAAATAGACGCATTGCTGAATGAATACACCACAGCAATGAACAAAGTTGGCATTTCAGAGCGTCATTAAACAAGGTATTGTAGTGAAGATTGCAAGTTGTAGGGCTCTAATTGAAATACTTTAATTACGTTCTCCATCAGATAGGCTAAAATACGCTTCCTACCCGACATGTTTCGTCTATTTAGCTATCCGAAGAGGGAGACAGATCTAAACACGCAGTTAATCCAGTGAGTGTTTGTTAAAAGTTCCAGTTCGAAACTTGAAAATATACCATCTTCGAAATCATGATTGTCTACATAATTTAAGTTCTTTACATCATTAGGCCTGTGTACTGATTAACGTGTTTGTTTTTTAAGAGAACTATACAGTAGGTTACATCAGCCTCTTATGAGACCCATGGATGTTTTTTCTTGTAAATCCATTCTTTTGTATTCATTTCGATGATAATTTTTTTTTGCTGTGTTTGTTGATTTGGCCTGTAATTATTGCTATGTTTCTCTATTTTATCGTGTTGTGTGTAACTGAAGTCGCATCTGACTGCGTTTTTTTTGCCTGTAGTCCGACTGAGCAAAAGCTGCCGATTAATTAATCACATTTGCGTGTTCATTGTTAATTCTTCTTGTGTTTTTTTCTTATTCTCTTGGTTGGGGTGAGACTATTTCCTTTTGAAGAGTGGCCAGTGCTGGGTTTATCGACCTTCCTTCGGATAATGGATAGAAGGATTTGGAATATTGGAATTGTAATTGACAAAGGAACACCAAGGTAGTCTAACCAACCAACCAACCAACCAACTAATTAACTAACCAACTAACTAACTAACTAACTAACCATCTAACGAACCAACCAACCAACTAGGTAACTAACTAACTAAGTAACTAATTAACTAACTGCGTGGAGCAGAGTCTTCTTGAGAAGCTAACAGGTCCTCAGCTAGACGAGAAGTTCTTCACATTTTATGGAACCCGAAAGTTCATTACCGCAGCCACAAGAGCCCTCCACCTGTGCTGATCCTTAGCCAGATTAATCCAGTCCATTCACCTCATCCCAATTCTCGAAGAACCATGTTAATATCATCCCACCATCTAAGCCTGGGTCTTCCAAATGGTCCCCTTCCCTCAGGTCCCAACGTAGTCTACCCAGCGAAAAAATCTATCCCAATGCCATTTTGTCTACGACAGATCCCACATTGACAGCCCTGAGACCGAAGCCGAGCGTCCACGATGAAGAGGCGTCAGGTAACTTCCTTGGCATTAGTAAAGCCACTCCTGTTTGACAAATATGGAGTACGTCGTACGTTGCATCAGTTTGCTTATATGATTTACGTCGGTTCGCCTTCGTTCTATGTCTTGAAGGTACAAAATGAAGTGAAACTGTACGGTGGAGCTCATGCACTAATGTTACCGGAAGTGGAAGAATGGTCACATGACCGTGCTGCACGGCCTTTCACACCAAAGAACACTGAAAAATGACAACAGCAATGACACGACTCGAATTACATTTTTCATCCGCCGAGTAGCACGTTTTCACGTTTTGTCTACGAGGTTCACTGAATTTCCCTAAAGACCTTGCCTTTGCATACTGAAGTCGGGGGATCTAATGTCGGTGCTCACAAAGTCTCAGTGTTGCATTACTCTGATCATAAACTAGCAATGGTACGGTCATGACTTCTGTGCTTTCTTGTATGTAGATCGTAATTTTTAGCGGAATGAGCCGCTACTCGTTCACTTCTCGTATTCGAGTCCCGGTACGGACTTCGGTCGTACTACGTACGTCCAGCTTGTCGATGGAGTTGCCTCTTTATTCGGTACCGGATTCTCTTTCCCTGGGAAAAGCGGCCAGAACGCGAAGCTCATCATTCACTACTGTTTTCTGCCTTAGATTAGGAAAGCATGAAGCTTTCGTAGGCCTGCCCGGCTTGCTCGTGGGTTCAAATCCCACTTCTTGTAAGGCCGGTGTGTACGTGTTGAATGTTGATAGCCGGCAGTGTTCTGCATAGACACTTCACGTACTGTGATTTTGCATTACCCCACCCATTGAGATAAGTCGACTTTAGACCAAGTTAAGCACTGTTTTACCTGGGCTTCCAGAATCTTGGCGCACGCCTATGTTGAATGGTTAATTACAATTTCAATTTAATGCTACTTGATCATGTCCCGTCGTAATGTATAGTCGAATGGGAAGATAATTACGGGTGAAGGATTGGGGATCGGTATTGGAGAGAGCCGTGACTAACTTTGGCATACTGCTCGAGTATTGGTTTGGAGGACTTGGGGGAAATATCACACAAGCCCTGGTCAGGGTATTTGGCCTCGCTGAGGATCGAACCCCGCGTCTCGTAGGTACGAAGCCACACACTGCCCCACAGACGCGACCTACTTACGATGACATGTTCGTTTAACCATTGATGTGTGGGCTTCTTCTACTGTTGTTTTATATCCGTGATTTAATAATAATGTTAAGTTCACCTTAGAACAGACCACGAAGGCCCCAAAGGGTGAGTAGAGGTATAGCCCTGCTTTTTCCTTAACCTCGGCGCTAGCTGGGGGTGGGTGATCAACGCCACGCTTCAATAATAATGTTCCTAGAACTATTTTCCAAACAAGAAGCCTATGTTTTTCCCAAATTGCTCCTAGCCTACTGAAGTTTTGGCACACTTCCGAAGGTAAACTACGGAAGTTAAACCACCGTGCCATCCAGTATGAAGAGAACGATATTCCTTCGGAAATGTAATTTTACATGCAGAACTCGACATTATGGATTATATAAGCCCGGAGTTTTCATAATTTGCTGAACTTTCTGAAAGTTACAGCGCCAAAAATACAGTCAGTGAGCAAGAATGTGGAATAGAACTGTTCACAACTGTTATGTCCGACCCACATGTACAGTAAAGGTGAGAAGTCGTGAGTTGTGATGATCGATACGAAAGTGCACACATCGGCGCAAATAATAACCGTCACTATCACCGCAAGTGTGTTACAAATTGTGGTGTTACCAAGACGCACATGCTGGGGAACATAATCACCATCACTATTATCAAAATTCTGTTCAAGAACTATGATCATGCTACGATGCACAAACCGGCGCAAATTTAACACCGCCACTATCATCAAAACTGTGTGACGTAACTGTGATGATACCACGGTGTACATGCTGGGGCACATCATCATCATCATCATCACTATCAAAATAGTGTGACGTAACTTTGATGATACCACGCTGTACTTGCTAAGGCACATAATCATCACTATCATCAAAATTGTATGACGTAACTGTGATGATAACCACGGTGTAAATGGTGGGGCACATAATCATTATCATCATCATCACTATCATCAAAATTGTGTGACGTAACTGTGATGATACCACGGTATACTTGCTAGGGCACATAATCATCAAAATCATCGCTATCATCAACATTGTGTGACGTAACTGTGATGATACCACGGTGTACATGCTAGGGCACATAATCATCACTATCATCAAAATTGTATTACGTCACTGTGATGCATATTCACTTCGTTTCCAAACCGTGGTTCCAAACTAGTTTGCAAGGGACAAGAAAATCCCAAATGTTTGCAATCCCACTGAACGCTCTTGTTGTGGGTGTTTTGTCTCTTCATCGGTCCAGAACAAGATTTTGGCGTAAATATCGCAGATATAGAAGCGGCTGTTTGTTACTGAGATCATAACTTTAAAAATCAAGTCGTTAGGTTTGCAATATTTTGCCCATGGCGTCCGTATATTTGTCGAACTGTGCTCAGGCATACAAAGCACTGAAGTATGAAAACAGCAGATGCAGCAAAGTGGACACAAGCTTCTGAAAAGAGACCTTGCTTCGTCTGGTTCTTTAGTCGTCTGTTCGAAACGCCAAGGCTTCGTGTGGAAGCAGAAGAAAACCTGTTAGCCAACAATCTAACCACAGTGAATGATTGTAACAGGATCTTCAGCTGTGATCCGTGATCACTTGTGGGATGGTTGTTGTTGAAACACGAGACTCTGTCAATACAGTTCTCGTGTATGTATCAAGTAAAACAGGTTGGCTTAGTTCAACCTAGTTTTATATCTTGTTGCGGCTCTGTTCGTGTAAGTGATCCAGCGTGCAGAAATCTTGGGAAAGGCTTTCCGGCGGACGCTGGACAGTGTAAAGACACGGAGGTTGCCTTGTGCGACTTCGTCGTCACTCCGATAGGCCCTGTGTCGTATGCTGAAAGACAGACAGATTGTCTGATGTCCTCTGAAATAAAAACTGATTGTTACTCGCTGTAAGCGCAGTAGAGTTTTAGCACTGTACCTTGGCAGCCGCCACGCCGAGCAAAATAAACTGGAATAAAAAGTTTCGAGGTATAATTTGGCCTTTTGTTTTGAATGAGTGAAGTGTTCCGTAACATTGTGAGTTTTTACGGTGAGGAGTTGTTAGCACCTTGCCCAATCCGCAAGATTTACCCTTTACTGGCTGCCCGCGACTGCTTATTCAGTATACTTGTAGCTACCCTCCATATCTGGAGGGCGTCCCTCCATCCGCAATCTGAGGACGCGCCATGCTGTGGTGACAGGGACCCATTTGTCTTCAGTTTGATATCAAAATTGTAAGTATTATGGCCCAAAGAACGCTAATATTGCCCGTTAGTTTGTGTGCGTGTGGTGACACGCGGTGACGCAGTTTGTGAACGCACTGCGCTACAAGCCGGAAGGTGGCGGGTTCAAGTCCCATTGGCGTCATGGGAATTTTTCATAGACATAATCTTTCCGGCCGCACTGTTTCCGTGCATTCGACTCAGCCTCTAACACATATGATTACCGGGAATATTTTCTGCGGGGTAAAGTCGACGACCTTACCACTTTCATGTGCCGATTGTTTGAAATCTGGGAGCCTCAACCTCCTGAAACCGTCAGGGCCTGTCCAGGCCTTTACAGGGATTGCTTTACGTTTGCTGTGCTTGGGTTTGGAACTTGGTCTCTCACATTGAGGGAGAAGCTTCTCTCAGAGGCTAACATGGTAATAGTGGGAATTCTTTCTGCTGTGGACACCACGAACCAAGATCAAATAACTCAGCAGGCCGAGTCTTCTTACACCCTTACTGGGACACTTAGTGGTGACCAACGACGTCGGGGCATGTTGCAGCTGAAGAAGCTTAAGTGCCGGGTGGATGCTCAGATTCGGTGACGTTTTCCATTTCCGCGGCCGTATCGCCTTCTCCACTGTCACATTATTGTCGCGGATATCCTCATCCACGCACGGCTGTCATTCTTTCAACAAGACTCGAGATTGCGGAGCTGAGAAGTACTGGTGTCTCTAACGTTGTTTATTCCCTACCATCTTCTGGTTCTGTTACCAACTACTGTCAACTCCATATCGCAACGGCAAATCGACAAACGGTGCACTGCTTTGGCTAGTCGTACGGAGATTGGTTCCGTAGGTAGGAGTCGTCAGAGCAAAACATCACCGTTTGCAGGCTAACAAATGTTTGGAAAAAACAAAACCTAATGATTCATTCCTTTCATCAGACATTGAGAGTGGCCGTAATCATCAATTAAGAGTCAGAGTGACATAGAAATTCAATTCAGAACATATTTCTCACTAATTATGTCTGTAATACACCAACAAAATGCACATCTACAATACAATACATGTACTAATTATCACCTTACCTGCTACGTGTTTCGGCGCTTAGTGTGCCATCTTCAGGGAGAACTTTTTGTACTCTCATAACTGTTGTTACAGTTTGTGAGCACATAGGTGTGCAACTTTTACATAATTGCTTAAAAAACCATGTTTGTTTTTGAAGTAATTATCTAAAAGTTGCAAATCTATGTAATCACAAAATATAACAATAGTTTTGAGCGTACACACAAAAGTTCTCCATGAAGATGGCACAAAAAGCGCCGAAACATGTAGCAAGATATGTGATAATTAATACACGTATTTATTGTACATGTGCATTTTGTTGGCGTATTAAAGACATACTTTTTGCAAAAAAAAATGCACGGAATGGTGAGCTTCACGGTATTTCTCACCAGTACATCCACTGATGCTTATTGTTAACATTATGCCAGTATATTCTCAAAAGTGGGCACAATCTTCGCATTCGCAGTTTTTAACGTGTAAAACGCTTTTCTTACACAATTTGTGCGTACATTTATAATCTAACACCATACATACTGTACACGCTTATCTCTAATGGTTCTTTATTTAACCACCTTCAAACGGTTTAGATATTGATTTCGCATAGTCGCCACATCGATTTTACTTTCCGTGCATATAGTAACAAAACTTTCATATTTTTCAAAGACTTTAAACCCCCATATTGTTTCAGAATGCGGTTGCAGCGATGGCTGTAATGTAGCTCCTGAAAACGCGATCAGTCTGCCCTCTTAAAGAGAGTCAGGTGCATTACCGCTATGCCAATGCGTTCTCCAAAATTGTGTGACGCTCTTTTATTTATAGCACAACCGGAAAGTAAACAAGGAAAAAACCTTACGAAATGAACAACCCGAAGCAGACTTTAAGCTCCATCTAAAGTTATGATCGTACCCGGAGACTCTGAGCCAGGATATGGACTACGGCAGGGAACTCGGATGCATATTGAAAGAAAAGTTGAGCGAACGTAATAAAAGTCAAGTCTGACGATAACTTTAAGATTGACGCGTTGCTGGATGAGGAAGAGGAAGAGGGAGGCTGCGTCACAGACCTGACTGATGGAGAGGTAAGACGCATCGGTCCCTAGAGGGCCCCAGTTACTGTCCTGGATAAAAAAAGGGGGGGGGGGCTCTAGTCCATCCATTGTCAGTTTAATCGGCACCTCATCCTCGGCGCCATTACAATTTTGTGTTTCTGTGCTGTGTAAGTGGATGAATACTGAACAGTGAGATTGTCGTCTTCTGGGTGTGACCTTGTGTAGCCTAGTACAAATTTGCCGGCGTTTTGTTGATGAAAGTAAAGGTAAAGGTACAGTTCACCTTAGAACAGGCCATGAAGGCTCAGAAGGGGGGTAGAGGTATAGCTCTACTCTTTTTTTCTTTAACCTGGACACCAGATGGGGGTGGGTGGTCAGTGCCACGCCCCGGCCGCTTTAAGGTCGGGGAAGACCCGGTACCCATCGTACAGGAGACTGGGTCGGCCACAGGGCCGGTCTAGACGGGTGCGGAAAATCTCGGCTCCATCGGGATTCAATCCCCGCTCCGTCCAGCCCGTAGCGAGTCCCTGTACCGACTATACCATCCTGGCCGACGTTGCGATAATACGTGCCGAAAAGTTGCATAATCAGATTCCAGCGACTGTAGTTGTCATCACCATCGTCGTGGATGAACACGAATATCGCGTAATTGAATACTTGGGGGTCGTTAGTTAGCAAGAGCAGTCGCAATGCGCGGTACATCGTATACGAGTAAATGATACCCATATGTGCTTCTATCTACGTTCTGCTGTTCCTGTATCAACGAACAGACGGCTGCAGAGCCCTGTCTCTCTTATTGTCCCTAAGTTCGTGAATACGTTATAGAAACACACGCACCATGGGGTTTCTACGTGTTACTGTATCATCACCATCATCATCATCATCATCGTCACCACAGCTGCCGCCGCTGTCATCCGCCACATGATCTAATTTCTTCCACTAAGTCTGGTAACGCTATGCACTCTACATCGGATTCTCAATGTACCGACCTTTGAAACAATGGGCCACATAAAGACGCAGTAGCATGCGGAAGAAAAGTATGGAGAGCGAATTAGAAAAGCGCGAAGTGGATTCACCTGGCATAGGATAGGGCAGGGTTGGCGAGCCTGTGGCACGCGTGTCCAAAATGGCACGCGGAAAGATTTCCTTGGCGCGCGGATTTTACTGCTGTCCCATGTTTTTTATATTTCTTTTGCCCGAGTACCGTCTGTGTACTGTGAAGAATGTGTGTCTATGTGCACATATTTGACTGCTTAGAGGATGTGTATGAATTAATGTTGCTGTCAAATAACACTGCGTGTGAAACATTTTTACACACACCGGGAGAGGTGCGAAGTGTTGACTGGATATTTATCACTGGGGCGCCGGCCTGGCGGTGACTGGGCGGACACATGACATGGAGCAAAACGTGTTACAGTCTTCTTATCAAACAGGAAATAGCATTAGCCCCAGTTACTGCCACGTTTTCTTCCCTGTCGTATTCCTCGAGAAGACCTTTATTAGATATTTAGACCATGAATTAATTATTTAATGTAATTATATTATGCATTAATAACCATAATTCAGTAATTAGTAATAATCATGGAAAGTTCCAAGACCTTATTTGGCTCTTCACACCTCCCATGGGCTCGCGAAGAAATTTTTTCGAAATTTATAAACCATTTGGGCACCCGCCCTCAAAAAGATTCGCCAATTCTGCGTTAGGGTTTGGAGATGGGCTGTACCGAACTTTCGGTGTACATGAGGGAGGAGGGCAATTTCTTCACTAGCTGAGTGGCTGGTAGTTTCTGAGGTGCTGTGCTTTATGGATTGGTTAGGATAACGTTTGAGTGCAAGTTGTGAAAGAGCGCCGTTCACAATGTCGCAACTCGTTTATTACATCCATCGTCTTACTGTGAACAAGGCCTTAAATCTACGCCTCCTTGTTCTGTGCTGTTAACATGTTTAAGTCCACTCCATTGATATCGTGTCGTGTTGTGTTGGTGTCGCCATGCCTCCAGATATGGTTGTTGGCCCCGCTGGCCTTTGCCCCCCTTCTTTTTTTTTTTTTTTGTGGGAACACCCAGTGGGCGAGTATTTCATTTTGCCGACGACGCTAGGACGATAAAGGTGATACTCACGACCGGTAAAGGTGACATCCGAATTTACGTACATTCGGAACACTGTATGGAATTACCCGCACACACGACGTCTTGCCGATGTCAGGACACAGACCTTTTTTCTTCAAAACGTTCGGAGTTGCTCTGTGGCCCAAGCACCGGGGAGTTTTTCACCGGGACGTAGGGGTCGATGCATGTGATGCATCTCTGGCTGTCTGGTGCAGAGTTGAAGGTTTAGTCGAGCTATAGGTCCACACTTTCATATGCCTTTTAGGCACGCCCAGGAACAACTTTACGATCTTAAGAGATGATATCCCTTATGAGTCGAAACGTGTACCTTCTTTTATTGACATAGACATTGCTTTTAGTAATAAATATAATTGTGTAGACTGCGTTATTCTCTGGTTTTTTACAGTTTTACCTCGTTCTTTTACAAAGGTTGAGGGAAGCGGATGGATGTGTATAATTGCACGTGATGTCCATTGTGAGGAAAAAGACAGAACACCGTTAGATTGACTCTGCTGGGGCTGCGGATGAAAAAGACGGCCTACAGATATGGGAAGTCGCTGCGAATAAGCAGTCTCGTACAGCCGACAAGGCGTGGTCCTCCACATGGGGCTAACAACTCACCTTAAAATGTCAACACGTAACGAAGTGTTACACAAACGCCTCGGACTTTTTGGGAACGACCTGAGCAGCTGAAGAATATAGGATGGAATGGAGGGAATTGGATTGATCTGGCTCAGGATCGGGACAAGTTTAGTGAACCCGGTAATGAGCCTTCGGGTTCTGTAAAATGCAGGGGGTTTCTTGACTAACTGAGGAACTCGTCACCTCCTCAAGAAGGACTCTGCACCATGGAGTTGGTTGGGGTTCAGTAAAGATGGCGACGTGTCAGCGGGTCCTGTAATCTATAGAAGAAACGCGACTTTGGGATTGCAGAATAAAATTTTCTAACGCATGAACGAAACTACTTCGCTTGCCGGTACGCGCTTTGCATGCTTATCATTAATACCGTCAGCCACGGTCCAATTCAACGCATGGTGTTACCATCTCATCGGTCGGAGTCCCGCATTGTCCTCTGTGCCGTCCTCCCTCCGCCCAGACCCCAGGAATATTGAATAACAGAGTAATATTCCGAAACGTGACACCCGACATACGTTGGATGACCAGAAGGCATTGTCTGCGTCGCATCTTGCCAGCGTCACGAGCTGGTGTCGATTTCTTTGTCAGTATAGATTTTTATATGGTTGTAGCAGATGTTATTATAGTAACTGGATCATATGCTTTTTGGATGGGAAGGGACTGTGTCTCCATTACGTTGCTTCCGGACTTGATTACTGCCTAATGCAGACCGTGGGCTTTAGTCCTGCGTCGTGATGTGAAGGAAATCTGATAGTCGAACGTAGAGTCCGCTAGTTTAAATATTGGACTTCGACGCATTGACCGAGGGGCAAATTCAGTAAATGCTTGTCGATATTAGATGCAAGAACTGTCACATCCGATCTTCTCTCCACAACACGGGATACCGCAACCTCATTGTAAGTGTAAAAGTTAATTTACTGCTTCTTTTGTAAAGAAGTGAAAGGCGAGATATTTACCAAAGTTCCGGGACAACCTATCGGTACCATCTTCAAGGGACTTGGATCTTGAACTTTGAAGATGGAACCTATAGGTTGTTCCGAAACGTCGGTAAACAATCTACGCCGCGTAACGTCCCAGAAGAGCGAAGATCTCAATTACGCCGCGGCGGAAGCCCAAAATAAGGCAGTGAACCGTGTTACGTCGTTGTAGGTGCGACTAATTTCGGCAAAATTTGGCCCCGCGTGCGGGCAACATGAAGTTCATGTTGAAGGTAATACAACCCGTCAGAGCACGACTTTTATTGTAGCTGCCTTGGCAGTCGATGCTTTAAAAGTTTTGCATTGACGGGTTGTATTTCTTTCGTTATGTATTCTGCAAATACATCGGGGAGGCCGCACCTTAGAATATGGAAGTCGATACGCAGAATGAAGAATGAACAGCCATACGTTTGACTGTACGTATAACTTTATGTGTGTTTTTTGTTTACGTCATGTGCAATGGGAATATGAACTACTGACAATGGGAAAATTTTGTAACCAAACACAATTTGCGTCCTTGGCTAGGGTGTCACTATTTTGACCACATTTTTACAAAATGTTCTGGTAATGTAATGTTTGTTTCCGTAAGCAAACATTTCATAAGTCTTCAAATTGTTTTGGCGTTCTGTGTCGGCTTTTTGAGGTAAAGGTTCAGAGGACGTTTTCTCGTTTCGAATGTCTCCGCCGGCCAGATAACACTGTCGCGGGCAACATATTGTCTGCGAGCTGCGTGCAGAGCGACCGTAGTGTAGGTGGGGAATGAGATCGCAGGTGTTAGGCATGAACTACTGACCGAGACAAATGAACGACAGGTAACATGAACAGGACACAAACATGGAAGCGAGCATATTACCTTGCCAGGAACTCGTAATTTTTGTAGCTGGAGTAACATTGTTAGAGTTATGTTATGTTAGATATTACCGTGGGCTGACATACAGCGTACGTAAGAAAATGCTTACATCCTTTTGGATATGGAGACTTGTTAGAAAAAAAGGGCAGATAGGAAGAACAAGGAAGAGATGGATCATTTTAAACTTAATCTTAGACAAAAGGTGTGAACTTGATTTGAGTGATACGGGATTGCATGAATCTGGGTTTTGATTTTAGTGTAGTTAAATATTCGGTTTCTCTTACTACGGAGATGTTTGGATGATTTGGTGCGGTTTTGGTCTAATTTGGTTTGTTATATCCGAGTTGCGTGGAGTAGGTCCCTTGTGATACACTACGAATGGCATTTAACATTCATAGGTCCGTGCATCGCTAATATATTCGCAGAATACAACCAACAAGATGCGACGTTTATTTATTTATTTCTGTCAGATGCTGTACATGTTTCAGACGGGTTTTCCGTTCATCATCAGGACCTCAAAACTGCACATACAGCGTCAGGTATTTGTCAGACCAATACTGCTACCTGCTGCTAGCCTGGCTTGGCCAGGGTAGCAGCAGGTAGCAGTTTTGAGCTCCTGATGATGGACGGAAAACCCGTCTGAAACATGTACAGCATCTGACAGAATAAATAAATAAATAAACGTCGCATCTTGTTGGTTGCTTTCTGCGAACTACGAATGACATTTAACAATTTTCGTTGTCTTTAGTTCAAATTCTTCAAATTTCAGACAAGGCATCCCCGTTGTGTTATAATAATACAAATAAAGTAACACTATATACAGTCTAACGCAAATGTAATTAATTATCATTTTTAATAATTTACAGCACCATGTTTCAGCTCCTAAAAGCCGTCTTCATTCTGAATATAAAGTAGTATATACATTGTATAATACAGTGCCATAAAATGGACGAGGTCTCGTTTACGTAAAGATTTTAATTATTAAAAGCATATTATTAAATTTAAAACATTGTGTAAACGACATCTCGTCCATTGTATGTCACAATATTATATATACTCCTTTTTATTCAGCCTGAAGATAGCTGTTACGAGCTGGCACGTGTTGTTGTAAATTATTTAAAAGGATAGTTAATTAAAGGTGTGTTAGACTCCATTATTACTTTATTTATTCTAATTCATCAAATTACCACCCGTCATGTTCACAGCCTTCATAAGGCGTCGTCAGACCTGGATGTAGTTGATATATTTCCGTACAGCTCTTGTGTCTTCGTTGCTGCCATTAATACGTTTAGCTGCAGTCGCATTTCCTAAACCGTATCGAATTAGTTAACTGAAGCAAAAGGATAAGACACGTAATTATGGTTCCATTGTGTCGACGTTGGCGCGCTTTCTAACGAGATGTGTCCTAGTTACGAGAGTATTCTAAACCTAATTGAAAGTTAGTATCTGGTGTAGCTCTGTAAATTGTTCTTCTTGCGCTGACGCAGCCAATATGATTTGCACGTGGATGTCAGCCCCAGTTGTTCCAATTTTGTGTTCAGTTTTACACATTTGAACTGGGATATTTCAGTGGTTGAAGTTACTGTCTGCGCGGTTCCGGTAGAGGCACATATTATTCAGTTGTCCGTCTCATTAAGACCGATACCGACCTATTTTGTATCTGCACTAGAACTGTCGGACCGTCAAACTCACCTACCGTCTTCGTCTGATGACGAAATCTCTGCTTGCTGAGGTATTATATTCGATTCCGTCATTTGTCTGCATACGTATAGGGACTACGCTGTACGCGGCGCGCTATCAGCTGGAAGGTCGCAGTGTCGAATCCCAGTTGTGACCTGTCATTGGAACTTACCATTGACCTAATCCTTCCTGCCGCACTATGGCACTTGGGTCGACTCAGTACCAGGAATATTTCTTGAAGGGTAAGGGCGGCCGGTGCGTAGGGCTGACAGCCTTATCTCCTACTGTGCCGAATGTCTTGAAATTCTGGGAGCCTGAACCTTCTGGAACCCTCAAGTCCTCTCCAGGGATTGGTATACCCTTATTGCGACTGGGCTGGACAGTACGGGGTTCGAATCCAGACCGGCTCTGGAGCCCGCCCAGCCTCCCATTTAATGGGTACCGGTGTTCTCGGGGGGGGGGGGTAAAGCGGCCGGGGCGTTTAGTTAACCCTTCATCTCCTTAGTGCCGAGGTTAAAAGTGAGTGGAGTTAGACTTCTGTGCCTCGTATACGCCTTCCTGGCATGGAAAGGTAGAATTACACCTTTACCTTTACGTTGATCTTGATAACGGGCGTATAGGCCGAAGAGAAGTTTCACTATTACTTGTTTCTGCATGCAGTGTATACACTGTCGTTACAATAGTCAGGGTAATGGCACTGCTGCTCCGCAAATTATTATAATATATCAGGATTCATGTTCATATTTTCCTTTTCTGTTATTTAAACCCATTACTACTTTTCTCTTATCGCTTATACTTTTTCTGACTTCGGACATGTTTAAAACCGCTGACATGCATACAATAATGTTTCTAGCCATGTCACCGATAATGAATTTTTGCGTGACAGAATACTAGCGAGTTAACTGAAGCAAGTAACTGTGTTAGGGATCAGTTCCAACTGATAAACTGCGGTGGTGTAACACGAAGTTACGGCACATTTAAACCGGGCACAATTCTGATCAAGTTCCATTCTCGCAACGTATCCATCTTATGGTTATCTTGTCAGATCTGTATGTCCATCCCATTATAGCCTCCTGTATTTCGTTACCCTGAAAACATCAAATTGTGTGCGCTGTATAAATCACGTACATTTTTGTTACGTAATGTCCCGATTTAATTGTGCTCTGGGGGTCCAAATACGGGCTTTTCTTTTTATTATTTTATGTCTGGCTTATTCAAGGGATATTACGGTAATTAATGAATAATTAACTGGAGGAGACATGGAAGGGATCTGTTGCTGTGTAATTAAGGCATCACCGAGACATTTTCCGGGAGTGACTTCGAAACACGAGAAAAGCTGACGTAAGGAATATTTTTTTTTGATAGGAGCCATCCCGTTTTGTAGTAGCAAATATATGTATTTTACCGTCTAAAACACAACATATGTGTATCAACTTACTTACTGCACGGTGCAGAGTCCTTCTTGAGAAGCTAACTGGTTTGCAGCTAGTCAAGAAATTCCCCACATTTCACGGAACCCGAAGGTTCATTACCGCACTCACAAGCGTCCGCCACCTGTCTCTA
>Ga0123354_10005605_pt1 | contig 18309 bp, 8 predicted proteins | sample TergutLab28metaG_2_FD_97872 | JGI IMG/M metagenome (GOLD analysis project Ga0123354, IMG submission 97872) | Labiotermes labralis P4 segment gut microbial communities from Petit-Saut dam, French Guiana - Lab288 P4 | ecosystem: Host-associated > Arthropoda: Insects > Digestive system > Gut ...
GATTTAAATGAACTCGTCCGTTTTGCTGAAAGACCAAATCTGGTTTCTGCGCCTGTGCCATCACGTTTCGAACGTGCTCTACTATAATGTATGGTAGGAGGCTTTAACATGCAGTCAGAAAACTTAATTCACACTCAAATATTCTGGGACAACGCTGGCTGTTTGCACGTCTCACAGTTCTGACCTTGCAATTTCACACGGTCACAGTTCCATGTTTATCTGATTCGATGTGGGAATCCGAACTATTTTGTTTCGTACATCCTGTCCTCTGTGGACTCCATCCTCCTCCCCCCCCTCCCCACCGGTCACAGAGTGATGTCAATAAACACACGGTAAAGTCGATCACATTTCAGTACTGTACCAAGGGCTGCCGAAATTGCAGGCTGACAGCTGCACTACGGCTGGCCTATCCACTGCACTGCAGCAACCGGAACCTAATCGACTTAATTCTACAGTACACAGCCTTTGTTCAGAAGCTAGTAACCGCTTAACCTGAGAAGCAGTTCCCGTTTTTTAAAGAAACCGAAGGTTCAGCCACGTGTTCATTAGCAGCCCGATATATGAAAGTGCTATTCTGCATTCCAGAGAAGTGTAACTTGGTAGAAGTTTAGAAGGAATTCCGTTTTAGGGCAGCGACTGCTAAATTTCTTCACTGCTGTCTTCTTCTTCTTCTTCCTCAGCTCTACAACTCTTTGTGAGTTTTGGCTTGCTCAATTATTCCTCTCCATGGTTTCCTTTCCTGTGCCTTCTGTTTCCAATTATTTACTCGCATCTTCCTCAAATCGTCTCTCACGTCATCATCCCATCTTAATCTTTGCCTTCCTTTCGGTCTTGTTGCGTGTGGTTTCCATTTATAAATGCTTTTAACTACTTTTTTTTTAATTTTTAATTTTTCACCCTGCATGTTGAATCAATATACATTCTTTCAACATGTCCCACCCAACTCAGTCTCTTACTTTTAATGTGCCTTACTATATTTTCATGGTTAATCAAATTTTCTAGCTACTCACTTGTTTTTTGTCTCCATTCTCCATTTGTTTCTTCACTGCTGTGACATCCCAAAATATCATGAAGGACATTGCTTGGGCCACCTCCATCATTCTAATTATGTGTACACAAATCACGAAAATGCATGGGAAATACAGTACGTTTTCCCCACTTATTTCATGGTATTTAAAGAAATGTTCACCACGATGGGTCCCAACGTCTTAATAATGCAGATGGCACTAAAAACTAAATGGTTGCGTGATGTAAAAGTAATGTAGTAGGTATAATACAAATAGTTGAACGGGACTACCACTCCTATAACCCGGTGTTAATTGGTTGGCAGTCACTAGAAACATGCACAAGGCCTGAAATAAATTATTATTATTAACGAGGTTCGTCATCTCCATTGTGTTGTATGAAATAACTAATGTAGAGTGTGTGTACTCGTCTAACACAACTATATAGTTGTGTTACACGAGTACACACACTCTACATTAGTTTATTATTATTATTATTATTATGTTCGCGTCGTGGACTCATCTTACAGCCTGCCACAGGACCTTATCCTGAGCCATATGAATGAGTCAAACGCCCTCTCAAAATGAGCAGGCCTACTGTAAGAAACAAAGATATACTTTTACGTCTGTTACACATCTGTAAGCTGCACATCGACCCAGTTCCTGACTCACATGAACACACTGTTTGTCCGTTACAATGGCAATCAGTTGATGTCAGTGGGCATAATCGCCCCATGCTGTGAGAATCATACAACCCACAAGCAAAGCGCTGTGTGGGGAATACACATTGCTTCAAGGTTAAAAATCAGGATATAAATTCTAAAATGAAGTACCAACCTTATCATTTCACGTTTCTGGATAAAATTGATAGATGCGTCAACGGTCGTACCACGGTGAAAACGCCGGTTCTCCGATTACCGCAGCTAAGCAACGATGGGCATAATTAGTACGAGGACATGTGACTGCATGGGAGGGAACACCATGTGCTCTCGGCATTAAATTCGGGGAAACAATGCCCCGAAAACAGGCCGAAGCGCCACAGACGAATCAGAAAAATAACTCTCTGATGCATTTACTGCATTAACCTCTTAAAGCCTAGTGGTTACGTGATGAACCAACAGGTTTAACATTTAAAAATTTTACTTTTAGCCCACACTGTGTTTATGTGTTTTGTACTTATGACAGAACAAACAGCGACTTCTGTCCATATAACATAAATGATTGGTTTTATAACCGAGATGAAAAGTGTCTACTGTGCGTAAGGAAATGGGTCTATAAATAAAACAGTCTACGCTTCGTCTTTAAATGGTTAATCATCATTGCACCAAGTGTTTATGATACACCTTCTGCACTAATCGCTACAACATAATACAGATATGCCCTGAAAAGTCTATGACTAAAGAAACAAAAAACTCTTTTGATTAGAATCAGACTGCGTTTAAAGATGTTGCGATTTGACAGTGAAATTCCAATTCTTGTCACCAAAACAATATTTATTGAATTTCAACAGCTATATAGAAATACAGAATATTGACTGTATTTTGGATCTGCCGGCTGTTGTATTGGAGACTTGAAGTATTCAAAATTTCCCCATGATAAATTACTAGTCTCTGGATAGGCACATATGGTGGTAGAGTTGTTAGCTTACTGCCTCCAGACAGGCTGGTTATATTCAGGCATTTCCTCCAGAGTTATAACGCCGTAACTCGGCCTTCAGAGCCTCGTCTGTAAGCGCAGGTGACACCTCTGGCAGATGAGGATGAGATTTGGGTAGCAGAGTTCATGGATTGCACGTCATACTCCTCGCAATTATGAAATGTCAACCACGTGGGAAACGAAACCAACAGCGACCCCTCAAAAGACTTCTAGACTGTTAATTGGAACTGGAAAAGTTCACGAGGACTAAAACCCTGCAAGCCATATGATGGTGATTACTGTATTTTAATTACTTACGATTTTTGCAATGACAGCACATATAAGGAAGGCTGATTGTTACAATTTTGTTGAAGGTTTATTTTACCCGAAAAGATAAGGAAATTGCACAGTGCAAAAGTAGTCAGCCACACGAGCTTTACCTTGTACCAGTCAGAAATGTTATTCAATTTAAATAATATTACCACTTTCAATTTCAACAAAGCTCACACAAAAATCATGTTGAAGTTTCCGTATAGGGTGTTTAGTAAACTGGTTCATGGTGGTGTAACATAATTTGGAGGATAGGATAATGAGAATACGTGGAACCAAGAGGAAGTAGCAGAAGGCTTGAGGAAACTGCATAATATCGCGACAGCAGTAACAATTAATATATTTCGCACTTGTACTATCAATAGTCTTTCAGGCTGCAGCATATGCGACAAGAGAGTGCGACGCGGTCCGTCAAATAATTTGAAATTCATGATGAAGCAATTCGCATTTCATCAGCCGTCCACACTCGCAGCTTCCAGCACATTGCTCAACGCAAACTGGTGTGTTCGCCTTACACCGTTATTTCTGTGCGAACAACTGAACAAGAGGCACTAAACCTTGTCGTCTTCTTCACTTACACCTTCATTTTATCCTCTATTCATACAGTTATTCCCATCTCTTTCCCCCAATTCTCATTATTTTTATCATCCTTCACTTTCTCATCAGCATCCTTATTTACCTCCTATCGTAATTCTTTTCTTGTTCCACTTTTATTCCTTATTTTTGCCGTTCTCCATATTCTTCCTTTTTTTTATGGTCTCTGTTTCTTATTATCTTCCCCTTCTTTACATTATCCTCCTCACCCAACCACCATGCATTCAACGAAATCTTCTCTTTATTCGTCCTATACCTAGCCACGCGAGGGCCGGGACAGCGTAGCTGGTATAGCGACTCTCTTCAGATTGGAAGGTCCAGAGATCGAATCCTGGTGGAGTGGGGGGGCGAGATTTTTTGCGCCAATCCAGACAGGACATGGGGCCAACCCAGCTTCTTGTACAACAGGTACCTGGTTTCTTTCCCGGATATAAATCGGCCGAGGCGTGGCGTCGACCACCCCCCCCCCCCATTTAGCGCCGAGGTTAAAGAAAGAGGGGAGCTATACACCTACTCTCCCATTTGACCTTCGTGGTGGGTCACAAAGTGTACCTTAGCTTTACTTTTCCCTATTCACATAACATCCATACTGTTCTTTATTCTTTTATCTATACCTCTTATTTCTGTTATTAACTGCATTCTACCACTCTTCTCTCAGTTCTCATTTTCCCTTCCTCCCTGTTTCTTACTTCCTTATTCGTCTGTCTCCTCCCTCGTCCTCTTCATCTTCATCCAATCAATCACACGCCTCCCGTGAACAAGCAGGTAAATTCAACAGAAAATTAACAGATCACGCACCAGGCAGCGTATCCATGAATTAATTCACAACTCCAGTTGTGTCCTTGTGTCTTTTAATACACCCAGAACACTAGCTTCACAATATTAAATATTAACTTATGACGCACTACATCCCCACATTTCCGTGGCTGTGATAGCGTGTCATGTGTGGAACATGCAGTTTGTTATCATCACACGTCAAAACAAGGCACCTAATTAAATAAGGAATTATACAGAATGTTCCTGTTTTTAGGCTGCATTATTCCACTTGTTTCTCTTATTAAAATGACCTACACGTCACTCACAATGTCTCTACCGTATCTATAAGCTTATTTCTCAATGAGTCAATGGCTGAAACAGAATGGGATTTACTTATGACCTACGACGAATGTTCAATAAACACGGTTTTCTAGGCTTTAAAAATTAAACGAGAAATCACTGTAGCGTTAATCGTAGTTAATTTTTTACACCGTACTAGCATTATTTTCAACACAATTTCCAAGCACATTAACGCAATCGTGTCATCCTGCCACGAGTTTACGCTACCGAAATCGGACTCCTAAATCGGCAACAATTCACGAACAGTCACTTCCACTTCTTCATTTTTGTCGTCTCGGCAACATCCCCACTACTTCTTCAGCGCACAAACAAAAGATCAATCGCGAGGTGTAAACATTCAGCAAGATAATTCAAATCCAAACACATTGGAAAATTCATAACATCCGTCCTATTGCTTGAAAAGCTGAAGCAGAACTTGGAAAGTCGCCGATTCTCCAAAAATGAGAAAGTAGGAATGGTTGTTTGTGAATGGTTGCGAATGCAACAGTCCAGTTTCACCACGACGGAATTTTTACACACAAGATGGGGCATATTCTTTAATGCAATCTGTGAATACGTTAAGAATAATGATAATTCATTCGACTAAATAAACTATTTTTAACGCTGTAATAACTTCTCACTTATTTTCATGGCCTTGAAAAAAATGAACATGCTTCGTTTTACCAGCAGTGACTGTCCTGAGAATACTGAAGCACGTGCAAAATATTGTGGGTGTGATTTCCTAACTGCACGCTGGTATGTCCTAAGAAAATGCAAAATAGTGTCAACGAACCCCAAGTACACTTTACAAATGAGCAGCCAATAGGCAAAGAGCAAGAAAGTTAATTACTTGGTTAGTTATTTAATTAGTGATGTCGGTAGTTTCAGCAACAGGCCATAAGCGCGAACACATACGAGTCCCCTACATAGCACTCATTTCTGGGCGGGTTCGGAAAATTGCGAGAAGCGACTATTAGCTGCGTCATGTCTTTCTGTCCATCCGCATGAAAAAACGCGGCTCCCACTGGAAGGATTTTCATGAAATTTAACATTCCAGTACTTTTTCGAACACCTGTCGGGAAAATTCAAGTTTCATTAAAATCTAAAAAGAATACCGGGTACTTTACATGAAGACTTATGTACATTATGGTAATATCATGCTCATTTCTTCTTAGAATGAGAAATATTTCAGACAGAAGTTGTAGAGAAAATCGAAACCCACATTCTTTGCTCACTAACATTTGTTTATGGGATTGTGTGGAAAAGTATGATATCGCCAGATGCCTCGAATAACAACACGGCGCATGCGCTTTCATTCTGGATAACCAAGGTTACAGACACACTCAGAATATATAACACTTACTGCTTTTGCACGACAACAATGTTTGCGCGAACGTGCCTCAGTCCTGTTTTATATGTATATGGCCTGTCTTGTATTTACTTCGAGCTAATTTTAACAGCTGTTGTTAAAGCAAATAGACAAAAGTTGTAACAACCCACTTGAAAAACAATGTTAACTTCATGATGTAACAGCCGACTATAAAGATTCAAGCTCAATTCTAAACGAGGGTAAAATTTACTGACCAACACCTTCATGAACTAAGCAAAAATATTTATCGGTATATGCTTAATTTAAAAAACAAACCACTTTGTTTCGAAGCATTGAAATCTACACAGAATTCATTAGCGAAAAGATAAGCTTTGGTTAGCAATACCGACAGCAGTACAGGTCTGCATTCTGCAGTAAGCCAGTGAATCGTCAGTCTTGGGAAGGACCAGTTTCGAAAGTCGAGGCGGGCAGCTGCTTTGACAAACGACACTTTCCGCAGTTTTCCTAATCGTTTGCCCCACAACCCTTTGTGCACGATCGTCCAGGATTTACTTCGTCCCCTATTCAGGATATTACGGGAGGGGGGGGGGATCAAAATCACATTTACGGTACGCTGGACACTCATTTCTATCCACAAGTGAATAAGAATTTGTGGACACTCACCTTCGTGAACCATATAATACCTAATGCAGTGTAATGAATGAGAACTAATGAATCAGTTTAGAACAGTTGGCCCGCATTCGGGAAGTCCCAGAATTAAAATTCAGGACACCGGTTTATCTCCGGTATTCCAGAATGGTTCCTGGCCAATACCAGGACACAACCACAAAGTAGGCCACGAAAGCTAATTCCACATCCTCACCAATCATCACCTGACGCTACATACTCTTGAGCTACTACAGCGTCGTTAAATAAACCCTCGCCTACAGGCAATGAGGTGATAGACTGACACAGCCTTTGCGGAAATACATGTTCTACGAACATCACGTTAGAAATTATTTTCCGTATTTTCGTAACGTTGTGTATTCAGGACTGGCAAGTGTTTTTCGGAGTCACACAGAGTAAACAGGTGGGTAGACAAACAGCAGTTACAGAGATCAGCTGTCACTTGCAGCATTCATCGTACAAGAGAACTTGCAAAAGTGCTGTCAGCCTCCAGATGGAAGGTTCCAGAAAAGACTCATAACGTTTCTATGCATCTTGATTAGATGTGACAGCGCAAACACGTTTGGCGTGCACTGAAAGATAATGAGACACCTTATCATGCTGACTTACGTGAACCAAATTCCGCTGCCTTCCTTGTAATCACGGAGTCCAAGGTTTGAATCCTGGCTTTGTCTCTTGTGTTCCGAATTAGGTTTCATGTACATGAAATAAAGCAGTTAACATGTACGGGTAAAAAGGTGTAGGTAAAGCAGTCCCGTCACAGGCCCGGAGGGGCCCAGAGTGTTCCAGGAAGTTAAGGTTCCCAGATTTCGTGACAACGGCACAGGATGGTGGTAGGTTGTCAGCCTTACGCATCGGCCGCCTTTACGCCAAGGAAATACTCCTGGTACTCATGTCTGTTAGAGGCTGTGTCGACCCCAGGACCATAATGCGATCGGAAGGATTTTATGTCAATGAAACATCAAATGACACTAGCTTGGATCGAACCAGCGACCTTCCGATTTGTAGCACAGCACCTTAACCACTGTGCTACCGCGGTCCCCCACGTATACAGTTAAAGGTCTTTATTTGTATACCGCAGGTACTCGGATAAAACCCACACCTAGTGCAAAACAACAGCTCCATAACCTCTACTCGGATCACGAAACACAATCAACACATCACTAAATTATTGCAGTTTGACTCGACGACACAGTTAGTAGATGATACCATGCGGTATAAACTAATATCAAAAGTGAGCGGAAGATTGGAAATTATATGGAAATGGTCGTGGCCTGATTTGAGGCATTATCTCCGAAAAGTTTTGGCAGGGCTCAGTGCAACTACCAGACATCTGAGGTTAACCGGTAGCAGGATCGACTGGACCTCTACAAAACGAAGCAGCAGCTCTATGTGTATCTCACCCTGACATTCGGGAACTTATTTTATCCGAGGGTAAGCTATGCCCTCGCTGACTCGTCGATAAATGACGTCAACTAACTCAGTGCTCTACTGGCGTCGTCTAGATACTGAGATTTAAGGAGATCCCAACTTACATCTTTAGACCAACACTGCAACAGCAGCGACCACTGTCGCGGTATGACACCCGGAACAGATGAGGGAGGGGTGAGCCCCTAGAGACACCCCAATTCGGTATCAACCGACGTCAACTTGACATGTCGATTAGTTCCGGGGATGAAACGTTTATTACATGACGACAAATACCACAAGGCCAAGTGGAGAAAAATCCAATGCCATCTAATTCAATACTGTCAATTTTCGACATACCGATATAGATGGAACTGAACACAAAACTCTATTCCAACGTCTTTGTGTCTCTCTTAGCAATTAATACTATAAGTCCAGCTCATACTCCTTCATTCATCACCCTAACAATATCTGGCGAACAGTCGATACTGTGAAACTCCTCGTACAATGTCCTCCTTCCTCCTTTAACTCCTCTCTTAAGTCCAAGTATTTTCCTCATCACCTTGTTCTTAACACCCTTAATCGATCAATAAATACTGTCGTAAAAACCAATTGCATGCTCGTGACAGCCCAGTACAATGGGTTGAAGACATGCTGAGCGATCGGGGAAACGAGGTTCGAATCCCGGTACTATATCCCTCTTTTCTAAAGCCTTCGCAACGGCCCTTTGTACCTGACAGTCCCCTATGCAAGAGGTACAGAAATCTCTCTGTGGGTAAAGCAGTCAGAATGTGACCTCACCATCATCTCCATTCAGTTCCAAGGTTACGAATACATGGAGCTACACCTCCACTACCCCTACTTCTTCATAAAGCGGTGATTAATTAAACAGAAGTTTAACGTCGGCTTAACGTTACAAAACAACAGGTAAAGTTGTGAGTTCAGTACAATATAATACATTCTTAAATAGCAGGCAGACCAGTGCATTCAGAAAGGCGTTATATGCGTCCAAAGAATTCCCAAATTTCATTCTCTTTTTTAACTTCAACTGACACCATATCCTAAAAAGAACTGCTCATTACAGGACAGAAATAACTTCAAGGTTTGAAGGGGCGGTAATATGAAAGTGCAAACACTTGGTGAGCACTCGCGACAGACGTAAATGCCTGTGTGGGGAGGATAAAACACTTGATAGTTGTGACGTAAGCGACAGGTTTTCTGACACACTGCTGACGGTGAGTTTTTTGCCTAATTGTAGCTTACTGCTCGTACTGTACGCCACAGCAGTGATCCGGAACCGGGACGACGTGGCACTTGTATGCTTCATTATACGAGAAATACAGCACTTGCAAAAGAAAATGCGACTAGGCCTACGTGACTTGTTCAAAATGTTTAACGTCTCTTGCGCATTTGACAAGTGAAACTGGAAGGGCCTGGCTTAGAAAGGAACCACTACCGTTTACCTGAACTTCGAAAGTACTGCGCGTCATCTCCGTGTTTGAGCAGATTCATAAATGGGGGGGGGGGATTAATCACACTCTTTACATCAAATCACAAAAACCGAATTCTAAGCACAGAAAGTTTGAAATTGCTCCCGACTTACTTAAGATATTTCGCGCGTGGCTTTCAAACTGTTTTTCACATTAAATAAACTTTGCCGATTTCACATCACAGGGTTTTCTTTTAGAGGTATCCTGTCCAGTTGTTGCAGAATTTTACGCTGTTAGGTACCCGGGATATTCATTATCTTATTCGCACTTTTCTGCCCCTGAATCGCACCCGCAGTCTCTTTATTTAATCCCATTTCTAACGAAATCCATATGTCCATCACGCACGTTATGTATCCCGCCCATCTTATTATAAAATTAAGCAAAATTAAATTAAAGCATAGAAATATATAAGATAATAATTACGCCATTTCCTCAACACTTTTTACTTCCTTCAGCCCTTGCTTTGTTACTTTCTCAATCCTGGATCAAAATACTGTGAACATATTTTCCTCAGACACTCTTCATCCATGTTTATCACTTACGAAGGAGACGTTGATAAAATACCCTTGTATTAGAATAAAAAAAACAGACCGTATCTAAAAAAATTGACCCTTTCCGTCCTGACAGAAGACATCTTTAAGGAAAGAGTGGTTAGACAAGATTAGTGACGGACAGTGCTGTTATCTTTCGTCACTCTTCTGTCCGTTCTTTTGTTAACACTGAAATTAACTGCCCTGTAGTAAGATCTGCCACTGGGAAAAGTTCTTTTAAAACAACCTATAGTTTCTCTTACGAGTCCTTTGCCGACGCAAGTGGTATTAATTCCACAACAAAAGAAAAGATGGCTGTCAACATTTGCAGCATGGTGTCATTTCACACTTACCGTTTCAAGGGTTTTTATTTTCCTGAAAGAACAATAAAAGTTGCAGATTAATAAAAACGTCAAACTTAAATTAGCATGGAAGGAGTTCTGGCATATTGTGAAGATTCTGTTCTTAATAATGGCAGCGTTCAATTACATTTATCACTGAAACAGAGCTTGTGATGAGCCCAGTTGTGATATAATTAACTTCTTTCAAGGGGGGAAAAAACACGCTTGCGTCATCACAATGTATAATTCGAAAACACTTTTCTTTTGTTATTTACACCAAGACACGCTGCAAAAAGGTGTAGGCCATAATGTTATCTTTATCGCATCTCTCTGCATAATGAGGTGTTTTTTAGAAACTTAATAAATTTTAATTCGATGTTTGTGAAATAAGAAGTCATACGAGATCGATAAGGCTGCAAACTGCAAGCGTTTAATACGCTGACGACCTCCAATGTGCAATGTAGTCGCAATGTTTTCGACAGTGTTGAAGGCTAAACGTGTGGACAGACTGACGTATGCGGGTTAGCTTTGCGCAATGCTAGTAAAGAACGTTTAAAGATGTAGAGTCATCCACGTCCTGTTATATAACTTCGCTGTCAAGCAGGTGGGACTATAGATTCGTGTTTGGGATATCCCTAACTGAAACATCAATTCTAAGGCCTGCAAATATTTACGACTTTTTCTGGAAAATTACGAGACATTAACTCAGACGGGACAAAGTGTGTTTCCTTCTAAATCACATATAAACTCATTAGTCATTAATATATCATTCAATGCTCTACAGTCACAGCTACCGAAAGTTTCGTTAAATAAACAACAGGACAAAGTAAATTTCATACCTAGTGTGGGATCTGAACTGGAGACTCCAGAATAAATAGGCAACATGACACTGCCACAATAACAGTGACGTATAAGTAATCATATTTATTTCGTGTACGCATCTACTATGCGCTTCTGTAGTGTGGTACATAAATATTTTAACTCTGAAACACGCTTTTCATCCAATCCACATTTAAAAATTCGGTTCTGACATCAAAGAAAAGTCGCCCCGTTACTGTTACAAAGAAAACAATCCTTATTAATTATTATAACCAGACCAAAGACAATAAATACACTCTGCAAGTGACGTGACCAACATCTGAACATTAAATGATTGGTGCATATGACCGCCACTGCGCTTTCAGAGTTGCCAAGTCAACGCGGTTGCGGCAGAAGGCACGCGAAATATGAACTCGTTCCGCCAGTAAGGTCCGGCCTGCGTGGTCCTGTAGATTTAGAGCGGCGATTTGTATCCGAACCGGTTCGGCAAGTGGTATTACACTCAGCTGCCTTGAACAGCGCTAATGGGCCCAGGAACGCTGCCTGTGGCTGTACATTTCCGTTTTATTATTAATATTCACTAAAAATAAACTGCAGGGATGGGTGACCTGGGTTCATTTTCCTCCAGAGTAACTCACGTTTCTCTCCATGGACAAATTCACACTGTCACATTACTCTGCTCCATCTAATGGCACAAACTAAGCATTCATGGAGCCATAAATACGATCCCAATTAGCCCTCATGTTGTACTGCTTAATTAAGAACCGGACTTAAACTTTCCCCTTTTGCCTGACCGTATCTCGGCACAATAAGACTTTTAATGTGGGGGTTTCCTTCCCCGGTGTATGAGGGCAGAAGGCTAACCATTCACTTCCAGTCAAAGTGGTGAATTTCCGAGCCTTTTTAAATATACCTACCCCGTAGCACTCAGAGTGAAGCTTCAAGTACCATTGGGTCTCATGAGTGAAGCATCATGTACCCCTCGATCTCAGAGCGAAACGTCACGTACCCCTTGATTTCAGAGTGAAACCGCATTTACCCCTTGGAGCTCAAGACTGTAACTTCACGTACCCCTTCGATCACAGAGCAAGACTTTATGTACCTCTTGGCCCCACTATGAAACGTCCAACACCCTCTTAAAAAACCTAGTAATCTGTATCATACTACATGTTTTCGTGCATTATAAACAAAAGACATCAAGACTTCTCACATCAAAAAATTTTATTTATTGCACGCACAAACATCGACTGCAGAACAGCAAAATATCAACACGTTTTCTTAGGGCCTCTCAACAAACGCTTACTACCTAGAATTACCTGTAACCTATTCAGAATGGGCAGTTTGGTGCCACGGTTATGGCAGCGTGGAGCTGAATTTCTACTGTCCAAAACGTCGTATGTAATGATATTGCAATTAAGAACTTTACACAGCATCATCACGTCGTCTAATCAGTGATTTCATTTCGTGAGTCATAGTATATGATCTACCGCCTTTCGAATCTTGGACTTTACTTCACAGTTCTAGGACATCTGTCTGCACACTGAACTGCACCGCTGTTGCCACCTCGCATCACTTTAAATGGAAGTGCTAAAACATTATTTGCATAATTCCTTCTGGAAAAAGTACGACTTCGTTCAAGAGTTATTGCCCTAGACATTCAGGAAAAGCAACTTAGCTGAACGAAAACGGACCGAATATGTTGTGTAGTTGCCATCAGCCTTGCTGATGATTCACAAGGTTAAATACTCTGGTGTCCACAACAGGCCCGTTGAATTGAAAGTAGGCTGGGGGTCAAATCCAAAATCCAAATTCACATGTTCGTCCACAACACATTTCCTCGTCGTTCTTCAGCTGTACGTTATTTAATGCAGCAAATGCAGTGATGTAAACTACTACTTGTATTTAATTTTGCTGAATTTCCCGACTGTATTATGCAGTAAAACATTATAGTCATCAAAATTTCAGCGGGCCACATCATAAAATCTGCGGGCCGCGTGGTCAGCAGGCCTGGTTAGTAAGAACGCCGCCTATCCTACTGTGAATTTTCCTGGTTTTCGTCAGCCCCTCAAGTACATGCTTTGAAAATCGCCTTAAAATATGACATAGGTTATTTCCAGATCCGTTCCAACACGTCATTCTAATTGTACTTCTTGCAGTTCTTCATTGACCACTATACACGTACAACGTACACTGCTGAAAAAAAGTAGTTAAAGCTCAGTACGTGTACTACTTAATACAGAATGCGGAGTCCAGGGTATGTTTGGACTTTGGAGTAAGCAACGGAACAATGGAAGGGATTCCGTAATTTGTATTCTTCTGTTATATACACGGTATTAATATACATTTATTTCCATGGTGCGACAGCCCTAGAGGGCCATAGAGTCCTTATCGAGTCTTTAGAATCACACTCATTCAGACACACCACACTCGGTCCGACTCGTCTAGACGGATGATCACTACGCCACAGAGACGTCTATCTTACAACACACAACATTCACAAGAAACAAACATCCACGTACCTGGCGCCACTCGAACCCATAATCCCAGCAAGCCAGCTGCTGCACCTCCGACGCCTTAGACCGTGCTGCCATTGGGATCGGTCTTCTTTATATTAAGATGCGCCACTAAAATCTATGAAATGGGTAGCGCGTTTAGGACGCATGTTATTTATCCAAATTGCATACATTTAGTCGTCTTGTGGGAAGACATAAAAATAAGGACTTGAGGTGAGTAGTAACGCGGAACATATCGCTCATTTGCGACAACAGTGTCACAGCTCAAAATTTGTGACTTTTCGGGAGAGGCTTTTAAAGGTTTTGAAGTGTCATAAATTTGTATGAGTGCAGCGACGACACAACTGCTCTCCAGCGGCGAGTTTTGCGAACTGCGTTATGAAACTATATCTGTTAAAAGTGCATCTGCAAATGTTTCTTTCTATACCAATAACTCAAAAATGCCACATTTTGAGTTGTGACACTCTTTTCGCAAATGAGCGATATTAAGTTGGATATTGAAAGAATAAGAACTAGTGAAGCGATGTTGTGAAAACTGTTACGAATTTTCAGGTACCAGAAAATAGGGAAATGAATTGCTGAAGGATTGACAGATTATCAATAAGGACTCAGTTTATTCTCATATTCATATTGAGCAATGTTCGTATACTCGTACGACTACAATGGGTGTACAAAATTATATTTTTTAATGTTATGATGCTGGTTCATACAGCAATCACTGTGCATTCATTCGCCAGTTGCGTCGCGATATTTTTATGCTTCATTACAGACCATTTACATTTCCTGGTCTGACTACACTTTTTTTTTTATCATTCACAATTAAAACTAATGTTTTTAAATCGTGTAGTACAACTGTCTCGGGCGGTAGATGGTATAAAATTTTGCACACACAGTCTGTTTGTTGCATTTAACAATATCGCCTTTGTATGGAACATAACTCGTTGTACTGAGAGTACAAAGTATGAACAAATTTGTCTCATTCCGTACGAAGAGATCTGTCCGCAGTAACGAAATATCCTGTCCATTAGCACAGGGGAAATGTATGCAACCACCCGTGAATATGGTTTAAATCTAAACATACACAAGTACAAATTTGTTACGTAAGGACGTGGAACCCTGTTTCGTGTTCTAACAGAAGAACATGATCTGAAAATGGAGTGTGAGGTTCGCATGGCGTTGAATAGTAATGCGACTATATAATTCTGGGAAGTGACGCCATGTAGTTTAGCAGATAGGTTTCGTAGAACATACAACCTCCACCGTAAAAAAAAATCCTGATGCAGACAGCAGGTACTTCCGAAACGATGTCACCCTGAAGATGGGGACAGGTTTCTCTGAAATCACGGTATCTTGAAGACAGTGTTAGTAAGTACCTCAGAAACGTTCGTATTATGAGAGTGGTGGTAGCAAATTCCTTCGAAACCTATTGAAATACACAATTTTACATAACAGAAAGGCCATGATTTCATTGGGTAAAGTGTTAGGAAACAAAACGCGGCGTAAACTGCTCGGGAAATCCCCTGTAGCAAGAACGTATTCTGGTTAGGTGACGTCACACCTAAACCACAAAGAAAATCATTATGTATGTGTGTGTAACAGTGCCGAATATGTAACAAGGTAATTGACATTTCCAAGAAGAGGAGTCACCGCTAAGGGAATCCTCCCCGTCATTACTAATAACTTTTGATGAATTTAGTGTAAAAGACAGGAAATATTAACGGTTCTGCAGGATATACACTCTCCTTCATCCCTTATATTTTGAAAGCACCTACGCCACTGCAGGAGTAATACATCATTGGTGTAGGAAATCTCCCTGACGAGCGAGTGACTGGAAAGTTCCAGTTCCTTTTACTGGGAGTTTCATACTATTTTTTTTTGTAGGAAGGGATAAAAATCTGAGGCGAATGGTCATGACCATCGTCCAGTCCGTCAAAGCAAGCGTATGAGGATAATGAAGGAACGCCGAACAAAATAAAATACCAACTAGAATGACATTCAACGCGGATTGTCGTGTTAAAGAACCACAACACAAAACCACATCTTTCCTTCTGAAACTTCTCGAACGACCAGCCGCTAATATGCACTGCTTTAGAGACAGTCTCTCGACCTGATACTGAAGACAGACACAGCCTTCAAAACGCAGGGGACGGACTCCATATCAGACGTCACGGCATCCGGTCAGATTGAAAGACTCATATCTTTTTGACAAAAAGCACGAGAGCCACCAGCTCTCTCAGGTTGAATTCAAAGTCCAACATAGTTATTTTTGGTACCCATCGTCAGGGAATATTGGGCCAAATGTTATTCCCCATCGTTCAAGGGCAACCAGTGACCTGCGAAAGACAATGGGCGGAATAAAGTGCGTCATCTTCCTCGCTCTACTTCGACACTGAACTGGCGCTGCTCGACCTCTAAGAGCATTAGTGCCTGTGAAAACTTCCAATTAGATTTAAATTCCTTCTCTTATTTATTACAAATATGGAGTAATCGGTTTATATAAAAATTAATAAATTTCCGGCTCCAACAGCATTTAGACTGGCCCTGGGGGTACATCAAACCTCCTTATTCGGCGAATATCGAAGGCTCATCCTCTCCTACATAAAGCGATTGGACGGTGTAACTTATCATTCACATCCACTTAAGCTCCATAATACTAGCTAAAGGCACTATCGAGTGGCGTGCTTTGGTAAACACGATAATGAATGACATTTGAGGTTCTCGTGATGATGAGTATTAAGACAATGTTCCTTATATCACGAAGGCGGAGGCAAAACGGCCTTTGAAACTTTGATAAGAATCAGGGCCTCATGACGTCACATCCCTGTAAAGCCAGGCCTTAAAGTCTGATAAAACTTCTTGCACCATAAATCAAAGGATTAATTTTCCTTAACAACGAAGTCACTGAATACCCTCTGCCAGAAAGAAGAACTATAATTTTGTCTGTTGTTTTGTATGGGCGTGAAACGTGATCTCTTACATCGAGAGAGAAACTTAGGCTGAGTGTTCAAGAATAGGGTAGAGGAGAAAATTTGGGCCCAAGAGGGACGAGGTAAGTACACGGTAATGAAAAAGACTGTATAATGATCAGCTTTACGATGTGAACTCCTCACCAAATATTACTCAGGTGATCGAATTAAGAAGAATGGGAGGGGCGGGGCATGTAGCACGTATGAGGCGAGGAGACGTGCATACAGGTTTGTGGTGGGGAGATCTGAAGGAAACATCACTTGGAAGACCCGGGCGTAGACTGGAGCATAATATTAAAATGTATCTTCCAAAATTGGAATGGGGACACCTTGATAAGTTGCTCTGGTTCTTGACTAGCTGACGAACTGTTAGCTTGACTCTGCTCCATGGAGTTAGTTAACTGGTTATTAAGCTACCAAACGGTGCATTTTTAGTTAGTTTAACTTAAAGTGGGTACCCCGTTGTTTTAGTAAATTATGTTATATTAATTGATAAATTCACCAATTAATATAGTGCGTAATTTTCCTCTTTGTGTAGTTGTAGAAACAGCCGAAATACCGCTTTAAGTATCAAGCAGAAATGTGTTGCTGTAGATGTGATATTTAATTTCAATCAACAATTGTATTCACGGTTTGTCACACTAACATTGTCAGGCAGGCTAGTTAGCAAAGCGATTTGTTCTCAGCAGCAATCCTGAAAGCAGGCAACGAGCCGCGGACAACCGGCTGAGACACTCTGCCACAACAAATAGCTACGGTCCGAAATAATGCACCATCTCTCTTCAAGTGGAGGCTGCACAAATAAATTGGCTCGTTACGTTCAAACGTACCTGACCGTAAACACTGCACAATGCGGAGCACGTTAATTGACAGCAGGGGTGAGCATCGGGAAGAAGCAGGGCCACCTTTCGCAATCGACTGTTACACAACGTCCCATATCGGAAACACTAGGTCGGTGTCACATTACATTACGTAACGCACACAGTGAAAACTCTTGTCAAATTCTGATCACTAAGTTGCAGATTTATATTTATATCGCATTTCACAACCAGGCAAAATAAACAACAGAAACAATGAAGCTGACGTCTTGAGAAACTCGTCTTGAAATATTAACAGTTGTTCAGCTTGTTAAGAAATTGCCCGACAATGTTAGGGAACCCGAAATATCATCACAGTGTTCACCAGACACCGTCGTTCAGCCTTATTATGAGCCAGATGAATGAAGCGCCAAGTTCTCGGGCGCTATTTTTGAAAGATAAATTTTAGTATTGTCCTCCAATCTAAGTAGTATATGATCCCAACGGACTCTTATCCTCAAATTTTCCGACCAAATATTTGTATACAAGTGGCGTACTAACCGAAACATAACTTCAATAAGTGATTGCCTTCTCCCCGTACAGTATGATGTTCCTGCAGACATAGGATCAGGGGAATTGACTTAAATCGATAGCCTGATATTACCATCGTAACGTTACTACTGTAAGCCACAACGTCTGATAGCTGACACGAATAGCACCAAATTTATACTACACTCATATTTCGAATCGGCGTAACTTACTGTCGACCACTACTACTACCACTACTACTGC
>Ga0123354_10005606_pt1 | contig 18307 bp, 16 predicted proteins | sample TergutLab28metaG_2_FD_97872 | JGI IMG/M metagenome (GOLD analysis project Ga0123354, IMG submission 97872) | Labiotermes labralis P4 segment gut microbial communities from Petit-Saut dam, French Guiana - Lab288 P4 | ecosystem: Host-associated > Arthropoda: Insects > Digestive system > Gut ...
ATCATCACCACCCCAGCATCAGCCCCGATCACGACCAGTTGGTGAACCCGGCACGACATCCAGGTGATCAGTCCCCGTCGTCTTGGTCGGTATCAGGTGATCGAAAACGGCTGCCGGTCGGATCCACCCAACGGGTCGGCCCGATGAACGGTGGGGCGAGGCTGGTCTGGCACGCCGGGCGAGAGCCTGGCGGGGAGGCAGGCAGCATGACCGAGACCATCGCGCCCATGGTGCTCGAAGAAGATGACAGGTGACGTCCCGCTGAGTGGTGGAGTTTCTCGACACCGTGCGGGTCGGCTGGGTTGATCATGCAGCAAGCAGCTGAGGGGTGTCCACCTCCTGGGTGTGCGTCGTGGCGGCGAGCTGGGTCATGGAGGCTTCGGACAGGTAGCGCCGGTCGGTGGTGGCCCACTCGTCGTGGGCCTCGACCAGGACGGCTCCGGACAGGCGCAGCAGGGCTTGGGGGTTGGGGAAGACGCCGACGACGTCGGTGCGGCGCTTGACCTCGCGGTTGAGGCGTTCGGAGGCTGTTGCGGAATTGGGTCCAGGGTTTTTGCGGGTGGGGGCGGTCCCGGTGCTGTTTCGGGGGTTGTTGGGTGGTGGGGCTCGGTGGTCTCCTTGGGGTCAGGCGGTGGCCAGGGCGACGGTTCGTGCGGGGCGGGTGCGGTAGATCCTGAGGAGGTTGAACACGGCGGCGGCCAGGTTGGCCTCGCCGGTCACGGCTTCGATGCCGCGGCACGAGAAGTGGTCGAGGATCTTCTTGAGGTTGCCGATGGCCGGTTCGACGGTCGCGCCCCTGCGTTTGTAGGTGGCGGCGCCTTCGGGGGTGCGCAGGCGGTGGTCCATGGCTTGGCGGGCGTCGAGGTCTTCGCCTGGGGGACCGTGGGTGGGGCTGGTGGTCGCGGCCTTGGCGGTGGCGCGGCCGTTGGCGGTGGCGACCAGCCGGTCGGGCCCTTCGGCGACCAGGTTCGCGTGGGTGCAGTACCCGGCGTCGGCCAGGACCACCCCGATGGTGTGGTCGGGGTTGGCGGTGGCCTGGTGCAACGTGGTGGCGGCTTGTCGCGCGGCGGTCATCATCGGCACGAACGAGGCCAGGTCGTGGGTGTCTTGGATGACCTGGACTGCGACGATGAGCTGGTCGGCGGTGACGGCGACCTGGGTGTTGTAGCCCTGGACGAAGCCTTTGCGGGTCGGCATGAGCCGCGAGTCGGGGTCGGTGGTGTTGGCCACCAGCGTCTGGTCGGCCTTGGCGTCGCGTTCGGCCGCGCGGCGGGCCGAGTCTTGGGCCTTGGCCAGCTGGCGGCGGGCCCTGACCACCAGGTAGTGCTCGTCGACCGGGACCGGGCGGCGCCCCATAGGCCGGCCTGTGGCCCGCGACCGTGGTGGCGGCGTCGGGTGGGCGGCGCACTTGCGCTCGTAGGCGTCGATCCTGGCCTGGTGGGCCGCCACGACCTGGTCCACGCGGGCCTGGGCCTCGACCACCCCCGCCTGCCCCCTGGGCCGCTTGCCGGTGACTGGCTCGCCGGCCCGGACCTTGGCCAGACGCTCTTGGGCGCGCTGGTCGCCCACGGCACGGCCGGCAGCCCGTTCCTGCTGGGCCGCGGCGACCTGCGCCGCAGCACGCCGGACCCGCCCGCGACGGTCGGTACGGTCAGGGCCCTTGTCGGTGCGCGGCGGCTCGCACTCGTCCTCGGCCGCGTCGAGCGCCCGCGCCTGGGCCACGACCTGCGCGGCCAGCTGCTCGTCCAACCACTGCTCGCCCCGGTTCGCCGAGCCCGAAGCGTTCGCCGCGATCTTCGTCCCGTCGATCGCGACCGTCCCGAAACGGCCCATCCCCAGCCGCCCGGCCATGCCCAGCACCTGGGCGAACAACGTGGTGAAAGCCTCGGTGTGCTGGTTGCGGAACCGGGCCACCGTGGTGTGGTCAGGGACCGTCGCGGCGCACGCCACCCGGAACGCCACGTCCGTGTGGCACAACCGCTCGACCTGCCGCGACGAACGCACCCCCTGGCAGTACGCGTACACCAGCACCACCACCAGCATCCGCGGGTCGTACCCGGCCGCACCACGGCCCCCGGTGCGACGGCCCTGCTCGAACACACCGGTGTCCAGCTCGTCGACCGCCTCGATGACGAACCACACCAGGTGGTTCTCAGACAACCATTCACGCATGTCCAACGGCAGCAAGCACGGCTGGTCCCGCTGCACCGGACGGTATCCCTTAGCCACACCCCATCATCTCAAACACGCACGTCAGACCACAGAAACGACACGCTGCGGAATTCTGCAACAGCCTCTTCGAGGGGGTTGGTCGACCAAATCTTCTTCCAGTGGGCGGTCGGGAACGCGGTGAAGGCGAGCAGGTCCTCGCGGGCGTGGTCCAGCATCGCGGGCGTTCTTCAGGCCCTCGTGGGCGTCGGAGACCAGGAGCACCCCGGCCAGGCCCCGGGCCTTCAAGGACCGCAAGAACGCGGTCCAGAACGTGCCGGTCTCGGCGTCGCCGACGTCGAAGCCCAGGACCTTCAGCGCGTCGTAGGAGTACCGCCGGGCACCAGGCTTGGGCCCTGGCCTGGCCCGCCGTGCCCCCGGCGGTGCGCACGCCCGTGCGACCAGCCTGCGCCGGACGTTGTCGCGTGACCACCCAGTGACCTGGCAGACCTGGTCCAGGATCTGGCTCTTGAGCGCCTTCGGCGCCACCTGGTACGACTTGGCGTACTTCCGGGTGATCTCAGCCCGTGCCGCCGTCGACAGCTCGCTTCCCACCCGCCGAGCGTGGCGACCACCGCCACCGCCTGGGGCGGCCGTCCACGCGGGCAAAAAACCGTGAGGCACGGGCCCTGCCTACGCGGGCATCAACCGTGAGTCTCGTCGCATCCTCAACTCCGGACGTTCACCCTGGTAGCATGACTGATATCAGCAACGTCCAGGGATGCATCGGCAGCGGCCAGCCAACAGCCGTGTGTTGGAGACTGTCTTTGGGCCGGATCGGCGAAATACTGTTGGCACAACTCCTGATTGACCCAGTTTGGATCGGAATGAACGCCTGAATATCATGCTCACTCCTGAGGATCTCGACGAGATGGCACTGCTGAGCGACAAAGAGTTATGTCGGATAACTGCACAACACCAGTTCCACCTTTTACCACAGGGCCTTCTTAACCGCACCTATGCGGGGACTGCTCATCCTCGACGAGTCCTACGGTTCCGACGGCATGACCAGGTGTCGTACGTCCTGGATTACTGGCGGCGAATGCTGGGCGATCGCCTGGCCTCTCATTTGACCTTTAAACGCTTGGACACCGACGCGGAGGCTCGTCGGTACGCGTTGTGGGGTTCGCTCGGCGTAGTCGTCCCGTCCGCTGTCTACGCTGGCAAGGGGTGGATCAGTTACGATTTTGTCGACGGTACGCCGCTGGATCGTGCAACGCTGGAACAACGGGTTGCCGCGTTTCCGATCGTGTTCGCCGCACTCACGAGGCTGCACGAGGCGGGCGAGACGGCGATCGATCGTGGCCACGGCAACGAGATCCTGTTATCGGACGGGTCTGTGGTGTTCGTCGACGCGGAACTGTTGTGCTCTGGACCGGTCGGGCTGACCAGAGCTGTCGACATCGTCACCATGCTGCGCGGATGGCTCCGCTTGTCTGCGTGTCCGTCGCGGACGGCCGACCGGTTGCGCGTCACCGTGCGTCAAGCGCTTGCCCAGGACATATATGGTAACCTGCCGTTCGGTCTGGTTTGCGAAGCGCTTGATGCCTGGTATGCGAACGCACCCGGACATGACTCTCAGTTTGAGTCGCAAGTTAGTGTGGCGCTGACCACGCTGCTGACCTCGTCTCGATCGGCGACAATCGAAAGGAGTTAGTCGATGTGCGGAATAGTTGCGGCGCTGCCCGTCTACACGAGTTTGGACGCTGATCGCGGTGCAAATGCCCCTGAACGCGTTTACGAACTAAAATTTGGAGACTTCGAACTGAAGGATCTAGAAGAGAGCGGCGCTGGCCGTCGTTTGAGCGACCTGGTGCAGAAGATCAAGGATTTTCGGAGCGACCTCGAGCACCCAGCGGCGGTCGCTCGACTGGTAGAAGACAGATCCATGCTGGCGCAGTTGGTCCAGATTTTTGACAAAGGCACACGATGGTCTGCGTCCCTCGAAGGACAGATCGCGGGATTGAGCGAGTGGGACGTCGTTTCTGTCGAGCAGACGCAAGGGGCCCTCAGGTCGCTCGTCGACGTCATGTGGTCGGTCCGCAACGACGTCTTAGCACTCATCGAAGACATACCGTCTGTCGCTGGCACCTCGGTGACGCCACGGGCGGCGGTGTCGTATTTTGCACTTCTTCGTGTGCTAGCCGCGCTCGACCGCCTCGAGGTGCGCGGGCGAGACTCGGCCGGGGTCGCGATCTGGGTTTCGTTCGACGAGGAGGTGGACCTCGACGTCGAAGGTCGCGACGACGTGCTGCTCCGCGACCGCTCCGCCGTCCGGACCGAGAACGGGGTCGTGTTCGTCTACAAACACGCTGCGGTCGTCGGTCGCCTCGGCGATAATGTTGCGGCCTTGAGGCGGAGCATCAGAGCAGATGCTGAACTGCACCGAGCCCTTTCTCTTCCCACTGCTTCGGTGACCGTGCTGTCGCACACCCGGTGGGCGAGCGTCGGCCGCATCAGCGAGTCGAACGCCCATCCGGTCGACAGCCGCGACGCACACGGCCAGACACAGGGGCCGCTCACTTTTGCGGTGCTCAACGGAGACATTGACAACTACCTCGAGCTTCCGGTCGCGGTTGACTACGCAGAGGCGGCGTACATCGGTGTCGCGACCGACGCCAAAGTCGTCCCGCTGACGATCTCCCCAGCGATCTCCGCTGGGCGAGAAGCGCTCGCTCTCGAGGCTGCCGGACGGATGTTCCGGGGATCGATGGCAATTGCTGCGATGGCCGAGACGGACCCCGACCAGTTGCTCTTGCTGGTGAAAGGCGGCGGTCAGGGGCTGTACGTCGGTGTGGCCGAGCACTGCCTGTTCGTTGCGAGCGAGGTCTATGGGCTTGTGGGGACCACCGACCGATTTCTGCGGCTCGACGGCTCGACCGGAGGTGAGGTCGTCGCCCTCGGTCGCCGTGCCGGGATCGAGGGAGTCAAGCGTCTTGCAGAGGACGGCCGTATGACGGGAGTTTGCCCAGATGAGCTGCGCACCGCGGAGGTGACGACGCGGGACCTGGCGCTCGGCGGGCACGAGCACTATCTGGCCAAAGAGATCACCGATGCTGCCTCGTCGTTCGCGAAGACGCTGCACGGGAGGATCAAACGCACCAGCGGCCATGCTGAGGCATGGTTCGCCGAAGAGTCTTTCCCAACGAGACTTGTCGACATGGCGGCGCAGGGTGACCTGCGCGAAGTCGTCGTCATCGGCCAGGGCACCGCGGCTATCGCGGCTCGAGGAATCGCGTATCTCATGCGCACGCTGCTTCCGCGGACGATCGAGGTGCGAACGGCCCCGGCGACGGAGTACTCGATGTACGGGATCTCCGAATCTGATCGCAGGACGCTCGTCGTCGCGGTCTCGCAGTCGGGATCGACGACGGACACCAACCGGTGCGTCGCTCTTGCCGCCGAACGAGGTGCGACTGTCGTCGCGATCGTGAACCGACGCGACAGCGACCTGAGCGCGCTTAGCGATGCCGTCGTCTACACGTCAGATGGTCGTGACGTTGAGATGTCGGTGGCCTCGACGAAGGCGTTCTATTCTCAGGTCGCCGCTGGCTGCCTGGTCAGCCTGCGCCTGGCACGCATCCTCGGTTCGGTTCGACCTGAGCAGGAAGACCGGCTGTTGCGCGCGCTCGAGGAGATCCCCAGACAGCTCGAACGGCTGAGCCTGAAGTCGGATGAGATCGCCGCGATCGCGAAAGACGTGGCGACTCGTTATCCGTACTGGGCCGTGGTCGGTTCAGGCGCGGGTATGGTGGCTGCGGCCGAGATCCGGATCAAGTTGTCAGAGCTGTGCTACAAGACGATTTCGGTCGACGCGATCGAGGACAAGAAGCACATCGACCTTTCTGCCGAGGCTCTCGTCGTGGTGTGTGCCGCCGGTACGCAGCCGCAGCACCTCCCAGACCTGGTCAAAGAAGTCGAGATCTACTCGGCCCACCGCAACTGTGCTGTTGTCATCTGCGACGAGGACACGGCCGACGATTGGCCGACGGAGGCGGTGATAGCAGTGCCGCGGACCCGGCCCGAACTGGCCTGGATACTGGCGACCGCTGCCGGACACTTCTTTGCCTACCACGCCGCTCGCGCGATCGATGATTCAGGCGCTCCCCTCCGAGAAGCATTGGAAGCGCTCGAGTCGGCTGTCGACCAAGGTCGCATGGTGGGCTTGGAGAGCAACCCGTTGATCGCGGGCAATATCACGAAGGTGCTGGAACGCATTGTCAGAGGCGAGTTACGCGGCGTTCTCACCGGTGATGCTTCGGTAAGCCTTGCGATGCTGCTCTCGCGGCGGCTCTCCGCCAGGATCAACGGGTCGGGCGTCGAGGAGTCGAGCCGCGCGTCTGACACTGATCGGGTGCGTGACGTGCTCTCTTCGTCGATCGAACAACTTACTCGTTCGATCGACACGATCAAACATCAGGCGAAGACGGTCACTGTCGGCACCTCGAGGTCTGACTCGGGCTTGTTCGACAACGACATCATTCGCGCGTTGGACCAGGCCGGATTCGATTCTCAGGCGCTCGCCTTGTCAAACCTCAGGACGGTTGCCAACTTCGCTCGTGCCGTGGCGGCTGTGAACGGTGTCACAAGATATGCGCTCGAGGGGCAGCGTATTCGGGTCGTCGAGAAGACGGGGATCGCGACGGACCTAGCGAGTAGGACCGAGAGCGACACAAGGCTGGTCGGGTCGAAAAGATTGACTGTAGAATCTGCCGAGCCGAGGTTCGTGCGTGGACGCAAAGACGGCCGTATCGTCGTCGTCGTGCCCGAATGTGTATTTGGCAACGATCACGTCGCTGGCGTCGCTGTCGTTCATGTCGACCTCGCCGAGTTCATCGCCCCCGATGCGGCCTTGATGCTGCTGCAAAACCTCGGCGAGAGGTGGCAGGAACTCCGGGCAACGATCTCCGAGATTAGACCAGATTTTGATAACCGTGATCTTGCAAATATTGCTGTCGAGTCGCTACTGTTTGGTTCCATGGATGAGGTAGCGACCTACGTTCTATCCAACCCCTCGAGAAGTGTCCAATGAATGGCCGCGGGCACTGAAGTTCTCAATAGACTCTTGACAGATAGAGGCTCATCCGGAACGAGGGTGTAGTCGGGGTCTGGGCCCTCCGGTCTCCAGCAATGACCAGGCGATGTAGTTGGTGAGGTTGCGAAACCCGAGGGCGGAGCGGCGCAGGTACTCGAGCAGGCCGTTGATCGTCTCTGTGGGGCCGTTGCTGGTTCCCGGGCGGTCGAAGTGGGCCAGGACATCGCTGGTCCGCCTGGTCAAGGTGGTCGCGAGCCTTTTGACCTCGCCCAGCGCGGATATAGGGTCAGTCTGAACGCGTCGTCGACAACAACCGCACCCCGGGGCGCAGCATCACACACTAAGCGAATGACCCAACTCAGGACAGAACGTCGGCAGACCAGCAGCAGCGAAGGCAGCGTGGGACATGTCGAGGTCTTCCTGGTGGGCGCTGGCACGGTCTCAGCCACCGGTGGACCTCGACCCTACCCACCACCCGACACGCCAACCCTGCTCTGCTCACCAACGGCTACATCCTCGTTCCGGTAGAGCCCCAAAAAGTCATCATCCATCGTAAAGTAAGAATTCGGGAAGATATCGTCTCAACCGACTAAAGACAGAAACTGCCAGCACGACTGCAGCACCCGTAAAAATTACAATCCAAGAACCGGCCGTAAGTATCGACACGTCGAGACTGAATCGAAGACCCTGGAAAGAGCGCTGTGCAACTGTGGTTCGCCCGTCATTCAAAAGAAAACTGGCAATAATTGGCTCCGACATAGACACGATGAATGACAACAGAACCGAGAGGGCGGCGAACGGTGCAAAGTGAGGTAGAGTAATCTGGAATAGAGTTCTCACGCGACCAGCGCCAAGGAGGCGCGCACTATCGAGAGTGCCATCTTGTAAAGTTTGAGCACTGAGACGCATGATGAGATATGCATATGGCAAACATACGACAGCATGAGCCCAGCATAGCAACATTACGGAATTCCAGCGAAACTCATTCTCAATAAAGACGAATCCTAGCGCAAGGAAAACGGCCGGAGTCACCGCGGTCGCACTTACCGCGATTGTGGCAATAGCACCAGTGCCGAAATGTAGGCGTCGCACAAGGAGAACGAGTGCGCTCGCCATTGACGTGGCTAACAGGCCACTCGACGATGCGACGCCGACAGACAGCACAATGCTCTCACGCCAGCGTGGGTCAGAGAAGAGTTGCCAGAGCCTGCTGGCCGACACACCAGACGGAGGAAAGCTCACCGAGTTGTCGATGCTCATTCCCAACACCACTACGAGCACCACAGGAAATATCAAGGCACAGAATGTGACAACCTGGACCAAAAGCAAGGCGCCGCGTTGTAAACAGGAAGTCATCCCATCCTCTTTTCAATCAGCAGCATCAGACCGACTGGGATAGCAGAGATAAGCAAGAGAAGAAGTGAAAGTACTGTCGCCGAGCCCGGATCGTAGGAGGTCAAAATCTTCTGCTGAACAAGATATCCTAACTGACCCGCAGATGGTCCTGAAAGAAACTCTGGAATCAGATACAAATTTACGACCGAGACAAAACTGACAGTTCCAGAAAGTGCTATTGGACGGATGGCAGAAACAAGTTCAAGAGAATAGACATGAACCCGCCTTGCGCCGAGCAACACTGCTGTCTCGCTCAGCCGAGGGCTGACACGACTCAATCCCCAGTAGTTAATTAGTACCATGATAGGAACTACAGAGTACACCAGTACCACTATACCAGCCTCCGGCCGATAGAGGAGCGGTGGGAGACTGTCCGAACAACCGAGAATTCGCATTCCTGAGCCAACTACTCCATTTCGCTCAAAAATGACTAGCCACGAAATAATTGTGACAAGAACATTCATTGAGGCGGGTGCAGTGCACGCGGCAAGTCCAGTGATACGAAGCCATCCGTGAGCTAGACGTATCAATATCGCGATCATCAGCGATATTGGCAGCGAGATCAGGGTAACCACGACAGATGTAGATGCTGTCCGGAGGGCGACCGCTGGCACAGGCTGAGCAAGCAGGATCGCAAATGATGCCCGGTCACGCGGCATCTGTACTAGGACTGCAAAAATTGGAACAGATACGGGAAGAAGCAGTGCGGCCACCACAACGAAGGTATATGCCCGCCGGAAACACAATTTCACGGCACAGCTATCGCTCGCGTTGGGGGCCAACCGACGTCGATAGCGGTCATTCTTGCATAAACCGGTATGTTTGGGTCGGCGTGGACCCCGAGAATTCGAGTTCCGGTACTAGAGAGAAGGACAGTGTAAGTCGTGACCCCAGAGTCAAAGGACACTGTTTCCACCTTACCTTGAAGTCGCGAACTAGTAGTTCCATACTGGTGAATTTTAAGATCATGGGGACGTATTATGACATGGCATGAATTTCCTGGACCCCCATTGTCGCCTTCGACATTTACATCCACCCCAAGCGTTGGAATAGTAACCCGCCGAGAACCGTCGTCGTTTCGCATCGCCTCAAAGACGTTGCACGGTCCGGTGAATCTCGCTGAGAACACGTCAGCGGGCTGTGTATAAACGTCAGCGGGTGCTCCGGCCTGGAGGACTCGACCGCAATTGAGAATGACGATCCATTCTGCCCATGCCATAGCGTACCTGATATCGTGAGTAACCATCACGATAGCAACGCCGGTCTTTCGTTGTTGCTCATCCAGCCATTGGGTAAAATGATCGACGAGATAGGGGTCGAGGTTTGCAAATGGTTCGTCGAGTAGTACGATGTTTGGTTCACTAACCAGCGTCCGCAGGAGAGCCACGCGCTGGCGCTCACCACCACTCAACGAGTGTGGAAATCGATCTACACAATGACCCAAGCCAGCCTGGTCAAGAACCTCGAGCGCGGATGCCCGAGCTGATTTTCGACTTGCCCCCTTTACCAACAGAGAAAAGGCAACATTCCGCCACACTTTCATGTGAGCGAACAATGCCAAGTCCTGAAAAACCATTCCCACCCGGGCTTGACCAGTGGGAACTCGTTTCGCGTCCACCCCGCCCGCATCAGGTGACTCAAGACCCGCAAGGATCCTCAGCAGCGTAGTCTTTCCAGCTCCGCTCGGGCCCACAACCGCTACTCGAGAACCTGACTCGACATTTACGTCAACGCCCGAGAGGACCAGTCTACCAGATTTTGCTGTTGTAAGATTCTTGCCCTGAAGAAGAATTTCTCGGCCCACATTTTCAGCTATCTGCGCAACCATGCCGTGTACCGGTCCAACTGAGCATCGTCATTTTGACCCCACCAGTTGTAGTCATAGGACAACTGCTGGGATTTTTGCGGTTCCACACTGCATATCCTAGCTCGAACTTTGTCCGGTAGAATATCTGCCGCACCGGGGACCACCGGGCCGTACCCGGTTTTTTTTGCGAAATCGGCCTGAATTTGCCTTTGAAGTGCGAAATCAATTAGTCTGGCAGCCTCCTTGGGGTGCGGAGCGTTTGCAGGTATCATCCAGTAATCACGAGTGTAGATACCCTGATTCCAGACAAGGGTCAGGGGTACGCCATCGTCGATCAGCGCATATGCATCGCCGCCATAGAACATTGAGATGTCGACTTCACCTGATCTGAGTTGATTTGCACCGTCTCCTCCTCCGTTATAGAAAATGATCGAATTGCGCACGGAGTCAAGCGAAGCGTATGCCCGATCTATCTTTGTGTTTGTGAGCGGATAGACATCATTCGGAGGGACTCCATCAGCCATGAGAGCGATTTCGATGAGATAATTGGGTCGCGGACCGAATAACGCTACCCGTCCTGGGTGTCGTTTGGCGTAATCCCACACATCTGACCATGACTGAGGTTGCCTGTCGGACGGGACGGTCTTGTTGTTATAGACTATGTTATAAGAATAGTAAAGGATTCCTATTCCGTACTTGTCGCGTGCGTCATCATAGACTTCGTCGATTCGAGTAACTATATTGTCAATGGGTGCCCAAAGGCCAGAACGTTTTCCACGTTCAAGCCAGGAAGCGTCGCCGTGCACGAGGTCGACACTGCCTGTTCGACGGCTCGACTGGGCCTCTAATTTTGCGTAAATATTCTCCCCATCAGAGAGTTGGACGATTTTGATTCCAGCTTTTTCTTGAAAGGGTTCAAAAATTATATCTGCCTGATCCTCTTGGAAGGCCCCTCCCCATGAGTCGACAACGACCTCCGTCGGACGGTCTTTGGTACCAGGTGCGCCACCGCATGCCGCTAGAGAGCCTAATAGCAGAATCGCTGTAAGGGCTGCTACTGGCGACTTTCTGAATAACACTAATCGTCTCCTCACCTAGTTGCTTGCTGGCGCTATCCTAGTCGCCCTGGTCGCGTTCTGTTAAGGTGTGATTCATAGTCTACTCGCTGTTCATCCAAATCCAGGAGTGCTGCATGAATAGTAGGTGAACCTTGAAGGTCTGTTCGATGAACGAATGGGGGGCCTGTCTTCGCTGCCTGAATACTGAGCCCGGTGCGTCGGTGGCTGCTTCGAGTCGAAGTAGCAACTCGGAGGTGGCGGGTCAAGTTCCCGGGGGTGATGCATCGACGGGTGGCGTCAAGCCGATAGTGCCTGCATCTGGCGGTAGAGGTGGCGGGCGATGTATCGCTTGAGGCACCTTCGAAGCTCGCCCGTGGTGCGTCCTTCGGAGGTGCGGCGTTCGACATAGGCGCAGGTGCCGTCGCTGACCATGCGTGAGCGGGCAATCACGTCCAACTGTCGGTCGCCTGCGCGTGACAGACGGTGCCGGACCGTCGCGGGGTTGTCCCAGTCCAGAATGCGTCGCGGTCAGCGGTTGAGGTCGGCCCGCGCCACGGCGATGTGGACCGACAGGGCGGTGCCCTGGGGAAGTAGCCGCGCAGCATCCCGTTGCTCGGTCGTTGCCACGGCGAGTGCGAGTCGCAGAAGTAGATCTTCGTCGATCCCAGCGCGGCGGCGATCGGCTGTTTTTCGTGGGCAGTGAATTTTCTCACCAGACCAATGGCCTGGTCCGACGCGGCCTCGTGCGACCTACAGCGACGTTGGACGAGTCTCCCTTCCAGGGTGCTGGGGGCGAGGTTCGATACCCTTAATACGTCTGCGCAGGTCAGGTCCACCTGCGGATTTGGTCTGTCATGAAGATTACCCAGCCACAGCCTCCTGACGTGGGGTGATGGTGACGTCGTAGCCAAGGCTGTTGAGCTGGTGGACTGCTTTGGCCTTGGCGTTGTCAGGCCGCAGCCGGGTGAAGTAGTCCGGACCTGTCGCCGCCGCCTGAATACTGACCCCCATGCGTCGGGCGAATCTTGACCCCCTCGGCTTCGCTGAGGAGATGATCTCGTTGGAGGACTGGGCTGAGATCCGCCGGTTGCACCGTGCGGAGGGTATGTCGATCAAGTCGATCTGCCGTGTGACGGGCGCTGCCCGCAACACGGTGCGGGCTGCGTGGCGGTCGGCGGAACCGCCGCGGTACTCGCGGCCGGGCAAGGGGTCGTCGGTGGACCCGTTCGAGCCGGCGATCCGCGCCCAGCTGCGGCTGGATCCCAAGATGCCGGCGACAGTGATCGCCCAGAGGGTTGGGTGGACCAGGTCGATCACCGTGCTCAAGGACCGGGTGCGGGCCGTCCGCCCCGAGTACCTGGGAGTCGATCCGGCCGACCGGGTCGAGTACGCACCCGGTGACACCGCCCAGTGCGACCTGTGGTTCCCTGACGCGGCTGTCGGCGAGACGACCCGACCGCTGCCGGTGCTGGTGATGACCGCGGCGTACTCGAAGTTCTCCGGGGCCAGGCTGCTGCCGTCGCGGCTGGGCGGGGACCTGACCGCAGGGATGTGGCAGATCTTGTCCGAGGACTTCGCGGCGGTGCCCAAGCGGTTGTGGTGGGACCGGGAGTCCGCGATCGCCAAGACCGGCCGTCCGACCGACCTGGCGGGCACGTTCGCCGGGGCGGTAGCCACGCGACTGGTGATCGCCCCGCCGCGGGACCCGGAGTTCAAGGGCATGGTCGAGCGGCGCAACCGGTACCTGCAGACCTCGTTCCTGCCGGGTCGGACGTTCTGCTCGCCAGCGGACTTCTGCGACCAGCTGGCCGGGTGGCTCCAGACAGCCAACCTGCGCAAGCCGCGTTCGCTGGGCGGGGCTACTCCCGCCCAGGTCATGGCCGCCGACCGTGCGGCGATGACACCGCTGCCGCCGGTGGCCCCCTCGGTCGGGCTGCATGCGCGGGTACGGCTGCCGCGGGACTACTACGTGCGGGTGGACACCAACGACTACTCGGTCGACCCGCACGTCATCGGCAGGTTCGTCGACGTGCGCGCCGACCTGGCCACCGTGCGCGTGACCTGCGAGGGCCGCCAGGTCGCGTCCCACGCGCGGTCCTGGGCCCTGCGGACCACGATCACCGATCCCGCCCACAAGCAGGCAGCCCGTGAGCTGCGGCGGGCGTACCAGGCCGGCCCGCAGCCGGTGACCAGCAGCAGCGACCAGGTGCCGACCCGCCCGCTGGCCGACTACGACAGGTACTACGGGCCAGGGCCCCGCGACAGCGAGCAGCGACCCAGGCTGGAGGTCGTGCGATGAGCACCAGCACACCAGCACGCGCCAGGCACGAGACCGCCTCGGCCGTCGCGTTCGCCGCCCGGGTCCTGCGCGCCCCGGCCGTGGCCCAGGTCTACGCCCAGCTCGCCGACACCGCCCGCGACGCGGGGTGGACCTACGAGGAGTACCTCGCCGCCGTCCTGGACCGGCAGGTCGTCGCCCGCGAGGCCCGCGGCACCACCAACCGCACCGCCGCCGCTCACTTCCCCGCTGTGAAGACCCTGGAGGACTTCAACCACGACCACGCCCCCAACCTGGACCGCACCTTGCTGGCCCACCTGGCCACCTGCACCTGGATCCCCACCGCAGGCAACGTCGTCCTGCTCGGACCGCCCGGGGTCGGCAAGACCCACCTGGCCGTCGCCCTGGGCCTCAAGGCCGTCCACGCCGGGCACGGCGTGCTGTTCGACACCGCGACCGGGTGGCTGGACCGCCTGGGCGCCGCCCACACCGCCGGGACCCTGGACACCGAGCTCAAGCGTCTGCGCCGCTACCGGCTTCTGGTCGTCGACGAGGTCGGCTACATCCCCCTGGACACCCACGCCGCGAACCTGTTCTTCCAGCTCGTCGCCTCCCGCTACGAGCAAGGCTCGATGATCGTCACCTCGAACCTGTCCTTCAGCAGGTGGGGCGAGACCTTCGGCGACGACGTCATCGCCGCCGCCATGATCGACCGCCTCGTCCACCACGCCGAGGTCATCACCCTCGACGGCGAGTCCTACCGCACCCGCACCCGCCGCGAGCTCCTCGCCACCACCACCTGACAGGAGGCCCCACCAGCACAAACACGCACGAACCATCACGTACTACCACACAACCACCACGCGGGGGGGTCAAGATTCAGACGACGAAAAGGGGTCAAAATTCGACCGGCGTTGACAGGACCCGGGTCGGTGTACACGGTGGCGTTGGTGAGCATGTGCCACACGGCGGTCACGACGGAGTTCTCGACCGCGACCAGGGCCCTGACCGGACCGCGCCGCGAGGTGATCCGCCGGTACTGGGCCGAGAAGTAGGTCTTGGAGGTCTTGGTCGCTGCCAGGGCCACGATCCCCAACGCGCCCCTGAGGTGGGTGTTGCCCGGGCGGGTCCGCGCAGACTTGGCCCTGGGCCCAGACTGGTCACACCCTGGGGCGACCCCGGCCCACGAGGCCAGGTGCTTGGCGGTGGGGAACTGGGACATGTCACCTCCGGTCTCGGCGATGATCACGTCGGCGACCAGGTCTGAGACCCCAGGGATCGTCACCAGCAGGTCGTGGGCGTGCTCGTAGGGCACCATCAACGCGTCGATCTGCCTGGTCAGGTCCACCATGTCCTTGTCCTGGGCGTCGACACGGCCCAGCAGCAACCTGACCTGGTACGCGTGGTGCGCGGTGAAACGCCCGACCAGCGCGTCGGCCAGCTCAGCCCTCTTGGCGCGCATCGGCCTGCGGGCCAGCTCGACGATGTCGTCCACCGCCAGCCCGTCACCCAAGGCTCGCATCATCGCCCGCGCCGAGACCCCAGACAGGTCCGTGGCCACCGAACCCAGCTTGATCCCCGCGTCCTCAAGCACCTTGCCCAGGCGCTGGACCTCTCTGGCACGCTCACGCCCCACCTGGGTGCGCAACCGCGTCAGGTCCCGCAGCTGGCGCACCAGCGGCGGCGGGACGAACGAGCCCTTGACCAGGCCCAGCGAACCCAACTCGGCCAACCACTGGGCGTCGATCACATCACTCTTGCGCCCAGGCATGCCACGCACCTGCCTGGGGTTGGCCAGCAGCACCTCGAACCCGCCGTCCTCCAGCAAGTAGTAGAACTGTTTCCAGTAGTCGCCGGTGGCCTCCATCACCACGCACGTGACCTGCTCACCGACCAACCAGTCACGCAACGCCAGGACCTGGCCGGTCGTGGACCCGAACGTACGCACCTCGAACTGCGCCCGCTTGCGCCCCGACCCTGGCACGCGGACCGCGACCTTCGCGTCCCGCTTGGATATGTCGACCCCAGCGCACCGGGGATGGATGACGTCCACAGCACCTGTCCTCTCTCCGCCCACGGCGGGTAGCGCCGCCCCGGGAGAGGACAGGGAAACAAATCGGAGTCTGTCATACGTGCTCGAAGCAACAATCCACGGTTCCCGTGGCAGTCCTCCACCACCATGCTGGCGTACGGGCTCCAACGGCACCAAGACCCAACGGGGACACCCGAGACGACTTCGCCAGCATCCCACCCAGCCACCGACCCCGACCAGACCAACCAGCAAATCTTCCACACCCACGGAGGGGGCGAAGCCCCCGGGGCCGCTGGTGAGAAAATCTCAGTGTCAGGGCCATCCGGGTCCCGGACGCTTTCCTTTGGGCATCAGGTGTGGCTGGCCGCCTTGCCGCGTGAACGGTTCACTGAGAATGGCCGCCCGCTGCCCTGCTGTCAGTTCTACCGCTTATCGAGACTCGCGCGCAGATCTTTAGGGAAAAACGTGCTGGCGTGGCTGCCAGTGGAGGAGATGCCCTCTCGAGACAAGAGATGGAGGACCACGTGGGCGAGTTGACTCATATGCTTTGGCCACAGCTGTGGGTGGTCACGCGCCGTTGCGCTGCCAGGTCTCTGCCCATATAGCCGGCGACTGGCTCGGAAAGTCAGGCTGGCAGGTGTCCCGCACGGCTGCGGAGGCCGATGCCGTTCCCGCTGGGTTCTGGGACCGGCGTGACGCGCTGAAACCGATGCGGCTGGTCCAGCTCGTCGAAGCCCACATCCCCGTCTGACTGGTACGACCAGGCCACGACCTCGCATGTCGGCGGACGAGGTCAGACTGCTTCACGGTTTTTCCAGGGCGTCGGCGACGGCATCGACCATCTCGGGGGCGAGGGTGCGTGCGAAGGTGGCGGACAGGTGGCTGTGGTCGAAGTAGACGATCACTCCGCCGACGACTGCGTGGCAGGTTTGGGCGTCGCAGAAGAAGTCGGTCAGGTCCAGCACCGAGACCAGGCCGCTCTGGTCGGCTGCGGCGGCGTTGGCGAGCGGGTCGGGCGGCAGCGCTGTGGCGCGCTCGACCGCGCAGGCCGCCAGGTCGTTGCGGTGCACAGCGATGCAGTCAGGGACGTTGCCGCCCATCCTGGGGACTTCGCGCACCACGAGCACCGGGATCCCGGCGTCGGTGAACCGGGCGATGGTCCGGGCGTAGGCGGGCTCGGCCACCTTCACCTGGTCCTCCTTGAGGACGTCCACCAGAGGCAGGTGCGACTTGTCCGACATGATCACCAGGTCAGGGTCGCTGGCCAGGATCTGGTCCACCGCCCACTCGTTGATGGCCTGGCAGTTCTCCGTCACGCCCTCGCCGTTGAAGTCAATCGGGATGTCGACGGTGTAGCACCCCGACTGCACGTAGGTCGTCAGCTGCCAGCCTGTCCCGTCGAGCGTGTCTTCCAGCGCCGGGACCCAGTGGCCGGCGTGGGAGTTGCCGACCAGGGCGATCCGCGCCTTCGGGTTCTCCTGGACCCCGTAGGTGCACACATGGCGGGTGGTGAAGGGAACCTTGTTCCAGCACCCGTCGGCGAAGACGACCGGTTTGTCGGTCGCGGCGAACTCCGGCGGGGTCAGCAGCCCGGGGTCGGCACAGGTCTTGTCCCGCACGACGTCGGCGCCCACACACGGTTTGACGACCGCCGCCCGGACCCGGTCCACGGCATGAGCCTGGGTTGCCGCGCTCGCCCAGGCGATCGAGCCGCCGAGCACGCCCACCCCTGCCATGCACAACGCCCCCAGGGCGAGCGTCGCCGCCAGACGCCGGCTCAGCAGCGGGTGCCAGCGCAGCCCGTCCTCGACGAACCGTTTGGTGAACGCTGACAAGACGAGCGTCAGGCCCAGCACCGCGACAGCATCGAAGAACCCGAGGTCGCGCCCGACCGCGAACGGGACGATGACGATCAGCGGCCAGTGCCACAGGTAGACCGAGTACGACACGTCGCCGACCCACTGCACAGGCCGCAACGCCAGCACCCGCCCAGGGCCACCACGGACCTCGTCAGCAGCCGCGGCGATCACCATGGCCGTACCCACGGTCGGCAGCAACGCTGCCACACCGGGGAAAGGCGTTCCAGCGTCGTACCAGCACGCGCTGACAGCGATGAGCGCCAGCCCGGCCCACGCCGCCGCGGCACGCACGAACCGGACCTGGGGCCACCGCACAGCCCGCCCGCTGGACACAGCCAGGACCGCCGCCAGCAGGCCGCCGAGCCCCAGCTCCCACGCACGTGTGGTCGACACGAAGTAAGCACTGGCCGGGTCGACGCGCGTCAGGTGGGCCGACCACACCAACGAACCCACCACCACCACCGCGACCGCCACCGCCACGGCCACCGTGCGGTGGTCCCGGCCAGAGCGGCGGGCAGCCAGTGCCGCCAACGCCGTGACCACACCGAGCAAGACCGGCCACACGACGTAGAACTGCTCCTCGACAGACAACGACCAGTAGTGCTGCATCGCCGAAGGCATCTGGTCAGCAGCCA
>Ga0123354_10005608_pt1 | contig 18305 bp, 10 predicted proteins | sample TergutLab28metaG_2_FD_97872 | JGI IMG/M metagenome (GOLD analysis project Ga0123354, IMG submission 97872) | Labiotermes labralis P4 segment gut microbial communities from Petit-Saut dam, French Guiana - Lab288 P4 | ecosystem: Host-associated > Arthropoda: Insects > Digestive system > Gut ...
ACTCATTTATATTATTTGCAAATTTAGCTGGTCTCTTTCACACCTGATTTAAAGCGCTTACCAGACCTTCTCTGTATGGGTCCCAACACACCGCTCCATACTCAAGTATCGGTCTCACTAGTGCCATATAAGCTTAATGTTTTGTATTATTATTTCCCTTTTTGAGCATACATATTATGAAATGAGGTGCTTTCCATGCCGTTTGTAGTGTGTAATTGACATGATCTGCCCAGTTTAGATCGCTGTGTATAATTATTCCTAAATATTTAAAGCTACTTGCCTCTGGGACTAATTGATCCCCAAAATAATACCTTATTCGTTCCTTCACCCTAGCTTTTGTAAAGTTTACTGCTTTGCTTTGGCCAGGATTTATCTTCATTTCATTTTGTACCGCACATTCCCCTAATCTGTTTAGGTCCATCTGTAACGTATTGATGTCACTGCTATCCATTGTTTTCCTGTATATTCTACAGTCATCTGCAAAAAGCTATGTATTAGACTCATTGTTTCTCCAAATACCATTAACATAAGCGAGAAACAGTAGAGGACCTAATACACTCCCTTTCAGCACTCCTGAGGTTACTCTGACTTCCTCAGATAATTACCTGTCTAATCTAACTCTCTGTGAACATCCTAAGAGAAATTCCTTTACCCATACTACTACCCTCAAATCCACTCCGTTGGCTGCGATTTTCGTTAGCAGCCTATCATGTGTAGCTCAATCGAATACCTTTGAAAAATCTATTATTATTGCGCCTGTCCTAACTCCCTCGTCCAGTGAATCAACGATATCCTGACAAACTGTAACTAATTGACTTTTGCATGAGCACCTTTGTCTAAAACCATACTTACCCTCATATAAACACCCACTCATTTTCCAGACTTCTCTTAGGTATCCTGCTATAATATGCTCCATTTGTTTGCAAACCACTGAGATTAAGCTGACCGGTCTATGGTTTCTGACTACTGATCGATCTCCCCCTTTGTAAATGGAAACCACTATAGCTTTTTTCCAGTCACCTGGAATAGCATTATTATTCATCATAATATTCAGCAATCTTGCGAGGTATGGAATCATGGCTTCCCTGTCTAACTTTAAAATTTCCCTAGGAGTGCCATCTGGTATGATGGATTTCTTTTTTCTGATTGCTGATAATTGCTTCCTTATAATGTTAATACTAATGGTGACTGATTCTGTTGATTGAATTTGCGGATTATTACGTTCGCAACTGAATAGGGACATATAATAAGAGTTTAGGGAGTTGGCCTTTTTTATTGGATCTGTTATGAGCTTGCCATTTTTGTCCTTGATCACCAGAATACTTTCTCTATTTCCTCTACATCGTTTAACATTCTTGTAGAACTCTTTCCAACATCTACCTTTGTTTCGTAAGACCGAGCGTAAATATGTTTCCTAAGCCTTCTTCTTGGCTACCAGTAATTCCTTGGATAAACATTTCAGTTCGGCTTGGTAAGGCTGCCTAAATTTTCTCTTATTTTACACTTTCTCACCTTCACCTTTAGCCATTTTACTTGTAAATTACCCTCTTTGTGAATACTGTGTGTTGTGATAAAACAGTGATCCCAGGTGCCACAAACCTTCTGCAGCAGCCAGAATTATGTGAGTAATGAACTATTTACACCACATTTTGTATAATGCATGCCATTCTCAGGCCTAAATTTATTATAAAAATGGATGAACATTTTTCCCGAATTAACCAATTCATGAAAGAGTTCAAAATTTTATTTCCTTGAATTTGAAGGAAAAGCCTATGAGATATGCCTTTTTTTTTTCTGAGAGTAAACTTTAAAAATTAAAATCCCCAGTTAAAAATCTCGGCAGGCAGCCATTGCACGGGGGGATTTAATTTGGTGTTAAAGGGTTAAAATAACCCCCCCCCCCCAAAAAAAAGTCTGGAGATGAGATATCCAGAGATTGTGGAGGCATTTGTGAGAAAGACATGTCTGTAGACACACAGTTTTAAAGCCACTGTTGAGATGGTGTCAGGTCATGTGACCTGTGCTTGCTCTTTCACAGCTTCAGCAGTCATACTAACATATATATCCCCATTTCAACTTTGTCACACTCATTCCTAGCTATTACTAAATATCAAGCTTCTGGTTGCATGACTTTTCAATCACCTTGTATAACCCCAGCTTCCTGTTATGTAATCGTCATCCTGAATATCACATCTCTTATCGTCTGAAGTTAAGAACCATCTGCTAATCTCCGTTCGAGATTCTTTCAAAGCAAGTTCCCCATAGAGTGCAATCTAGTGCTTCTTCTTTCAAGTTCCAGTGTCTTTTCTCTTGCTTAAGGTCAGCCAATAGCTATGTAAGTCTTCTGCACCTCCTTCCCATCTCTTCTATCTTTCCTTCAATAATGTGTTTTAGAAGGTAGTTCCTATGCAGGATGTGACCGCTCTAGTTAGCCTTCCTTTGTTTTTACTGTATGTAGAATGTTCCTTTCTTCTTGACCCTTTGTAATACTTCTTCAAAACTTTGAAGCTGTATTTGATCTATCTTTTTAAGTTTCCAAATTTCAGCACCATAAAAAGGTATGCTCCAAATGTAGCATTCTACTAGTTCCTTCTTTAAATTTAAGTGCACTTTGCTGGTGAAAAGAGTCTTCTTCTTTTTGAGTGCCACTTTTGCCATGTAATTCCTAGATTTAATTTCACATGTGGGTCTTGCATAGTTTGTAGTCAGGCTACTGTTGGTATATGAGTATTAAGATTCTCAGAGTATTCTTTATTGCTAGACTTGGCATTGCCAAGCTTGGTCACTGTGCATCAACATCTGCTGTATGGTGGGTGACCCAGTAGTTTGTTGCATACAGCCACAGCATGGCAGTCGTTCTTTGAAGGGAATGGGAGCAAAGCAAGTGGTATCTTAGTGAACAACGAGTAAGGTCCCACAATAACTTATGTTAAAGAGAAATTTGGGTTCAGAGTGAGCAAGCCTTTGCTTTGCATGTTTGGTATACTGGGGCACAAGTGAAACCAAATTAATATCAGCGGTATTCGTAACAGCATGATGGATGAATGGGTATTAAGGAAATGTGGTAACTACAACAAACCAGGCTGTGACATATACCCAGGAAATCTTATAGCACGTGATGTGTAACTTCAGTTCATTGCATTTCTTGACATGATGGCAAACAAACCATGGACAACCATACCAGTTGAGTAGAGAAGAGTACCATAACCCAAAGGTATATAAGGTGTCAGCATGATTATGTTGGTTTCCTGGCAGTGGGTCCAGGATGTGAAGCCAAACAGAAGGCAGTTTGAGTAATGCAGTTAACATATATCATACATCTCTTCAGCTTATTCTCCACAGGACTGTCTAGCACATCACAAAATTTTATTCTTTCTCCCTGGACCAGAAGTGGGGAATGTCAAGTCGCAAGTAATGCATGTTAGCCGCAGAACAGAGGAAGATAAGGAGAAGTACAGAACTGGTCTAATATGATCCCTGAGATCAGATATGCAGCACTGATGTTGTCATTGAGCTGCTCATCTCATGGCTGTATGACTTTTGTCTAATGACTAGATTCTCATATCTTGAGACTTACGCTGATTTGAATGTTGTGTGTGCTTGTAAGATAATGGTAATGTGTAGTATGCGATACATTTTTTTGCACTCAGGCTGAACATCGTATTCTGCTGACAGGCACACCACTGCAGAACAACCTCATAGAACTGATGTCACTACTGATATTTGTCATGCCACACATGTTCGAGGGCAAGAAGGATATCCTGAAGAGCCTGTTTTCAAAATGTCCAGTAAGTCAACACTACTTTGGTGGGGTTGGTATTATGAAAATGATGATTATCATCATCATGCATGGATGTTTCCATTAAAGTCTATTGGTTTATGACAAGGTCCCTGCAATTTATATTTTATTCATCCATTCCTCTCTGTTATGTACTTTTTCCTGCCACCCTTCTCTACCAACTGTTCTTCCATCCACTCTCACCTCATCGTGCCATCTAATTCTTGGTCTACCTCTCAATCTTGTTGTTCCCAAATTCATATATAATACTCTTTTGGGAATTCTATTTTCTTCCATTCTCTGTACATGCTCAAACCAATGTAATCTATTTAACCTTATTGTCTCTATTGTAGTAGGTTTTTTAACACTTGCATGAATTTCTTTATTGGCTAATATCCTCCAATTTTCTATTTCATTGTCATATACTGGGCCTAAAATTCTTCTATACACTTTCCTGTCAAAAATGTTCAATTGATTTCTATCTGCCTTTGTTAGTGTCCAAGTTTCTGATGCATATGTTAACGTTTTGTCTATTGTTGTGTTCTTTGGTGTTAATTTTAGTTTCTTTGATATGTTTTTATTTTAAAGAAAGTTTATGGCCTAAAATATGTTTTGTTAGCATTTTTTATTCTTCCTTGCAAGTCTGTTTGGTTATCATTATCTTCATTAAGTATAACTCCTAAATATTTAAAATTTTCCACTCTTTCAAATTTGCAATTTATTATTTTCAAATGTCTTGTTTTATTTTTCTTTAAACTGTTTTTCCTTTCCACTATCATATATCTTGTCTTTTCTTGGTTTATCTTTAGTCCAAACTTTCTGGCAGTTTTTTCCATTTCTACAAAAAAGTTTTCTTATTTCTATTTCATTTTTTCCAATTAATGCAATTTATATTTGGCTTCCCATAATTACTGCCCTTGTTTCTTTGTCCACTCTTCTTTATCTTCTGTTACTCATCATTGTTTTTACCAATTGTTTTTTATGACTTTAGCTTTTATGGACTCCTTGTCTTGAATGATGGGTAGTCATTATAGTTTTAATAAACTTACAGTGATAAAGTTACTTCCTTTGATTTGTTATGTAGAGTTTTAGATGTGTAGGTACAATGCTGTGGTGGGATAGATACCTTTCAGTCTTGGTTCATTCCCAATTATATTTGAACTTATATTTATCTGTACCTGTGCTGGCCCCTAGACTCTGAGAATGTGAAGAATATCAGTTCTGAGCCCAATATTATACTATCTGTTTCTTCTGCTTGTATTCTGGATATCTTCATATGTTTTGACACAGCAGATTCTGCCCCCTGGCTTTTCACATCTTGTCTGTCCAGGTATACAGAGGCTAGGGAAGTCATTACTACAATACCTGATGGAATTTGTAATAAACTTGCTTTCCATTTGGCTTTTTATGTGCACTAGATATAGAACTGCATTTAGGCTTTTTAATTTAGAACCTCTCGCTAAACCTCTAAGGTGATGGACGACCACTTTTTCACTGGTTGTGGTTGCTTATTATATTTTTCCACCAGCCACCATCACTGGAAAGCACCTCTTGTTCATGAGTGACAGGAGAACACACAAATGTTGGCAGGAACCTCTCAGAAATAACCATTAAGATAGCTGAGCAAATGGGAGGATTGTATGAAGATCAGTCTTAGGGAATTAGGTTATGAAGATGAGAGGTGGTTGGAATTACTTCAGAAAAATGTCCATGGACAGAGTAGTAATTAATTAAAGTTTCAGATTCACTTACCAGGAAAAATGTTGTTAGAATGCATTATTTTGGACTTGTAACATTTTCTGTTCCTGTACAGCCAAAATGAGAAACATTTGCAAGATTTGAGGTTCTTAGAGTAGTGGTGTTGATGAAGATCCAAATCTTCTCAGGTCTAATGTCTAGTTGGCAAAAAGGTACCCAAGTCTTCATACCAGCAAATGGAGTAACAAGCTCCTCCAAAATATTGCTAATTTATGCCAGTTGACAAAGAGTCACGTCCCAGAAGACACGAATCTTGAAACCTGTCTTTTCCATAGTTGTTATAAGGAATGAGGTAAGTTTAAATTATTGTCTTATTATTATATTATTGTCTTTTCATCTTACAGCGAGATGGTACAAAAAACTCAAAAGAGGATGAGTTGCCTCGATTTGAGCAAGAACAAGTAGCACAAGCTCGGAGAATCATGAAACCTTTTGTTTTGCGACGGTTGAAACGTGAAGTCCTAAAAGATCTGCCTACAAAAACAGATGTCACACTGCTGTGTCCCCTCGAGCCTACCCAGCGGGAGAAGTATGATGACCTCATTCAGACCTTCTCACAGCAGGGCTCACAAGCGGTAATTAACATAACCAGTGGTAACAACTGTCGTGGTTATATTATTATTTCAATTTATCATATTTGCATGCAAACAGATTGCTGTTTGTTGCTTACACATTAGCAGTTTGTTGTGTATGCGTATATACAGGATATTACATGAATGGCTTGTTCTTTTTCCTTCTTATTTCTTTCTTTTATATATATTTTTTTTTTAATTTTGTCAGAAAAGATGTAAGTGCAGTGTGCAAACATGTATCACCTGAAAGGAAAGTCTGGTTCTAAGTTACCTTTTCAGGCTTTGTGTAACTTTTAACCTTATCCTACAAGGGTGAGTATCTAAATGTTAGCACATTGTTTTTAAAAAATATATTATTTGAACAAAAAGAGATAAAATCATTAAATAAACCACACATCATAAAAATGCAGTAAACTTTCTTGATGCCTAAATATAGAAAACAGAATTCTAGGAGTGTTTTTCTGCACGTGTTTGTGTATGTGAATGCAGGTCTTTAAAATGTTAATGGCTCAAAGGTAATGCAGTGTCCATTGATTTACATTCCTTACCCCGTCAGTGCAGATATTTATAAATTGCACTCTTGATGTCAGCAGTATTAATTTGTAAACATTACTGTAATTTTTTGCAGCATATTTTCTGAATTGATATAGCGTTAGATCTGTGTACAATAAAGAGATTAAATTTTTACAGCACTTTCATAATCAGTCTTATTGTGTTATATGAAAACTCCAGGAAGCAAATTAGAAGTGAAGGTTTGTGTGATAATTTTAAAATACCCTCCAAACACAAACCAGTTTCAAAGTCAGGGCATCATTAGATTGATTCCATTCTTACAAGTAGTTTAGAACATGAGACACTTCTCTGAGGTTTTGCATTTTTCGCAGTAATGGGGATCCTCTTAGGAATATGTGTTTGATGAGTCTTTTAGGAGATAGTTGAGTGGACAAATTGCCTCAGACAGGACAAGGCACACTCAGTCCACTTTTTTCTGTCCCTTGATCACCTGGAACCTGAATTTTAGACCTGTCATCAACTTTGTGGTATTGGGCAGACTTGTAAATCACCATGAAATTATGATTTGCAACACTGAGTAGCTTTGTAAACAGTTTTTAACATTTATTTTATTCCATCAGATATGACTGCATTGTTTTGTCTTTTAGATTATCACCTTCCATGTGGATCTTGTAATATCGAAAAACAACTTGCCTTGTAATATTGCTACCCCTGCTGACACACACATTCCATCTGTGTGGTATGTGAACACTAGCAACACTGTCATATTGTCATGCTAGGCCAGAATTGCTACATCTCCTGTATATTGTCACATAAGGTACCAACACAATTTAAATTGTGCTGACTGTAGGGAATTCTAGAAGTGACCCTTCCAGATCACAGTGTAGAATAAACTATAACTTTCACTATTATTGCTGCAGTTTTATTTGTCTCTGCATTTACAAGTTTTTTCTGCAGTACCATTCCCTGTCCTATGTAAGTGATGGACCAGACATACCCTGTGCTGTACTTGCATGGCCCATACAGTTTTCTGCCAAATTTGGCAGCTCTCAGGGAGATGACCTTTCTACAAAGTCAAAGGCTCATAGGTGACAGTATTCTGATTCAGCAGGTACAGCTACTAAAGTCTGTGGTTCAGTTTTGGAAACTTTGGCTGGCCCTTCTAATTCATTTACTGGTGAGTTGTCATTGAAATGCAAAAATTTTATTATATACTCCTGTCTTTCAGAGATTAATTGCTGGAAGATTTACAGTGTTGGGTGAAAAGGAACACATGGACCTGTTGTGTGGTTATGTTTTTAATATTCCTGTATGTTTCTAAGAATATGAACTGTTATCTAGGACGTAACACTCGCATTGTTGGGTGAATGTTTCTGAGCGTCCTTCATTCTTATGGGTCCAGTGCACCAAGATGATGATGTAGCATCACGTCAAATAAGACCACAATTTTCAGTTACACTGCAGTGAAAACCTCAAACCTTGCACATCATAACTGTTGTTCACCATTCTTTCTGGAATACTTTTTGAGGGCTTAAAGATTGTCAGAGGTTTAATTTTGATTGAAGGTTTAAGCAGCCATTCTTATTTTGTTTTTTCACAGAATTTCAAAATAAGACACATACATTAAGACACTTAAAGTGCATCTCTGCTGACCTCATCAACACTCCTGCAAAAGCCTACCCTGTTAGCCTCATTATTTCATCACAGTATTGCCATTCAGTAATGACAGTGGTATTGTTATGTATGTTGGCAAGTTCCACTTTTTCCAGTACAGTGCCAGGCAGACTTCATAAATGCATGTTGATGTGGTGTAGTTTGAAACACATGCTAACACAAACCCCACACTGGGTGGACATTTGAACATGTTCCTGTTTCTTTGTTCTTGTGGGACATATGTGACACTGAACTCCTCTCTCCCCCACCCCCACCCCCACCCCCCACCCCACACTCATCCAAGGGGATAGTGTTTGCTGTCTTGTAAGCCAAGTGTGTTTGGCTGACTGGTGGAAGAGGTTGTCTTCACTGTGGCATTGCCTCCCCCCTCCTGTATTTGGTCCCTGACAATTTCCGGTATGAAATATCAGTGTGTGAATTTTTAACCACATTAGGTAAGTAGAATGAAACTCTTCAGAATAGGAAAGTCCAGGGGTGTAAAAATAGCTTCTTTGTCATGCATGCAGTCATATTCATCTGCATATGCCATGTGTCTGTTGTAACCATGTACTGTGGCTGGTTTCAGATCATCTCCACACTCATCACTCTAGTTATCACCTGCTGGAGGACATAGCATATTGGTCAACATGTTTACTTGTCATTTGTCTTTCTTTCTCTACAGTGGCTGCCAAATCACCTCCCTTCCTAGTATTTACATCACCCCATTTAAAATTCATTCTCTTTTGCAAAATCATGAGGCTGCTGAGGATGATATTATGATTATTACTTGAGTGATCAAATCAAGAAGGGTGAGGTTGGCAGGAAATTTGTCATGTATAGGGGAGAGGAGAAGTGCACACAGGTTTGTGGCATAGAAGTTTCAGCGAAAGAGGCCACTTGGAGGACTTGGGTATAGATGGGGGAATAATATAAAAATGAATCTTTACCCTTGTAAGGCCAGGTAGTTGATTCCTTTTGGCCACCAGTATTTGCACATTATGACATTGGCCACCATTTTTAAGTGTCTTGAACTTCCTTCTCATTCTTGAGATTTCACCAGCAGATCCCAGAAAAATTAATATTTCAAACAGCAGGTATTGGCAGTGATTAGACTGAATGTCTTGCCAAACGTATTCATGCTGAACTATAAACATACTAAACAGGCTGTTTGTCATACACTAAACCAGTCACTTATGTTGTCCTGGTATTGCAGCTTACAGGCAGCAGTGGCGAGTTGAGTGGCATTGCAATGATGATGCAGCTTCGAAAAATGGCAAACCACCCAGTACTGTTACGTTACTACTTTACTGATGAACAGCTGCAAGATATGGCAAGGCGTTTGGCTGCTGATCACACCTACAAAGAAAAAAATCCTGAATATATTGTTCAGGATTTAGCTATGATGTCAGACTACCAAATTCATCAACTTAGTTCTGTCCACAAGGTAAGATGTCCATTGCATTTGTGTTTTATAAGTGCTGTGGCTGAACTGCCAGTGTTTTGTTCCTGTTAGAAATGTTTAGAATTGTTTACTTCATCACCATGTCTAAACATCTTTGGGTCTCACCTGCACTGTGATCAGTAACTGTCAAGGGGTCTTCCAAATAACCATGAGTTTGAGACAACAAATACTGGGGACGAAAATTATTATATTCATCAAAATATAGGAGTAGGTTTTTTCTTGCTTTCACACATGAACAAATGAGGGTTATCCTGCACTTACTCAGAAAGTACCATGCTGGAATAAATGTGTCCACATGACTGGTAGTACACAGTAGGTAGTTTGAATGGTGGGTAATATGACTGTATTGTAGTGGTGTCTCTCATCTGTTGCAAGGTCAAGGAAAGGTACACTGTTGTAGGAAAGACCAGCACTCTTGTGTGCAGGAGAATACAGAGTGACTGTGTTTGTAAGAGACACCCAACATTGTTACAGGTACCAAGAGGCATGTGGTGCAGTTATGACTTGAACTTTAAATAACTGACAGTGGTCATTAAATATGTATAAGAAACCAGCAGTTGCACTGAGACATGGAAATTTAGCATTCCTAAATTGAATGTCTGACTGTCACAAAGCAAATGAAGTGTGCCACTAACACATCAACCTTCAAAGAGCCAAAAGACAGGTGATAAATTGTAGAAAAGTAGTTAAATGTATGCACGAAAAATATAATGGTGGACTCACTGTCTCACCAGTGACAGTATGTACCAAGTATAAGGGGATGTTCGCTGTTCGACAAGTGACAGTACGGAATAATACGTACGGAAGATTTTGTTGTGTCACAAGCAACAGTTTGTGTCTGAGCTGATGATGCCATTGCCCCATGCAAAGAGTGGGATGTAGCTCAACTTTGTTATTTCATGGACTCAATCATGGATGAAGAGGACTATGATGCCAGTGCCAGTGACTCAACTGCCACCCTCATGTCAAGGCTGCAGACTATTCAGCACTACAGTCATTTTCTGCATGGCACCTCTGATTTATAGGAGCATATGTTATAGGACTGTGGGATCTACAAATATACATGTACAGTTCCAGTCTTAAGTGCCAAGCAAGCATCTCTGGACAATTATGTACTTCAGAAATTACAACATTTAAAACAGCTAAACTGAACTAAAACTAAATATTGTGACAGTTCATGTTGTGTCTGTAATGTGTGTACAAAAGGAAATGGGTGAACAATTTTGTACTTGTATAAATATGTTGTCTTTGTGTTCAAGAATATGTCAAAATCACTGAAGTCTGTGAGACTTTAAAACAATGGTTCACAGTTTTATTTAATGCAGCATCTGTGCGGAACAGCAGTAATATTTCAGTGAGTGTCAGTTTAAATACGAAATTATGAGAAACGAAAGCACATTTTGAGGCTTACTCTTTCTGGAAGCACTCCCACTTTTTATTCCTCATATATTTAAAATCTTTGCAAAATAATGATCTCCCGGCCTTTACAAATCACACACATGCACTTGTTGCATATTATGTTATTTTATGTTTCTTGTATGGGTATAGTTATATCTAAAATAATATCCACAATCACATTATTCATAATCATCTTTGTAGTCTGTGTCTTTAATATATGTTCTTGCGTTTTCTCCAGGTAATACACATTTGCCTTCTAGAATGACTGTTTCTGAGGCATGCAACAAACTTTACTGGCAATACAGTGTAACATGTCATCTTAACTCACGTGGCATATCAGTGTCCAGGATGTTCTCAATTTATCACATCTGTTAAGAAAACTTAATAACAGCGAAATAATTTAAATTACGTACGGCCACATTTTGTGCCTCCATATATAAAGTTACTGATTGGTACAATTCTTTGTGTGTCCCCTTGGTTAGCAAGCAGCACATCAAGTCAGTACTGATGTTGTGTTCGTGCATGTGCCAGCATATCTGTTATCACATTTTGAGTGAGTGTGCAACTGGAACATATAGGATGTCGGTGTCTCATACAGGTGTTGGGTCATTTTAGTCCTCATGTAACCACAAAGGAGTAATATCAAGTGATCATGGAAGCTGTGGAATTGGTTTGGCCCTTCTAATTCAGTGACCTGAGATGGTCTGGTTTAGGAATTCCCATACATCCAATTTCCAATGCAATGGGGCACCATCTTCTTGGTGCATAATTAAAGGCTGCAGTTTCTGCTATGGTAATGCCTCATTCAGTCACACTTTAATCCACACTACACATTAATCTTTTGGATATGACAGATATGAGCACAACCTGCACATGGAATTACAGACCCTCCAGTTTGCACATTATGTTGACTGACTTTTCCCACTCACATGGTAAGTTGCTTCATCTGAAAACCGTGTTTGACTAGTGAAATAGTTGACTTAATCAGCATGCTTTAGAATCTTAAAGGCAAAATCTGCACATTTGGGCCGGTCATCTGGGTAATTGACCTACACCATATATACTGTGTATGCATATAGCTGCCTATGCAAAACCTTACGAACCTTATGCACTGCTGCTGTAGTTATATACATTGCACATGAAGCAGGACTGCAGCGTATAGCATTGGTTCACAGCACTTGATGCCAAGTGGACAACACTTTTATACTGGAAGCTTTGAAGTACATTATCTTATCTTCATTATTTTGAATGTTATTTCATTTATAATGGGAAAAATAAATTAGGAACCTTCTGTACTGCTATGTGGTCCAGTTGGAAAACAGAATTCCTTATTACAAACAGCCATCAGTGCTAATGAGCCTTTAACCACAATGCTTCTTATGCTCTGATTCTTTGCACTCTTAAAATGGTCACTTAGAATTCAGCTGTTGACATGTAATAGATCATGAGGTTTGTAGAAACTGAAAATCAACCCATGCAATCTGTTTGTATTCACTGCCAGTTTTTTAACACAAGTTCTATCCTGCTTTTATAATATACTTCCTTATTATTACAGGTTTAGTGATCACCTGCAGAACTGTTGCCATCATTATCAGCAGCTGACTGAAGAGTGTGTGTTGGATATTTTAAACAAATAGCTGTACTTCTACGGCAAAATCAGTCTTACTATGTTGTACTGCAGAATATCCTTGTCAACTGTTTTTCATGATTAGTATACCTTGAAGTGTTTATACTTGTACTGAAATGTGCTTATAGAATATTTTGCAGCAGTGATTTAATTTCTGGTACCACTTCAGGCTTCACAACTAAGCAGCATGGTATTTTTTCCAGTACTGGTTTGTGTTACTATTTCCTGAATTTGTTTTAATTATGAATGTTGTGACAGTGCCTGTCTGGCTACCAATTGCCTAAGGAGATAGTGGTCAAGTCGGGAAAGTTCCAGAAACTGGATGAAATGCTGCCAAAACTAAAATGTGAAGGTCATCGAGTACTCATCTTCAGTCAGTTTGTTATCATGTTGGATGTACTACAAGAATACCTACACATTAGAGGGCATCGTTACTTGCGTCTTGATGGCAGCACCCCTGTCACATTAAGGTTAGTATGGAAAAGTTCACACTTATGGCTCCACATGTGTAATATAAACATTAGCACATTAAAACTTGGTCATCTGATCACCTGTCTGTCTGCACAAAGGTGATGATGAAATATGTAAACGAATCATTGACAGCAATTGGAATATTCATTCAGAAAATGAATTTCATTTGAATGCAGGTGAAATCCTATCTTTTTTTTGTTTTTGTCTCCCCTATTTTTGTTTCTGATCCCATTATTTCAGCGTGAAATTTATACATTTAAAGTATTCTTTGGTTCACTATTTGAGATTAGTTGTTGTTAATTGAGTCATAAAATATTTAAGAATGCTGTTTGATCTGCAGAGATTAGTAGTGATGTTGAATTAGGTAGGAAGGTAGTAATGGATTTGGGAGGGGTGGTCATGGCCTGTTTAAAGATACTGATACTGTCTTGGCATTTATTTGAGGAATATCACAAAACACTTGTCAGGACAGCTTGTAACCCTGCCAGTATTTGAATTCGATACTTCCTAGTTAGCAGTATACAGCACTACCATTAAACAGACCTGCTCACTCACTCCATATTCCTCTTTAATAAGCTCTTAAATGGGTAATTCCCAGTAATTAACTCTCTGCAGATAAAATACCTCATGTCCTCCCATTGTGTTACTCTAAGATCCGTCTCAGTGTTACCTTTCCACTTCTTGATCAGTATGTCAAGTGGAGCTTGAAGATGTCATTAAATTATGGTAATGGGTTTCAGTATAAAGACAAGGAGTTCTGAGCAGAACTGTTACAGCATACTTTTCTATTGCATAGCCTTCTGTTCCAGTATCTGTTAGGTTGTTGTTGTTGTTGTCATCATCGTCAAGAACTTGTTATGTAAGTACACATTCTGTATACATTAAATTGTTTACTGTAAGCTTAATGTTTCATATTTTTATGTTGAAAATTGTCTTGCAAACAATATTGTATACATAATGTGTCGGTGTGTTATGATCTGTGTACCAAATTTCATAGGCCTAATGTAACTGGTTCATTTGTTACCACCATCAGATAGAAAGCTACTGGAATTTTTTTTTACATGGCTTCTTTATTATTATTTTCTATTTAACAAAAGAATTGCCGTTATAAAAGTTGCATGTTTTTCCAAGGTCTGTTACCATGCTTCAGTTCATGATCCCCAATAAAGTGCTACTGACATCACCCTCACCTCACAAGTTTGTGGGCCTACCATTACTGACTCTAGAAAATTAAAAAGTGTCCACCAATAGCATAACATTTGTAACAAGTCTAATGGGAATTGGGCACACGCGCACACATACACACACATACAAACACAACACAACACAGTGATCTCATAAACCTAAGAATGTAGGCTAATGGGCCTGTACTGTGTTGAGAAACCTGAGATGCATTTTAGACATATGTGACCATGATGCCCAGTACTATGCTGTCCTTTTGTCTCTTCCAAGTTTTGTCATTCACTTATTGAGATACAGGAATATTTTTTGTCATGCTCTGTAATATGTCATCTTCCTACTGCCATCAGCTGTTGATATCAGTATATGAAATAATAAATAAACTACAAGCTTCCATATCTCACCTACATGAAAATGTGAAGCAGCACTTACCTGAGTCCCCATGGTCCATTTCCAGGAATACAGGGGCCATGGAAATATTATGTGAAAATTGTCTACATACTACATTATAATATTGGTTGTTGTTGTTGTTGTTGTTGTTGTCGTCGTCGTTGATGTCATCATTGTCGTCGTCGTCGTTGTTGTTAATAAATAAGAATAAAACTGACAATGAACTCTGTACCAAAATTAGTAGAAACAAGTCATGAAGGTAAGGTAACCATATTGCAGAAACAACAAGTGCAAACCAACGGAACCATCCCTTTCTATGAACCATACATCAGAATGTGTGATAATGAAAAAGGGACATGTATGTCAATAGATGTTGCAATTTCAGGAAACAGAGATATAATTGAGGAAATAGTTGTGACGATTATCAAATGTCAAAACCTTTCAATATAAATACAGTGTATGTGGAATGTAAAAACAAAAGGTGATACCAGTAATAACAGGGGCAACTGGAACCATCTCAAAATCATTCAGAAAATAGCTGAACAACATACCACAAAAGCACAAAATCAAGGAACTGCAGAAAACAGCCATATTTGGGCACTGCACACGAAATTTGGAAAGTACTAATTTGAAAGTACAAAACATTCAGGTTGTGAAATAACATTGCATGTACCACAAACTGTAACTACAGAGTACCTGCAACACTACCTACCCTAGAACATGATTAGTTTCAGGTGAATAGTTGTAAGTGTCCTGAATAAAAATGAATAATAATAATAATAATAATAATAATAATAATAAACTATTAACATTGTATGACCATTTACCAAAACCAGTTGCAACAAGTCAACAAGCGCAAACCTGCAGAACCATTCCTAACAATAAACCGGACATCATAATCCATGATAATAAAAAAGGTACATATGTATTAATAGATTTTGCAATATCTGGTGATAGAAATGTGATCAAGAGAGAAGCTGAGAAAGTTTTAAAATACGCAGACCTTATAATAGAAATTCAGTGCATGTAGAATGTGAAAGCAAGTGATACCAGTAATAACAGAGGCAACTGGGACCATTTCAAAATCACTCAGACAATACCTGAGCAACATACCAGGAAAGCGTGAAATTAACCTTTTGGCGCCGGAATTATTTTTTAAATTTCAGCACACTGTGTATATAAAATGTGAATAATACAGGAACCAAATACGTTAGAATTATGAAACAAACTGCATTTTGAAGAGAAAAAAATGAAGAGTATACACCATGTTTAAAATATTTGGTACCTATATTTGTTGAATAAATATATATAAATGCAACTTTGGAGGTTAGCGGTGCGGTATGTCAACTATAGTTGATGTTAGGCGTCTAGTACCAAAAATCAGCCATATTGGGCACTGCAAACATACTGTGGAAAGTGCTAATGTAAAAGTATAAAATGTATTTCATGGGTGAAATAAATACAGAACAGCCGCAACACTACATACCCTAGAAACACTGTTTGTTTCAGTTATATAATTGTAAATACCCTGCATAAAGGTAGTGGTGGTGGTGGTGGTGGCGGTAGTGGTGCTGGTGGTGGTGGTATAGCACCAAAAACAACAACAGAACCGTGCACAGTGTTCATAAAATAAATAAAATAGTAGACAATGTGTAAAATTATATATGTGTTTGTCTATGACAGATCATTATTTATATCAGTTATTTATAAGCTGTCATTGGCAACTAAACTAAACTCCGTGGCCTTAGTCCGCACGCGAACTATACCGACAGAGCGGCCGCCTCCGGTCGACGAAGTTAGTGCCAACTTTTGCGGATAGAGGGGTGTCACGTGGTCAGCACAACGGGTCCCCACAGCTGTTAATCTCTGTTTTCTAGACCTGGAGCTGCTACTTTTTTCATTCAAGTAGCTCCTCAATTGACCTCACGAGGCTCATGAGGCTGAGTGGACCCCGTTCATTGGCAACTGCAGGTCATTATTTTCAAAACATCTCCTTCAAACACATTTTTTAACAAATTATTTTTTGTTTGTAATTTTTTAAAATAAATATCTCAATGTGTGCAACATTTATGTTTCAGTAATATATTGCTGTTTGACATGTTGATATTTAGAAAAAAGAAGAGTCAAATATTTGGCATCCACTTGTGACTGAAAATGGAGAAAAAGCCTATAGAAACAGTTTTTTTGGTTATTTTAAAATATTTGTCTCTGTGGTGGACATGATGAGTTGGGCCCATGAGCAATGTCACAAACATATTTCATTAATATTTATTTCTAAAAGGTGCCATGCACACCATTGTGGCCCCCATTATCCCCTTTAATTGGTGTCTTTCTGGTCAAAATCAACCATGGATAATGAACACCTCTGTACTTAGTTGTCTTTTTGGCATTAGCTTTTTGTCCATTCTCTATTAGCAATAAGTTTGTCTTACAGAGGTCAGAAGGGCTTCATTATGAGACTAGTTTGTTTACTGCTTCTGAGACTGTTACATGTTTAGGTGTGATGGTTGTACACTGTTCAGCACTGCTTTCAGAACTGTTAGTGAGTGGAGAAAAGAATGTGATTCAATGAAAACTAAACACAAAACTTATCTTGTTAGTTAAACTTGTGGGTTTATATTGTGGTAAGCACAGTATTGGCAGACAGTAATCCTGCTGATGCTAAAATTTAATCCTGGTGCCAGAGGGTTAAAATTAAAATATAAATCACAAGATTTAATTTTTTGGACAGGCCCATAATTCCCACAGTTGATGGTGTCAGGAAAAAATTCCAGCAGGGCTGCACAAGATTGGCCATAATTGGCTGATCCCTTGGAATGTACCATGTGCATTGTTTGGCACAGAAGTTTTAAAAAATCTTCTGGAGTATGACACTGTCTTGGTTGGTAATTTGTTATCTGAGTTATGGGAGAGCTTGCTGCCTCCATCTTCAGGGTAGTCCAAGAAAAGTATGTAGAATAATCTCTCCATGTATGTGTGATTTGAGATTTTAGTGTGTTGTGAAACAATGCTGTGGAAACCCCAAATCACAGTGTTATAAAAATGTTGTATGGCATATTTCTTCAGTATGGTTTGTGTTACAGGCAGGAATTAATTGACACTTACAATGCAGATGAGTCAATTTTTACATTCCTCTTATCAACTCGAGCTGGTGGAGTGGGCATCAACCTTACAGCAGCCGATACAGTAATTATACATGATTTAGACTTCAATCCATATAATGACAAACAGGCTGAGGATCGTTGCCATCGGGTTGGACAGACAAGGTCAGTCATTGGCCACACATTTGCTTTTGATGTGTTCTGTTAGGGCATGATGTTGCTAGTCGTGTCTTAATTACTGCATATAGCCCTCTTAATACATGCTTAATGGTATGGTGTATTTTTTACATTCATTGTTCCGTGCATCATTATAATTGTTTCAAAAAATAACCAACACGATGACACTTGTGGACTATCCTTTATTTTCAGGGGTAGTCGTCATTCATTCTCTACATGTTTCGAG
>Ga0123354_10005609_pt1 | contig 18305 bp, 7 predicted proteins | sample TergutLab28metaG_2_FD_97872 | JGI IMG/M metagenome (GOLD analysis project Ga0123354, IMG submission 97872) | Labiotermes labralis P4 segment gut microbial communities from Petit-Saut dam, French Guiana - Lab288 P4 | ecosystem: Host-associated > Arthropoda: Insects > Digestive system > Gut ...
ACAACAACAACAACAACAACAACAGGCGCCGTTGCAGCGTCCCAACAAGCCTTGTTGCTTTTGTTGGTGCTGCTGTTGTAGCTGCTCATGGTGAGTATTTAACGCCGCTAATCGTCCTCATAGATTAGAGATATGAAAGAAGTGTCTATTTGTTTCTCTCTCTTTCCTTCCGTATTTATGTATTTATCAATTTTTTGTTGTCCTTCTTGATTTTTTTATTTCCCTAATCCATTTCCTCCTCAGTTTGGTTGTTTCTTTGTTTAGTTGAATTGCAGGGCTTCCACTATCGATGTCTTGTATGGAATCCACGTGAAGAATTTTATTTAATATCATATTTCATACATACGTATATTATCGCACATTCAAGCTAGGGGTGTTCGAGCATGTAGTGCCAAGAAAACTGTTTGCACCAAAGAGGGAGGAAGTAACAGGAGGCTGAAGAAAACCGCATGATGAAGAGATTTATGATCTGTATTCTTCGCTAGTTATTCTTCGGATGATGAAATACAACAGACTAAGAGGAACGGGACGTTTGGCACGCAGGGGTGAGGGTAATTTCGTGCAGGGTTTTGGTGGGGGCCTGAAGAAAGGACAGCGTGGAAGAAGTAGGCAAAATGGAGAAAACATTAAAACTTATCATAAAATTGTAGGATGTTAGGATGTGGACTGGTTCATCTGACATGGACTGGGGTCATCTGACATGGACTGGGGCCATCTGATATGGACTGAGTTCATCTGACATGGACTGGGGCCATTGGCGGGATCTGGCGAACTCGAAAATGAACTGTCGGATTTCATAAATGCTGCGAAAGTCTTGCCTAACTGATGAAATATTATCTTTTCAAGAAGGGTTCTACTTCTTAGAATTAGCTGAGAATGGACCTAGAGCAGTAGCGCAAGGGGTACACCAATGGCTTCCAATTGCCCTTCCGCTAGACCTGACCTCTAGATCAGGATTCATCACTGATTTGAGGTATATTATAGCTGGGAAAATACAACAAATGCGGAGTTGGCTACCTGAGTTCTGTTCTTATCGCCTTGCCTAGACCATCTCTCGTGTTCACCAAGTTTTCTGTCCAAGAAGGAAGAAGAGCTGCCTTGTCCGGAGTGTGAAGCTGACCGTTCCACGTACGTAGTGACGAGTTGAGGGACTCTTGGAACTTCCCTTTCAGGACTCACACTTCTTCAAGATGCCATGATTAGGCACATTGTAAACTTTTACTTTATCGTACCTAAGCAGTCAACTTACGGTTGATAAACATTCGGAGCTAAATAAAGTAAACTGTGTTGGATAGTATATTGTTGTACTAAAATCAGAACAAATCTGCTGATGGTATTCAGAACATTATGCCAGTGTGAAAACAAAGTAGGCAATGTGCGCATATATATATTTTACTGTCAGCAGTATAAAAACACTGAGAACATTTCGATGGAATCAACAGTAAACCTTTATCTGTTTTTTGCACTACTTATGCCACTGCCAACAGAATAAAACACACTTAGCTGTTCATGTAAAGTACCCGATATTTTTGTCCGATTTTAACCAAATTTAGATTTTCTCGAAGGATATTCGTAGACGACTCCAGTACCAAATGTCACCGAAATCCACCTAGTAGGAGTCGTGCTGCTGCATGCGGGCAAACAGACGGAGCGGTGCGACGGTTCTCACGACTTAAGCGAAAGCGACTAAGAATTCCGACCCTAATTATTGATTATTCCCCCTATTTTATACAAAAAATATCCATATACTTAACTCTTGGTGTTAAGTGTCAGATATTATTTTTGGATGTTAAACAAATTTAGGGCTTCTCGAAAAATTTTTATAAAAGTCCCCAATCTGAAATTTCACGAACGTCGGTCCAGTAGGACCGCTCCTATACCATCTGGGCAGACGGAAATGATGAAGCTAACGCGCGCTTTCCGCGATTTATGCCAACTCTCCTAAAAAACCTGGACACTTTTTCACCCATTTTGGCTGGGACACACACGAAGAAGAGTAATTAAGACATTTTTGAATGTTTTGCTAAAGTTATGAATTTATAAGCCGACCATAAATAATTGGAAGAGATGACTACGTTAATAATATGTCAGAAGAAATACTCAAAACTTTGTGTGCTTTGTGATATCCGGAGTGTTGTGAGGAGCTCGTGATGCCATCTGCTGAGCTAAAACGGTGCTACTGCTCCTAGTTGCGCCAAGTGATGCACCAGAGGGATATTATCTTAGTGCCCTAACATATGTTCTTTGGACGCGAAATACCAATTATCTGATACACGTCTATCTGTGTGGCGGACGATATTGTAGGCTAGACAGTCCTGCTTCTGTTGAGTCCGTAGCTGCAGGTACATCGAAAGTGTGTGGTTAAATACAGTCTACTTCGAAATGAACTGTATAGTAAATACTATCAGTCTCTGCATTCATATTTCCTTAAGTTCTTATTGTAGTTAATATTTATCTAATCAGAAGTTTACTTGTTTATGAACGATGCAGTTACGTGTAAACCAGGCAAGCAGTTTTAATAAATAAATGTCCAAAATATTACCAATAAGTATCAGGTCTATAATTAAGAGATCGAATAAGAAGCCTGTGAATGTAAATAATCAACATATTTGTAGGTACATTATGACCAAAATGGTCTGTTTTCTCTGCGCCTTGTTTTCTTTGTTGTGATATATTAAATTTTTGGCTGTCATTTTGTGGCTTTCATCAGACTAACTGCTGTAGCAGTTATGTTATGTTGTTATGTTCTGTTATAATATGTTATGTTATGTTATGTTATAGTATGTGATTTTCATTTATTGCTTACGTGTCGGCACATAAAGCCTGTTTTTAATGGAGCGATTCCGACTTTTCTGTTCTAATGTTAGTGTATGTGTGTGTGTGTCTGTGTGTTAATTTCTTTTGGGTAGTTGATTATTTCTGCGCAAGCTCTCTGGAACGAGCGTGGTGTGCCATCGTTTTTAAGACTGCGAAATTCACTTTTTAAAAGAGCGTTCTGTGATTCGCGTCAAAAGGTTTTATGCATTTGTGGGCTTCTCACATTTGTTGTTTGTAACCCAGAGCTGGTTAGCTAATTCATAGAGTGGTTACTTGACGGGTGGCTCTGCTTACAAGGTACTGCACTTTCGCGGGATCTCAGGAGGATCCTGTCTACTGACTTCTTATTCCTCTCACGTATTCGGTTTATTGTACCAACCAAGTGCACTCTCTTAAATACGTATGAATAACAATGACATATTTCGGTACTAGTATGCCATCTTCAGGAAACAAAAGATGCCAGGTTTAAAAACAATTGCCAGTGATGCGCTCTCACTTACAGCGTTTCACAGTCTGTAGTAGGCTCGTTCTTAATGAAAGAAATGGACAACTTTGAAATAATGGATGATGAACTAATAAAGGCGATTAACAGCTTCAAAAACGCCGGACAGAACGTACTTAAAAAAATGTAGCGATTTGGTTCAATAAGATCTGTAGGATACAACTATTACAAACATCAACAAAGGAACTGCTGCGGAATGTAGAACCTTGAAGTAACAACTTGTTATTGGCAATTGGTTTTAAACCTGGCATATTTTGCTCTCTGAAGATGGTACAATTGTACTGAAGACGGTACAATTGTACTGAAGATGGTACAATTGTACTGAAGACGGTACAATTGTACTGAAGATGGTACAATTGTACTGAAGATGGTACAATTGTACTGAAGATGGTACAATTGTACTGAAGATGGTACAATTGTACTGAAACATGTCTTTAATATTTATTTGTATTAAACACTGCCCGTTTGTTGTTACAGTAAGTTGTCTACGGAATGGACATCTTTAAAAAAATTCTTATTCCTGTGTTTCCGGTCTTGATTTAAGGAACGGAGACCGGCTACCTGTATGAAGGTTTTGTAAATTCCTACAGAAAATTTCCTTTAACATAACCACGACGGCTTATTTTCCCAATTTATAATTCAGAACCATCTTCCCACTCGATGTTGCCTAACCTTTGCAGTTGAGTAACCGTCACTGAATGCTTGAAAAAATAGATTGTTGTGGACATGCACTATTGATACAGAAATAATAGAGAACGACGAGTGAATTACATCTCCTTTATATAGCATTTAAACTGAAGCTACTGGAGCGTCTTTTTTTTTGGTGCGGTATGTTACTTATGTAATTGTAAGTTATTTAGTTGTGCACCAGCTTTCTGATGGTCGTTCCTGATCCATTTTTGGAAGTCCTTTATTCTTGGACATCGCCATTAGTCTGGCAGTTAAATGTCAAGAAATTTATACAAATGTAAAGAATGTAAATTTAAATGGCGTCGTAATGATTTTGTTTTCACTGCAGTGTTTATCAGATTCATAGAGGAAATGCTTTTCCTACTAAGAAACTGTATTCAACGTGTAGTTTATCTAATTAATCCTTCGAAAAGTTAGCGTATTTATAAACTGTTTGTGTTAATTCAAGAGCACAACATGTGCTTCATGAGCAGACAAGGATGTGCTGCCTAATGCGTTTGGTTATATTATAGTTGCAATTAGAGGCGAACTGGAATACGCACAGTGTAACAAATTTCTATTGTCTATGTCACCGGAGGAGAAAACGATGTTGGATACCACGTTAACTCTTACACGCTATTATTTTCATTAAATGTATTCTGTTCAACAATACGGATGGAATCTGAGAGAAAAAAAAATTTACAAGGCAACAATGACAAAAAAGAGAAAGATACAGCGAATGTTATAATAACCTAGCACGACGCAGTGTATCATAATGCTCGCGTGAAAAGGAAGGTTTATTTGCGATGTACAGAATTGCTGACGGGGCAGAAAGAGGACTTAACTGACGTTGAGTATCTGAAGGAGGCAAATGTAGGCTACTGTGTGTTTTAGCAAGCTTATGGGCCAATTAATGTCTAATCTGGCTCCGGAATTGCATCTTGTTAATGGAAGGAAATTGCTTGACGTGAGGTATAAGCAATTTGAGGAAGTTCATGTCCTCATTATCTTCGTAAGACTTCTCTAGTAGCACAAAAAAATATTTGTTTTGAGAACAAGTATTTTATTTTCAAACTTATAGACCTTGTGTTGGTTGTCTTTTACTTTTCAATTGTATCAGTTGGGCTGCACGTTTCATTTGACCCGGAAGATGAAGGTCGCTGGGTAAGGACTGACTGTTCTGAAGGCGAATTCAGTTGTAATGACTGAGAAATTTCACTGTCGGCCTTATACATGTCAGCATCCGCTTCAAATTGAACATCTTGCCGTAAGAAACATCGGGATTGAGATTGTCAGTATTATTTCCTGTCGGTCTTAGTGTAAAACAAATCGCAGGAGCAACATAGCGCCGAAGGTGACCCAAGTCCCAAGGTAGTGTGGGGCCTGTTTTCCCTTATCCCTGGAGCTGCTTTTCGATAAGTTTGGAACTTTTGCGGAAAGTTTCTCGAAGATTTGTCCTTTCGTTTTGTCTGTTTTCTTTGCTAACGAAAAGAGAGGAAAATAATATAAAAGTATTTCTCATTTGCTGGTGTTTGGCTACAGGAATCCAGTTCAGGTAGCTTGTTACGAAATTCATGATTTCCGGAAGAACTGTTGCTGTAATATTGGTAGAAGTTTTTAAAGCCACCTGGGCAAAGTTGCGGAAACAGCGCATGCCAGAAATCACAGAAAACGCTTTGGGGGAATCGCTGACAGTATGGAAACTTGGTAGTTTCCATATTGTGTCGGGTTATAGATGGTAAAAACATAATATAGAAACACACGATGAATTACGGTTCCATATGCTACTGTTGTAGGAAATGTTGCTCTGTTGTAACCCTTATATTTTCACGTTCGATTTACAAGTTCGTCGCGTGGGATGTTGGCTCTTTTTTTGAAAGGATAGTGGTGCCCTCTGCGTCTCGCACTTGCATACAAAATGAAGATACTGGACAAAGGCTTTCCACGTTCAACAACCAAAGCACCTTGGGGCGATGAGACTTTTCTTTCACCGAGATCTGTAAGAGACTTCTCTCTCGACGTCACCTGTAAGAAGAATAAAATGGCACGTAAAATTATAGACTGTCTCAAAACAGCATTGTCATGACATTTCTTCTCTTAGGAAAGGCAGTTCAGAATGCAGAAAGTGCTGCAGGCCATGGATCTACAACCCGCCACTCGCGACATTTTAAATTACGTATAAAAACTAAACTGTACTACTTATTTTTATTTTTACACGTTCGGCCCGCGAACAAAACCACAATAACGGGTATGGCCCTTTGCCATAAGAAAAGTTTGGACGCCCGTGCTGTAGACCTGCATATCGCTAAAGCAACAACATTAGTACACAGTCTTGGAGGGAATAGCTGGACATACATAACTTCACAGTTGTAAAGTAGATCCGAAGATATGAGTGTTACTGTTGGAGAAAATATATCGTGCACAACAGCTCCGTTTGTAAGGCAAACTTGCTTATTTTTAAAGCTGCGCTACTTGATGTTACGTAATTTAGCTTAGTCAGTGCACAATGTACAGATTTCTTCCTTTTTAGTGTTCCTAGTGTAATAATTTTGTGACAATAGTTGATAATGTATACAACACGATATTTATTTAGTTCTGCGTGTAGTAAATACAATGTCGTAACAACCGAGTAAGAAACTTCCTAATTAACAGCGGTACAAACAGTCCGAATAATACAACTGAAGAATCTCTACTTACTTCTCATTTTTTATTCTACGTATAATGTACAGACGACTGCAGTTTTTATATTATTTCTAACGCAATCATTATCTGAAAACGAACCTGAATAATAACGATGGACAGTTCTAGTATCCCATTCGTTTCTGTGTAAGTATGATGTGCAACCACAAATCCGTAATGTTACCTATAACCGTAAAATTAACCGCTTTTATTCTCTTACATTTTCTGGGACTTTGCTCCATTCTCTGTCCACAAACATTCGTCCGTTTAACACTTGTTCTTCGTATTCCAAATACTGCAGCTACTTGTAACTCCGCTAGTATTAAATTCCGCTACCTTTTGTATCGTTTTTGCAAAAGGCAGAATGCAACTTTCCAATGCAGAGAGCAGCAGCAGCAGCCAGCAGCAACGCCGGTAAACTGAAGCGATTTGCCTGCAAATAATAGTATCAAAATATCTGATCGTGCCATCCGCTTGGACTTCGGCCGCATCGCTTTCCGACTGTTTCGCCAGTTTCAAGGACGCTCCAGTATAAAGAGCTAGTTCGATATTTCCGCTTCGGCCGTGCCTGCCACACGACTGGCAGTTTATCTCCTACGTTAAGGACAAGTAAAAACGTATTGGAAAAAAAAACAGAAATTACCGTCTGTAATACGAAGACGTTACAATGTAAACGTATCATAATTACACAATTCGTTCAAATAAATTCTGCATTACGGACAAACTTTGTACTATGAATAAGTCCATTGCATCCACTCGTCCATTGCTTCTGCACAGGGAATAATTCCTAATTTTTATCCTTTGTGTTTTACCTTATTCGTATATAAAATTTCTCTCTACAATGCAGTAAGCAGGTCATTTTCAGATACCGTTAACGTATAAAATTTCTTTTAAATCCTAATAAAACTTTAATAAGCACTACAGAAAGCGTAGCACGGCTCGATATTGGATGTTATGAAAGGAAAATATGTCCATTTTCTCTCAGTTCATTTTTAGTCCTTTACTTCCATGGAACACGTGAATGAAACAGCGCCTATCTGATGGCGAAGTTAACGTATTTTCACTCTGCTTTTGGCTTCAAAAGCAATGGGAATGTAATCGTGCCAATTTCGCCATCCTCGTTTGAGCTGTGTTTATCTTTCATTATCCAACTGTTTTGTCAATACAGAGCAACAAAGAACCATAATTGCTTTTGAATCCAATGAAAACATACAAAACTTCAGTCTGTCCATTACCGAGTTTAATAATAGTCATTTTTCCGTAATTTCTTTTACTAAAAACTTAGGAAATTAAGCCTTTTAGACCACCATACTACCTCTGTGGACCACCCCATTTTATATTTGGGATCAGTTGGTGTATTTTCACTAAACTTGGAATGAACACGCCTTTAATGCACTCTCTATCGCTGTGCTTGTCAGTTTCCTACAATCTCATAATATGACGGAAGCGCGAACTTCTGAGGCGGGAAATACACTGGCGACAAAAACGGATTAGAGCTTTTGGATTTTATGGCGTAAACTCCATGGTAATAGACTGCGATACTTTGATGTTATATTGGACAGTTTTAATGCATGAAAAATGAGAACTGAAATAAAACTTTCTTCGCAAAGATTCAGCAGAAACATTAATAATACCAGTACACAATTGAAAGTGGAATAATGTGCCATACACAAGCGTATATTTGAGTTCTGTTCGGACATTCTGTATCAATAAAGTTATGCCTTTTTTCGTGTTATGAGGATGAAAGGATTTTTTTTTCAAATTTTTAACTGGTTAACGCTCACTGTATAATTTTCAGTGTTTGTGCATTTTACTTCGGAGAAAAAACAGGTGTAAATTTATAACTATCTCGTAATTTTAAATTAATTTTAGGAGCTTATGACAATGTAACATTTGGTGAATATCTTGTTCTGTTTTCACTTATCCATACGTTCATAAAATTAGCTGTGCGTTTTAAAGGTACGGTTAAAAATATAATCGAAATAGACTATTTAAGAACCATAGGTGTGTTTGTTTATGTGTTTATAGAGAGTGTCGCTATTACGGACGAATGTTAAGCTGTATTGCTTCGAAATACTGGACGGTAGCGAATATTAAATTGGAAGTGATATTAAAAAGAAGCATTTAAGGCCCAATTGTAAGGTGCTGTATCGGAATTTCTGGAAAGTCTGAGTAGAACTATGGATTACCCTAGGCTAAGCGATGCTGCGGTTAAGATTCAGACGGTGCAAGTAAGAAACACAAGTCGGAAACTTTACCCCTTGAGACAGCTTCCTTATTTTCTTGATGTGTTGACGGGACAAAGTTACTAAAATTGATTTTAAATAAATGTATATTGAAGCTGTGGATTGGACTTAACCTAGATCAAGGCCAAGTCCAATGACGGTCTCATGTGAACCGATTGGACCTTACACGTGTAACGTCATCGGAATCCGTTAAGTGGCTTTAGAAATGAAAGACGTCCGTAAACCCAGTGTCCTTGTTACGAATTGATTTACTTCACTTTGGACACTAACGCGTGAAACTAGTTTTATGGGTCATGGACGCGTATGTCTAAGTCCATTTCAGCATGACATATCTCATTCTTGATTTGAACCTGGAAATACCACAAGCGTTTTGTCGTACTGCCACATGTTTTGTATGGTATTAAATTTACGAAACACAATGTATATATATTTTAAGACCGTTTTTAGAATGTAGAACCATAACGTGTGTACTGTGCGAAATGTACATTTACTTTTATATCAAATTGTACCTAATTACATTTTTTTAGAAAGATGAATGCAGAGAGGTAAGCGAACTACGTGTGCTGTCTAGAAGACCCTAAAAAACTTTTATTCATTTATTTATTTACTTTCTTATTTAACAGACTAATGCCAAATTACAAGAAGAGTAAACAAAAAATGTTCAAACAACAATATGAGAAGTACAGATCACAAGGCAAACAAATAAGCCACATAATTTAATACTCATGAACATAAGTTCTGTGTTAATCTGTGAAGTTATTCCAGTAAGTAACACATTTAATGCATGTGTATCTTTACTGATGGAAACTGTTCGCAAAAATGTGGCAGTCAATAGTTTAATGTAAGTATTTTTTTTGTAGTTTGTGGTTGTCTGACAATAAAGCTTGAAGTAGAGTCAATAGCTTCTTTCCAGAATTTCTTGTTTGTATAGTAGGTAATTTCATGGTTACAACTGTGATTGTAATTTGTGATACTCTAAAATTCTCTGTTCTGAGAGATCTTTTACATCGCTGTTTCGCATACTTAAATGCAACGGCAAACTAATCTCGGAGAAACAAGCCTTGTTATCCTGTGCATAGTGCCAAGTGAAATGCGAACGTAATAACAGTGTTTAATTCACATCTACAGTAGTACGTGATTAGTGTTCGTTGTATTTGTGTGTTAAGTCAGGTAAACATTTTTTGTGGGTGAGGGTCAGTTCAACTACTTATGCATTTAATTGGATGGCTAGTTTGAAAATTTCTCTTCTGCCCGTTTTCTTCTCATGTGTTAGCGGCTGGGTTACTTTCGCAGATATTTCGAATACTGAAACAGATTCTAATTAATTTAAAAATTTTCATTATTTCAGTAATCAATTGCTTGAAAATATAAGTGAATAGAGTTACGAAAACGGCCTGCGTTTTCTTCATTTACGGTTTATTGAACAGAGCCGTTAGCAGCTCAGACTTATAGATTTCAATATTTGGGTGACTTAAGAATAATGAGTTGTAATAGATGAGACAAGAAACGTCCTAAGGCATAATTTGGTGTCACGTCTCGAACAACTGCCCAGAGGGACGGTGGAAAATTAGAAGTGTCGCTGTCGAGGCCGTGATTCGAACAGAGCACATTCAGAATAAATGTCACAAGCTTTGCCGCTTGAATGAAGTGGATTAGTTGTTGCAGTACGTTCTATGCTTCATATAAAGTCCATCTCGTGAAACAATGTGCTTCCTTTCCTAAAATAAACGTCACTCTCATTCCTGCAAAGCATGGGTGTGCCCTGAAATGTACCTCACTGTTTATTATTGTAAAGCCCTAACATGACGCAAAAATGTACTTAACCGAGTACTGTAAAACATCATTGTGCTGTGAAATTCATAGGGTAAAAGTGCTGTGAAATTGCATAAGTGATTGTAGCAAAGAGTGAACTTTCTGTAAATTTATTGCAGTGATTACTGCTAAATGTGAACATGCTGTGAAGTTACATCAGTGACTACCGCATAGGATGAAGGTGTTGGTGAAGTTACATCAGTGATTACCGCATAGAATAAATGTGCTGTGAAGTTACATCTGTTATTACTGCACAGGATGAACGTGCTGTGACGTTACATCAGTGATTATCGCAGAGGATGGACGTGCTGTGAAGTTACAACAGTGATTACTGCAGAGCGTGAATGTGCCTTGAAATATATGTAATTGACCTCTGTAAAACATGAACCTGCCGTGAAATATACGTCAGTGGTTACTGTTAAACATGACAGTACAATTTGAAGACAAAACGGACCCCCTTGATTAAGTCTGTAAAGCGTGAACACGTCGTTACATGTATGTCAGTGGTTAGTGTAAAAGTGAACGCTCCTTCAACTATACGTGATTGTTAACTGTACAACACAAATTGCCATAAAATGTATTCCAAAGCTGAATAAAAAAAAGTGAAAGTGTTTTGAATTATAGCTAAGATGTCTGGTAAAGTATGAAAGTGCCGAGAAATATATCTCAGTGTTTACTGTAAAAAGTGACCGTGCCGTGAAATGTACGCTAGTGGTTACTGTAAAATGTGAAAGGTCTGTGGAGTGTACCTCAGTGAGGACTCTTTAAACATGATCGTGCTGTGAAATATTCATTGTCGGCAAACATCGGCACCTCGGGCGGGAATTTAAGGAGACGCGTTTCTATCAAATTTATGCATTCACTTATCGATTCATAACGGTGTACTCGTTGTGTTTTCAAGGGCTGTGTTGTTTCTTTGATAGCCAGTAATTGTTACATGTGCTGTCTATCTGTTTAACTTTTGGCGAGACAACTGCATTTATTCTGTTTAAAAAGTCTTAATTTAAATACTCTTGAAATCAGGATCCCTATTAAAAAAAATTAAGCTAGGGCTACTCCTGTTATCATTCGTAACAGATAAACGAGGGAATCTCCATCGCTGTATTGTTATTATTATTATTATAATACTACCATCATCATCTTTATTATTTTCCACTTTGCTGTTGACTCAGAACGTTAACAAACTATTATTATTATTATTATTGCCCCCGTCGACGACACCATCATCATCATCATCAACATCGAATCAGTAATTCACACTTTTAAATCTTACGTTTCTTTTCTTGTTATTGCTTCTCGGCATAGGAATAAATGGTAAGTGAGAATCGTTTTTGTTTTAGTGGATTCGTTTCGCATGTCTCTTGTAGTGGGTAGAAGATAAAATCACTGTTCCATAGCTTCTTATTCTTAATTGTGTTAGCATGGTGATCTAGTTAACTGTAGACATTTACTGTTTCCAAAACACATACAGACATATTCATTAGAATTAACATATAGAAACATTTGGCTGTTTGGTGGGAGTACGCATCCTATTTGTCTCCGTAAATATTGTTGCGTTGTAAAGAATTTTTTATAGCGATTATCATTCTTCAAACACCCACTGGCTCTCTTGGCATTTATTTTATACAACTGTCTTATATACACTTTATGCAAACTTAATTGCTGTATTGAAATTTATTTCGAGATAGAATATTTTAAGAGAACGAAGACATCTTGCTGAAAGCTCTTTAACTTTTGTATGGACATGCATTTCACTGTTGTTCTTTGTAACTATTCTGAGAGACCGATAAACGAAATGGACGTCAGTTCACTGCCCAGTGGAGCATCAATTCTTAAAATAAGTTGCAGTGTTTTTTGAGTTCCCTTTCTCTCTCTTCCAACAAATCAGAAGGAGCATGTCTAGCGTAAACCTGTTGGCATTGCAGGTCTTACTAGTGATAATTTGTAAAATGGATGTTGTGCTTTCAACGTCGGTATTTCGTTACTGTTATAGCGAATTTTGATAAAATTCTCCTGTACTACATATAAAGTTCGCCGTGACCCTTTGCAATGAACGATCAGAAGCTGACTGGTAGCTTTTGTGTTCTGTTTGGTAGCATTATCATCATCTCAGTCTGGCTACAACATCGATAGCAGATGAGTGATTAATTTTCAAAGGAAATACTGACGTAATCGAGGTATCTTTCGGCCATTCTCCAGGATGCGCTGAAGAGAAGCATGAAGAACGCAGGACGGAGTATTCGGTGACGCGGACGAGATTGTGGCCGGTTGTTCCCCGAATAGAAGCCAAAAGATTTTCCGCCCTGGAACCAAGTTGTTCGAAATGTTGCATACACCATGCTTAGCATCGTTAAGGGACAAACTGTGCGTCCTAAATTTGGTGTTTATATGTTGATCTAAAACGTACACTTTATATAGAAAGCATAGAAGCTGCATTAATGGCCAGTGAGGAAGTTGTTTTAAAAGTACAAATAAATGCTGAAATAAATAGATATTCGATTATGTTCATGTTGCGTGAACGTAAAGCGGGAGAGAATTACAGCTTAAAGATGGGTCGTAAATCTTTTGAAGAACTGACATATTTAAAAAATATTAAGGCAAGAATACTTAAAAATTGTCGTACAGGAATGGGGTGGGAGAGCGTGGATCGGATCAGACTGGCCAGGGACAGGGACAAGTGGACGGACGTTGTGAAAGCAGTAAACAATGCGTGATTTCAGGCTTCCGCCGCCATGTAGATGAGACCTGCGCACTTCTGGGTGGTTACGCAGCGTGTAGTGATAATCCCTTACCGACGTTTGAGGACAACCTATCGGTCCCTTCTTCAGGGATCAGATAGGTTGTCCCGAAGCGTCGGTAAGGAACCACTACACGCTGCATAACAACCCAGAAGAGGGCAGATCTCAAAGCAATGAGTATTCAGGCTACACTGAAGATAATTTCTTCAAGACTCGAATTTGAGGAAGTGTTAGCTTTTCACTCGGAGTTAGTAATATAAATAATCCAGTGTCAGTAGTTGTGAAATGTAAATACTCACTAGAGATTTTAAAAATAATGCAGGATTCCTTTCCACCAACTTTTCTTTCCTAATAACTTTCGTACTTTTGTCCGTCATGGTTAATCTGCAGATCTTAGCATACGCAGCTGAGGATTCGCGTTTTTATTCTAATCACAGCGGGTGGTATTGTTTATACTAATAGATGTCAGCGTTTTGATTATAAAACAGTTGCTTTTGCGTTAAAGTCTTCGAGTGTCAGATTTTATCTGCAGTCCACATATAGATAGTAACAAAGTGTCTGTGTATGAAATATTATTTATTTGACGCAACACAATACACTCGTAGGTTTTATTAGTATGTAAACCTTCTAATTTACAAGTGCACCCACGGACTACCAGTAATAATAGAAACAATGCACTGATTCTTTGATTATCATGTCGGTACGCATTTCTGGTCCGTCCCTTTATTACAGTTTTTATTGATATTAATTTCAGTTTGAAATTGCAAAATATTTTAAATCAACCTTGGGATGTTCCGTAGAGACCCTTTGTCTCACTCAATTCGCACTTTTTTAAAGAAATAATTTCTCTGATCTTGTGGCGCTGCGGCCCAATTCGGGCTATGACCTCCTCATTCTTGAGATTTCTAGATCACACACTACGACACACCACAGCAGGTAGGACTCTGAAAGACGAGTGGTTAGCTCGTCCTAGAGACCTCTACCTGAAAAAACACAACACTCACAAGTTACAAACATCCTTATCACTGTCGGGATTCGAAACCACAATCCCTGCAAACGAGAGGCCGCAGACTCACACGTTAGACCGCACAGTCACTCAATCGGCTTTGCGAAATAATACATTGTGTATTCCTTGAAATAACATTGTTCCATCAACCGTGAATAATACGAGTCTGAGGTGTCCTTTGTTTGCAGCGTGCAGCAAGAATTTCATATAGGCTAACAAATATAGAGACTGTGTTATAACAAACATTGTGTTCCTTAGGCCAAGTTACATCAGGTTACCTAGAATTACTTATTTTATATTTATGTGGACATTTTCCAAAATATTTTACACGTGATACTGTTTTTATTAAGCAGTGAAACGTAATAGGACAGTGTCACCCACTCTGAGTCCATAGCGACAATAATTTGTAGTCAGTGTTCGGCCAGGATTAATGCTCTAATTGTTTTCACCTACTAAGAATGCTTTAGAACACAGCGAGTAACCACGATACGTTGGTTTCTAATTCTGTATTTATGATCACATTTCGTGGATCTCTGCATAGTGTGATGTATGGCTGTAAGTCGGGGTAGCAAGTGAACGATACTAATAAGTAAAATGAAGCAATGGTGAAACTCAGTGTCGTATCATCAATGTCAGAATTGACCATTGTTACTGTCGTAACACTTTGAAAGTTCGTAAATTTGTCCTGCTTTGTAGAATTAGCAAATAAAACAATGGCAGCCATCTCGCTTCTTTCGCAGTTCGAAATACATTTCACATTAGTAACATTCTTTTCAATTTGAAGCTTTCTTACATGTGAGGCACTATGTCCCAACTAGTCACGGGTTATCATAATATTCACGTGTTAATTTGTCATTTTAAAATCCAATAATCTCAGCAGTCCCCTCCAATGGTATCTGCACCTTGTCGTGGTGGAGACTAAAATTTAAGGAAGGAACTAGTGAAATGCTACATTTGGAGCATAGATCTGTATGGTGATGAAATTGGATACATGCTACCCACAATAATGGAATGAAGGCTAACTTGATTGGTCACGTCTTGCGAAGGAACTGCCTTCTGAAATACGTTGTTGAAAGAAAGGCAGAAGGGACGGGAAGACGAGTAAGAGGACATAAGCAGCTGTTGGAAGACCTTAAGTAAAAGAAAATTGTTGGAATTTGAAAGATGAAGCCCTAGTTGGTCATCTGCAAAGAATTTGCTTTTGAAAAAGAGAAAATGGGCCTGACGCAAGACAGATGACAAAATGCATGGATCACAGCAAGCAATACAGCATTTTTTGGGTTACATGGTCTTGTTGTATATTTAGTACCATTAAGGTATTGTATTAACTGGTAAACACAACCATACAGCTCTAATACATTGGGTTTTTATTCAGTGCTATTGCATGTTTCTGGCCGCTACATCAGTCATCATGGGGTAAACATGAGTTCGGAATAATAATAAAAAGGGAGAGGCCTCTTCTAACAAACAGTGTTGTAAAATTGTTATGAAATAATGATCAATATTATTACAAAAACGGAATATTAACATTATATTTTGTATTGGAAAACTTCTTGGGTATAATCCAATGTGTCGAACTGAAACATAAAACTCTAAAGTAAAGTAAGATAAAATAAGACAATATAAAATATTAGATCTGTAAGGTTGTGTTTGACGTTTAATATAACACATTAATACGTGAGTAGTTTGGAGATTAATTTGAGGGCTGTGATTACTTCTTCATAAATACTGTGATACATTATGACCTATGCAATTTTTTAACTACTCACTATGAATTATACGCATAACTGAACACTTATGATATTCAGGAGTCCTATTAAATACACAGTCCTCAACTTCGCATTCGCCACATTTGGCCTCGAATGTCATTATTTAAGTATGACCACTTACATGGACTTTACAGTTTGTACATATTGCACTCTAGAAAGTTCTTCATATCGTGGCCAGCTTTACAGTCGCTCATGACTGTATTCGTGTTTTTGTCACGCACTTCGCTTGTCTTCATCTTGAGTGTCATCTAACTTACTGCTGCCATCTGGCGCCGATTTCTCATTTATGACATTCAAAATCAGTATCTTCAAGATAACTGATAACTGTTTAACTCTGCAGTGCACGTTTTAAGTAATACGACTCGTACTTCGTAGACAGTATACACCGTATTATATGGTCGATCCTCAACTCTTTGTTCTACCTCAGCGCTTACCGTATGGAGAACACACCGTCAACATTGGCAGCCAGAGTGTGACTCGTACGTCTAAAAGGAGATAAATTTAAATGTTCTGTTCTCCCGTTCACGAACAAAAACGTAATGTATAAACGAATTATGTATAAGCAAATACACCAACAAATAAAGAGAGAACGAAAAGAAACACGAATGGTGTTCTAACAGTTAATACTGCTGGCAGTTCTGTTCATTAAGATCGTTTGTTTGTTCCAATCTGCCCCGTTGAGTCAGTTTAAATTGCCACAATGGGAAGAAGCCTCGGTTCTGCTTTTGTATAATTTTTTTGTGGTCGGCAGATCTCGACGAATGATTCGGATTGATACTACTACATTCGACATGTGATTTTTACCCGTTTAGGCATTTTATTCAGAACGCGATTAATGTTAGATTAAAACTGAAATACAATACAAAAAATTGAATTAGGTTGAGGCTAAGTTGAAGATAGATCAAAACAGGGGCCATGATTCTCGGTTTTATTTACTTTCGTAATTATCCTCTCTTTTGTCTTCTGACTTTTACATTTCGCTACTTCCATATTCCAACTTGGTGAAATTTTAGTTGCTGTAGTTTGGAAAGTATGATCAGATTTCTTAATTATCTTGTAATGAACGAAGTTTTATTTATTGCTTTAAAAAATTACCAACTTCTTCGGTCAGATATAAAAAGAGGCGTTAATGATGTTGAGAAACTTTTATTGTGAGACTGTTGTATTGTTTTACAATACAAATGCAACGTTGCTGATGGCAGTTCGGTTGTGTCATGTCAGCCCGAGATGTGTCTGACAATGACTGCGAAAAGAAAGGCCGTCGAGTAAGTTTTAATATTTATTTCATATTTTACCTCTTTTACATTTGAAGAAGATTTTATTAAATCTGCTGTTATTTATGCGCTTTATTTCCCATTCCCTTGGCTGTGTGGCACTCCGGTCAACATCACATGAAGGTAACTACTTCATGTGTCGTTGCCCAGTGGCAAGTACATGTTTATGGCCGTTTTATATCTTTGTTTAAAAATTTCCTGTGATATTTCAATTTTCCTTTATATTCTTCCAACATTTTTGCTGGCCTTAAGACACCAGAGAATGACAGCCATGACAGTTCAAACACCATATTGTCCGGAGTGGGAGAGCTTTTCATCGTTTTACGAAAATATCCGTCTCACTATTACTTTCGTAGTTATTTTGTCCCAGAATTGCCTATTTCTTTGAGCTACCTGTCAGAATTTTTACATTTATTTTGTTCTTCGAGCTGAATTTAGGGCAGGTTTTCTCCAAATTTTTTTATGTGTGCGTAGGGGATGAACATAAGCAGTAAATTATCCTTAGGTATTTTCAAAAGTTCTCGTCCTGTAAGGTCAAGTTATACTTCTTAAAATTACTTCACAGTAAATGGGGGCCTTTCCTCATAATAACTGCAACGTGAATGGTAAAATTAAATATATGGTTGATGGAGTTCGGTGTTTTGGAAGGAGGCTGGGCATGCAAATTTTGGCAATGGATGAAACTGCTATGTATGTATGTATGTACGTGTGTATTTATGTGTGTATGTATGTATGTATGCATGTAGGCCTATATATATATATATATATATATATATATATATATATATATATA
>Ga0123354_10005610_pt1 | contig 18304 bp, 8 predicted proteins | sample TergutLab28metaG_2_FD_97872 | JGI IMG/M metagenome (GOLD analysis project Ga0123354, IMG submission 97872) | Labiotermes labralis P4 segment gut microbial communities from Petit-Saut dam, French Guiana - Lab288 P4 | ecosystem: Host-associated > Arthropoda: Insects > Digestive system > Gut ...
AATCCCCCCCCCCGTAGCACTGTGGCCCAACGCGGGCCATGGCCTCCTCATTCTTGAGGTTTCTAGATCACACACAGCAATGCAGCACAGTCGGTAGGACTCCTCTGGACGCATGATCATTGCGTCGCAGAGACCTCTACCTGACAACACACAACAGTCACGACAGACAGACATCCATGCCCCCAGTGGGATTCAAACCCACAATCTCAGCAGGCGAGTGGCCGTAGACCTACACCTTAGACTGTGCAGCCACTGGGACTGGCTTAACATTAATATTATTACTGGAAATATGACTGCCTGCCACTGAGAACCCAAGATTTTGAATCTTCCACTTCCAGATGATAAAATACTGCCTTAAATTTAAAATATGTCCACCAACCCCACAGCACCAAGAGATTTCAAGTATCTAACTCTATACAGTAAATGTTAATGGCATGACAGTGGATATTCTAACCAAATGTACATAACACTTACCAACCTTATTTATCAATAAAGTAGTAATATAAACTATCAGCCATTTCCAAATGAAAATGCATGCACAAATTCTGTGCTCTGTTTCTTCCAAATGCTGCTGTAAAACCCATTGATCACAGCTGCTTCTATAAACTGACATGCACATATTCTATAAATGGTAGAGTGCATTCTGCATGCATTCATTTAACTGTTAAATCACACATTCCTGCAATCTTAACCCTTTAAGTACCTGTATGCAAGCCTTTATAAATATTAAATATACTACACAAATTCTGTAAAATTTTCCTATAAATCACACAAAACAGTTACTGTAAAATATTTGTGTCATGTGCAAACATTCTGTATGTAAGGAGGAGTCCAGTCTTCTGGAATGTGATGTTGTGTCACTGGATAAGTGGGTCCCAGCATATCAATGGGATGTCTGGGACCATTTACCCAGCAGCAACACAGTGTAATATTCCACAAAACAGAATTTTTTATTATACCAATCGCCACTGCTGGCATAGTTACTGATTTTTTGCAGTACAACACTGATGTATTTAGCAACAAAAAATATAAAAGATGATGCCAACTTATGCAAATGCTTTTACTGTCCATCTAATAATGCCTCTTATCTGAAATGAAAAATCTTTACACCTGTAAAAGATAAACAAATAGCAGGGCTTCACTTCAACATACGTCTACAATTTGGAGGGCATGGACGAACTTCAAACACATTTTATTTTCCAAATGACATAAACCACAAAATCTGTTAACATTTATCTTCTCTAGCCATGGCTTTTAAAATTTAGAGTCTTAAGACACATGTCATGCTATGCATGGGACATGTCAGAAACATTTACCACTTTGTTGAGTTCATGTAGTACATGACAAGAGGGGTAAAAAAAGTCTCCATCTCTTGGTAGCTGAAGCAACTTGAGGCTCTTTAACAATAAAAATTACAAAATATTGTCAAACATACCAGCAGAAGAAGGTTTCATTTACAAAAACCCAGCAGCTGGCAGTTAATTACAGCAGCTCTGTATTTCTGCACTGTATTCAGATATATTAAACATCACAGAAAATCCACTTGTTACCTGTACATAAAGCAGAGGAGAGCCATTGAAACCCAAGTGTTGACCAAAGAGTGTTTTGTTTTCTTAGACATCTGAATGGAAGCATGGCATATTGCATATGTCACAATGGCCACCATTAAGCTTATAACTCCAACTATGCTGCCAACATAAACTGCAGGATGTGAAAATCTAAATTTGGCTCCAGCCACCCTGAAACATATTTTGGCATGCACATGTACTCATAAGCAATGTCTGAACTATTACTTTCCACAGTAATAGTTTGCGCTGAAGCAGATACCAATAGAGAGTAACTTAATCAACATTCCTTCCAAAACAAAATTCTAAAATGGTCATTACTGAATGCTCACCTTCCTGTTTGGTCATAAAGGAAGACATCTTTCTGTAAGAGTCCAAAGTAGCCAAATCTATTGCACTGGAACACCAGCAGGCCATGTACAAGATGGGAAAGTTGGCATCCTGTCTGACTCCAGCTACCTGTGCCATTGTTTAGGGTTGCATCCCACCATACAGGTTTTGGTGAACCAGATGTGTGGTGAAGAAGGGGAGCTCGCAGCATTACATACACAGGGTGAGTTAAGTTCTGTACCTCCAATCCCACTATAAAAAATTTATTACAACAGGGTACATTAATTTCTGTGCTAATTATGATTGACATCCAGGTGTGCATGTGTAAATGGAAATTCACAATGCGAAAGAGAAAACAGACTGTTCACATCTGTAACTGTTTTATTAATAACAGAATGTAAATTTACACATTTGCAAGTAACATAACAACTTGAAACATAAGCATCATATGTACACAGACAGCATGCATACTAAATGGCTGCCTTTGTGTTAAAAAAAATCCTGCTGTAAACTCATGTACACACAGGAGTTTGGTTGGTAACACATAAGCAGTAGCTGAGATGACTACCCAGTCTGTACAGCAATAAGCTGTGCAGGACGATTTTGTGTGAGATGGGCAATATGGCACCAAATCACATGCATGCATCCCAGTTCACACAAAAAAAAAAATCTTATGACATAAGGTACATACAATTTTTGTGACAGTTCATCTCTACACATCTAACAAAAAATGACTGTCTGATCATGATCAATTTGTCACTGCAAATTGCCTGTGTTTATTCACTGTGATCAACAACAGCTCCAGATACTCTGGTAACTTTAGGCAAACTCTTCTAATGACTGTGCATGTAAGTGACTGAACTGTGATAAGCAGTCATGTACAATCAATTACAACTCTGCAAACACCACACAAACATATGTTCCTACACAGAATGCACTATAATGATTATTAATGTAGTTCTCACCTAATTTTGTGCCAATAACACATGATGTAATATCTCTACCATCTTGCAGGGATGAGTCTGCAAGTATTCGGGGGAACAATCTATTATTCTCATACATGGATACCAAAAGCTGCTGACCAGACTTGACAGGGTACCCTTGCATCTCAAGCTGGTAAAACAAAGAGGCTGGTACATGGATGGATGCTTCTATGACCTGAAAAACAGTACCTGTCTTAAGACAGAAAGAAAATTCTCATATGGTAAAATTTAACATGTAAAAGCTAAAGGTAAAGTTCACCCTACAACAGACCACAGAAGCCCAGACATGGAGCAGAGTTATAGCTCTACCCTTTCTTTAACCTTGGCGCTATATGAGGGTGGGTGGTCAATGCCACTCCCCGGCCAGTTTACCCCTGGGAAAGACCTGGTACCCATTGTAAATTTAACGCACGTGTGCGCGTGCGTGTGTGTGTGTGTGTGTGTGTGTATATATATACATATATATATATATATACACACATATACATATACGGGAATTTCTAATAACTTAACAAAACAAATGACATTACTATTTATCTCAAGAGCATTCCATTCTTTTGGGATTTAACACTTCATCAGAGGGTATTTGAATCCTGACACATCAAGAGAATGTAGTGCCCATATCTTAAAGGGTGAGTGGTCCTAGAACCTAATGAGCCTTGAAGATGAGTGAATTACATGCCCTTGAAATGTCTGAATCCAATTACCCACTGATGCAGTGACATATCCTGCAACAGAATCCATGCTACATCACTGCAAAATCCTCACAACTTGCAAGATATTTCATCTTCACCTTGAACTGCACAACAAAGATTATTTTATCGTTATGCTAAAAAATGCACACAGTTTATTTATTCAATACATTACACCGTATTTTAGGCCTTCAAGGTGATTCATGTACTGTCTGACAGTTGGCTATACTGTCAATGTTTCAAAGGAACATGCTGCCTCCATCTTCAGGGTTGGAATTTGTACAGCGAGAAGGTGTTTAGGTTACTTTCAGTCTACTACACATGATACCAACTTCTCTTAAATCTCTAACTGAAGTTTAATAACCTCTCTTTGTAAGTTGAACATACAGTACAGGATATTCCATTGGACCTTGCATGCTCAGCTGAATACATCACATTTTCACATCTTCTTTCTCTAAGAACTAAAAGCCTCACACTTCTGTCTAGAGCTCTTCAGACGTTCTGACACAAAATTTTTCAACCAAAATTATGGGTTAATTTCTTGATTTGACATATTCTACAAGACCAGCCTACCTAGACACTGCTGATTCAAATGCCCTAACCAGATGAGGTAAAGAGTAGAGAAACATGAAATACTGAACTACACCCTAAGGGAAAATACATACCTTAGACCCAAGTAAAGTTGTTGCATTGCTTGTAGAACAGTAGAATAACCGATCCGGATTCTTTCCTGCATGTGTATACCAAGTGCATGATAGGCCACTGAACCTCTCTCTGTTCACACGATATTCTTCCACAGCAAGGTTAGACTGCAATAAATCTCTCTTAGTTTAAATATAGGCAGACCAGAAATGCTGATATGTTAATTAGTCTCAGAATGCACGCATACTTTAAGTAATGAAGTCCTAACAACCAACAGACTATACTCTACAGGTCTTGAACATTAGACAACAGATATTCAAATTTTGAAAAATATATTTTGCAATAAGGCAATAAAAAAAAGCAAAGGATTACAAAGATGACAACAATTACTTCGAGAGCCAAGTCATATTAAATAATATTCCATAATATTAATATCATATCAGCAAGGGTGTCCCCATGAAGTCACATGGGGGAATGCGACGAAATCATATGGTGGAGTGAAGGTATAGGGTCATGCATTCTTAACCTTGGCACTCGATGGAGGTGACAAGTTAAGTCCATTACCTAGTCAAAAACGCCCACATTTCATAGATCCCCCCCCCCGATTTCTTCATTCAAACCGCCCACCACTCCAAACTCTGTGCACCAGATGAACTTCATCCATCCCCAAAAACCACTTTGCTTTAAAGTCCATTTGATACTTCCCCCCATCTACACCAACTTCTTCCAGCTGAGTTCTTCTCTTCGGGTTATTCTCTTCATGTTATTTCATTTTACATGCCCAGTCCGTATCATTTTCCTTGATTCAATCACCCTAAGAATATCTGGACAAGAACACAAATTTATGCATCTTCCATTATGTAATTTTCTGCATCCTCCATTACTTCCTCTACTGTAGGGCCAAACATTCTGCTCAATGTATACTCTTCAATTTATGTGTTATACACATACTGATACAGACATGGAATTTACCAACTGCAGGAATGTATGTAAGAATGTATAATATTTCACAATATCTTCTATGATGTCAGTAGCATAACTTGACATACAAGCCAGTAAGGAAGCATAAATTGATATACAAAGGTACAAAGAATTAACCACAGTTTCTGTGATACCTTGAACATGTGCATTAAATGTTACTGTTTAGTGTTTCATACAAATAACAGGCACTGGGGTGAATAAAGTACACAGATGAATAAGAAACTGTTTTTCCTGATTGGTCAGCCAGTGCCAGTACTACATCTATACAAATATCACAATATATGACAGCAGACAGAACAGCGCTGCATACTGTGCATGTGACAGTACCCCCACCTTGTGTGACTGCAGTGAAGGAGTAAACTCTGCCACCAGCTCGACAGCCCTTACTAAGCGAGCGCATGCACGATCCTCCTCTTGTGCAGCAGCCAGCAGTTCTTTTGGCAGGTGCATAAGTGTGCTTACAATATCCACAAGATGCGAACCCAACTACGACAATACAAACACATCATGAATTTCACCACAAAATTTATATCAATACACAATGCCCATTAGCACATTCAATATTCATTTTAAATATCACACTAACAATGCAGGATATCTGCCATAAATCCAAATATACATACATACTTTGTAGCTAACTTGTAGAAGAATGCAAAGAGTCCACACCATTAATACTAAAGTCTGCTAATGACCACAATCCAAAGCTATGCAAATGCTATACAATTTTCAACAAAGAATTAAAAGTACAGAACATTCTACCATATGACAATGATATATGAGGGCATATCCAGACATGCCTAAACTTGCCACTAGTTCCAAGAATAACAAGTAGTACAGGTTTCTACCACTCAGTGATGTAGTATCACTATATTCTGTGTTAGTCTATTGAGTTTTGGAATCAAAAGCCTCTGTGATCCTTCTCGGTGGATATTTACTGCTGTGCATGTTCAGTGCAATCTGCAGTTTTCTGATGCCAGATCTGAAATAAGTTGGCTTTGGACTTGGAAAACCATGCCAGAAACACATGAGAAGAAATCTTATAATGAAATTACAGCTATATGGGCATTTTTTCCAGGATGTTCCAGATTATCAAGAAAAACTGCTGACCATCCAACCTGCAATTCCAGAAAGTCAGTTCGAGTGGTGCTTCCTGGAGTAGCAGAAATACTGGACCTAATGCATACTCAGTAGGGGACTACTACAAAGGAGAAAGCAATGACCAATAAGCAAGGGAAGCACACAGCTGCATTATCAACTCAGTTTGGAAACTTTTGGATATGTTCTCATATGTGATAGAGAACTATACTGACATAAACAAGACAGATATTTTGTAAGTCATATAATGTTAAATTACATTACAGTAGACTATCTAAACTATTTTAAAATTACCTCTCTCTCTTTCGTAACATATTCCAAATAATTTTCAATAGTTCGAGAAATGAACACCACATCCATTTTATCTTGCAGTTGTTTTCCATTGCCAGTGAAGTTCTTTAACCGCTTAGCACTCTCCAGCACACTGCCTTTTGCCACACTCAAATTTACCTGTAACAAACAAAAATAACTGGAAATGAGTTTAAAAATATGTTGAAAGCACATGAAGACTAAGAGATATGCTTTCATGTAAAGGACATGGGAACTAAGAGACATGCTTTCATTTAAGTCAGGGAAAAAAACAATGTGCAATGCCAGCGCCAAACTTTATATACAAAAATCAACTGGAAGGAAACAAGAGAGGGCCTATAAGTAGGAAGAAATTAACTTTTAGAACTTATCATGCTTGTCATGGGGTTAACATTCAGTGTGTGCTGCAGGCCAGAGGAGCCACTTGTTAAAATGTGGCAGCTCAGCTTACCTTAGCAATACTGTCACTTACTTACCAAAGATGGAGAGGGGAGAGATGGCCCAAGCTCTGAAAGCAAATGCAGGGTGCAGACCCTTCCAAGGGTTTTAAATCTATTGGTTTATCCTGCCCCCACCCAAACATTCAGAAGGGAAATAGCATACTTAAAAGTACCAAGATTGAGTAATTTTTATTCTAGCATGTCTTCCATATGGCAGAACAGTTATGATGCAATATGCCTCAGACATAAGAAATCAAGATCAAAATATTAAAATCTGCTGCCCCCTAAACAGTAAACATTCAAGTACAATTACAGAACATGAAATCAAGGACAGACCTTGGAAAACTGCTCCAGAATCTTGGTGGTCTCACTCACATAAGGGCACGCAGTTGTATTCAGCCCCTCCCAAACTCCAGATTCTGTACAAGTGTAGACAGCCTTGAGAGGGGGCCTATATCCCATACCAGTCAGTTGTTCTCCTTCACACTGAAGCTCCACTGTGTATCCAACAACCGTCTTTGGCCATGTGTAAACACCTTTGTTGTTCGAGGTCACTGTTCAAGTGAGAAAAATTTCTACTTACTTTCTTGTATTGTTGCAGTGTTCATATTATAAATTATAACAGATTAAGAAACAAACACAATGCACAGTAAGACTGATTTATTCAACTCTCCTACATGCTTCAGCCCTGCAGGGCAATCTGCAGAAAGAAAAATTGATATTAGAGGAAATTACTGAAGTTATAAAACAGTGACAGCCCCAAGTCAGCTGACTTGTAGGTGTAACTTTAGTAAATGTCTGACAGACTAACACTGAAGTCATTATTTTAATATCATCATAATAACTACATCAAGGAATAAATACAACTATATTCACATTTCTTTGAAACCTTCGTGCTAAACCAAAAAATGTGTAATAACAAGTTAGGAATGGACCTGATTATGAATTAAACCCATTTCAGCAATAAAAGTACCATTCAAAAACAGCACTTTTACACATTTTATGTTATTTTATAACAACAATGCACTGTATAACTTATGTGTTTTACTGATCTTTGGCCATCAAAAAAAAGAGAAATACTGTTTCAAAGACCACCAGGGCAGAATTCATACAAAAGTAAAAACACTCCAGTTGAGAATTCAGCATTCCAATTATACTGTCACAGTAAATGTTCAGAAAAACCTTAGAGTCCCATAAACATACTGCTACCTGAACTGTTTCTTACCTGTCTGTGGACAATACTCAGTGTCTTCAGAGATAACAATCACTGATATAGTTTGTGTTTGATTTCCTTCTTCCGACACCAGCCGACAATTCCATTTACCACTGTGGTCACGCTGAAGATGCTTGATACTAAGTGAGCTGTAAATGTTTAATAAACAAATCTTTTGTAATAATTATACAATCTAATGACAATCTCAGACAAGCAGAATTATTTAATTGAAGAGACGTAACATTTCTAGGCATTTCTTTTCTATAGCGCTATTCCACATTTCTTGGCCATTTTCACAACTCTTCAGCATTTGTAAGGCACAAGTTGCTCTAATGTTCTGTTATTCCAATTCATATTTAAATCTAAGAACTGAGTTAAAAACACATCCTATACGGAATGAGAGATCAAGAACTCGTAGCCAAGCCCATCTGTTCTATACCATTACAACATACCTTGGAAGACTGTCAACTATTTACAGCCTATATACATTTAACCTTCATTGTCTGGCCTTTAAATCCCAATGTTGCTGCAGATACAAGGGATTATGTATGTTTTAACTGTCTGTGCCTGTATCTCCTTGGAACGGCACCTTCCCTTTCAGCCAATAGAGGTTAATATATTACATGGGGAAAGTTATCAGAATAAGGTAATGAATGTTAAATTTTGAAAAAAACTTAAGTTACATTTTGGGGTACTTGAAGTAACATGTCATGTAGTTACAGTACATTGGCAGTTATGCTCAGCAGTTCATTACACTGCAGAGAGTGCCTGAGCAGACAGTTTGCGTACCTCAACCCTCTATAAAACCCAGCGTTGAAAGGTAATTGGCCTCACTTGCTTACATACCATTTATGTACCCTTAACATTGAAGATCACTACATACGTGGAGACGGCTCTGGGTTTGGCATTTACAAGAAGTTGCCGTTATGTGTATGAGATCTATCAGGCTTCAAGTAATACAAGGTTCGTCATGCTGAATGTACTTAGAAATTTGTACTCCCTTTGGTAAATTCCATGTCGAGTTGAGCACTTTTGGTTAACATCAACTGGCTATTTTTGTTTGTTGTCTAAATTCTAAATTTCCGACACTGCACTGGGTTACAGTGAAAGTGAGGCAAGGCAGTTACTTTGATTGACTGTTACAAATTTCTAAATTCATTCAGCATGACTTGCCTTGTATTATTTGAGGCCACACAGATCTCGTACACATAATGGTAGCTTCTTGTAAATACGAAGCCCAGAGCTGTCTCCATGTACGCAGCAATCTTTGATGTTAAGGGTATGTAAATGGTACGTAAGCAAGTGAGGCCAATTACCTTGCAGCGCTGGGTCATATAGAGGGTTGAGGTACACACACTGTCTGCTCAGACATTCTCTACAGTGTAACAAACTGCTAAGCATAACTGCCAACGAATTGTGGCTATGTGACATGTTACTTCAAGTACCCCAAACTGTAACTTAAGGTTTCCCCCCCCAAAATTTAACATTCATTACATCAATACTTTTCTATGTAAAAAATGAAACAAAACCTCATTTGTTTGAAAAATAGTATAGTAATTAGCGGTATTCCTATGCATATTTTTATGGCTGTTCTGATGATGGCTTGGTCTGAGCCTAAACACCTGGTCATGTCATAAAACAAAATAATTCATTTTATTAAAAAGATGTGACACACAGATGTTTAATATATGATCCTTAGAATTCTTAAAACTCAAACTCAGTATTGAAAAGTTTTCTTTCATTATGAAACAGTCAACACATCAAAATGTTCTCCTCACTTCTCTGTGTGGAATGTAAAGACTATGGACCAAACATTCTGAACTACCAAAAGACTCTGCACAAACATACCTTTCAACTAAACCACTGTCTGCGAGGTAATGGTTTTCAACAAAAATTTCTTCAAAAACTTTGGCTGGATCCTGACTGCCCCACATCCAAACTACACTCGCAATACTCCTCTCCCCTACCATCGTCCCAACAGTAGGAGCCCGACATCGTAGTTTCAGAGAATCACCAGCAAACACAACCTGATCACCAAAGAAAATAATAATCATTCCTACGCAAGCAGGTTCGCTTTCATTTTTATACAACTTGGCATTCCTGATAAAAAAAAAAAAAAGCTGGGGTATGGGAACACCAAGATGTGAGATTGTGTGCATGTACACGTGTGTGCCCGCGCACGCGTGCATGAATGAGAGAGAGAGAGAGAGAGTGTGTGTTTGTGTGTGTGCGTGTGTGCGCATGTAATGCTGTATGTCACAGTGTGAGTATATGCATAGTGCCCCCAATAGCTAATGAACCAGCAAAGGAAATTTCACATTCTTTTATCAGTACAGGCAGAAGTCTCAAAAACTTCCAACACACTTAATCATGCAAGATGGACCGGGTGGTGCAAAAGCAGAGTGCTGTAACTCCCAGGGCACTACCTTTCAGCCTGGGTGGATCAGTGTAAATGTTTTGGTTCCTCTGTCTCCCCCTCACCTGTGCCACAGCCAAAACCTGTGAATTACAGACATACCAGTTCCCCACCATACCCCAAAATTCACATCAAACAGGTCTGATGGCATTCACAGGCCACCAACAATGGGAGTAAAAAATCCCACTGCATGGACTCTCTCATCCTTGCCTAGAACACAGGGGCCACGCAGCCCCAGAGCCCACAAACTTAAGTAATGACAACAGCCAACCTCATAAATAGAATTCATTTTCATACCTGACTGTGAGCTGGTTTCAGTTCCAGTAGAGTTCCAGGGCCTGATCCAGCAGCAGGCCAATCACAGTGCAAGTCAGTACCTAGCCGCAGCTTGCGGATGGGCTGTCCCCGTAAAGCAGGAGGGCCTCCACATTTTGGTGACGACATTAATTTTACAGACACATTCTGAGCCCATTCCAGAAGCCACCCAAGTTCACAGTCACATACCAGAGGATTGCCTGACAGGTCTCTAAATGAAGAGAAGCCAATTCATCAAGAGCAAAACCTGTCCTCCAAACTTCAGTATTTGTTTGCGTTTTCCAGACACCTTTTCTGCAACTTTTATTTTGTATGCACTCTTGACCTTTATTTACTGCAAATACAAATCTGCTGTTGAAGGGTCAAATTACCATTTGACAAAATGCAATACATTTCTGACAAACCTACTGAACAGTACAAAGATACAAAATAATTCCCCTTGTTTTTAATAAAAAATCCACCTTATCTGAAAACTAGTTTCAAATTAAGTTGTAAAATGTAATAAGCTCCATATTTCGTCAAGCATAAATTTATGCATAATGAGTCACTTCCAGAAAACTGATACAAGTTCAATTTACATTTCAAGTACAGAATGAGTAACGGTGGACTCATACAGACAAAAACTAAATACTGCAAACAACTTTTAAGGCAGGTCCTTACTGCTAAGTTCATTAGAACATAATCAATAGTTTTACAGATAACAAGTGATATCACTAATATGATCAATTCATTTTATGCACTTCATGCACCAAACACCACAACCACGCTCAACAGTCATCGGTCAGGTACCCTTCTGGACCGGTGCATGTACGATATGTCACGGACAAAGTGGGACAGGTTACTCAATGGGCATTTCGGTTTTCTCCTGCCTGTATCAATCCACCAAAGTCCCATATTCATATTTCATTCATCTACCACTCATCTCATGCTATCAATCTTAGCAAATTACAATATTAAAAAAAAAACACCTTTCCTCTCACTATGATCAATAATGGAGTTCATTTGCTATTTAACATACAGTTAATTGTGACATTGAAACTTTTGGCAATATATCTTTGCATATTTAATACTCAAGTGTCAGAAATGTTCCTCCAGCTGCCCTGCATATATTTCTGGACACCAGTCTGTGTCTGTTCTGCAGAATAAGTAAGTTATCCTTGTGCATAATTAAACTTCACACCACACCGAATCAAAGGACACACAAGAGAACGGAGTGATAGCATCACACATTCTGTACCTTTGAACTATCTGGCTGCTTTATCCCCCGTGAAAAGACTCCCAGAACCCACACTAGACAGAAGGCTGGATGGGACCAATGTCATTCCATGGAATAACTCCATGGAGCAGAGTCCTACATAAGAAGCTAGCAGATGTTCAGGTAGTCAGGAAACTCCCCACTTTATGGAACACGCAGGTTCATTATATGTTCGAAAGTGCCAACCACTTGTACCCACATGGAATAGTAAAGAGAAAACCTTCTGACCCTACCATGAATCAAACCCTGGTTCAGCCCATAGACTGTTACTGTACTGACTGAGCTACTGTGGCTCACCTCTACAGCACACACATATCATTACTCACAGACAAGTTTCACTTCTGTCTAAAATCTTTATACAGTTTCTAACCCACGCACTTGCCCAGCTCTGCTCATATCACTGAACTAAAAGACGCTTGGGTGCAAAGAAGTACAAAATAATTGTCAAATTTAAAAGATCTACATTAACAGATAAGTGCTGGCACATTTGGTTATGTGAGATATGACATAAATAAGCTTATGGCACATTATGCTTCATCTACTTTAAGTGTTGTATTGTGTCTGTGGAACAGAAATTCATATCAGGTTCCATATATCACTGCACCTTGTAGACACTGTACTGGTTCTGACCTGAATTCTGCCAGCTGGGAAACATTTCACATCGCTCTCACTATCTCCACACAACCAGGAAATATCACTTCAATTGTCTTCAAAGTTAAAGAGAATGTGAAAAATCACCCGAAATGAAACTAACCTCCTGGTTAGGTGACAGTGGGCACCACCCTCCTTGTTGTCTTCATATCAATTACCTGTGTATAACTTTTTGGACAAGAAATTCAAGCCACAGCATTCTGCATATTTCCCATAATTGTTCTGTCCACAGCAGTACATCTATCTGGTACACTCAACACAAATTTCAAAGCACATACTTACAGCTGTTTCAAGGACACTAGTTCATCAAACGTTCCATCTTGTATCCTGGCAATAGAATTCAGGCTTAACACCCTGAAATAAAAAGAGACACTGAACTAAATGTCAATATCCTTGACTTTGGCATTTCATCTATATCTGCTGGCCTTTCATATAATTTTTCTGTTAAACCTAGGGGCAGAAACTGGTATTTTGACAGTTTTAAGACTGTAAAAAATTGCAAGTGCCAAGAACATATTATATATCCAACAATTACACCTGATATTTATATTCTGTATTATGTTATTTGTATATACAACACCTTTTGGTTACTGGGGGCCATCATCAGGTATCCCCATAAAAATTAAAAGAGAAAATTAATTTGTCGGTATATCAACAACCTATTTCAAGAATGACATCTCATTCCTTTATAAAGGTTTAGGTTTTTTAACATCATGAACTTCCTTCAACATAATTAACATGAAGCAGCTGTGATTACCCTAATGTTATGTAAAATTATGTTACATTTATCCTTAAAATTCAATAGATAGAATTAAATTAAAGACAGTACTCCTTTTCTAAACAGAAGTTTTGATAGGCTGTTAATTAACCCCCATTCATGACATGTGTAACTTTTGTTTTCCCTGATGAAATTTATGTTGTTTTTGGGTCCAAATGTTACTTTGTATTTGAATTCCCTGTAAAGTCCAAATATTGTCAGTTTTAAATGTAAAATATGTATCCGGAGACAAGCAAAGACAAAAAAAATTCAGGTGGGCCCATACTTTGTGGTAGCTGTTGGAATAAACGTCAGTATGTGACAAGAAACACACATTGCTTCTATTCTCAATCAAAACATTTTGACCTCTGTAAGGAATACCCAACAGCATTCAACAGAGTTCAGGGTCCTTCTAAACACAAATTTTATTATACAATGAAATGTTAAGTAGCTGCATGTTCTGATCCTATACCCACATCATCTTCAGGCCTGCATACAAACAATTAGTAAAAAAGAAAAATACCAGATAGTTTTTCAACAAATAGAGCTGTACCGAAAGTATAAAGTATTTGTCTCATGGCACTGTAAGTCTAAGTTACTCTTGTCTGTCATTGCAGGGATATCTACATTTTTTTTATTTATATGCATGATTAAATCCTTTTTTCTCTAGAAATCATTCACACACACCGTGTGGTATGTTAGTATGTTAACACATCAACCCACAGCATAGTATAGTACCACAACTAGGACGACTTATCTTCAAGTATGGGGAACATAACAACCAATAAAAACTTACAACTTCTCCAAATTCTCCAGTCCTGCAAACATCAGTGCATCAATAATCTTCAACCGGTTGCCATATATATCCCTGTAAAAGATATTTTAAAAATTACATTTCCAATTCACACAATTCATGATATGATACAAATGCATGAACTTCATTTCTTTATTTCAAATAACTACATTAACTGTACTTTAAGATCTCTGTCATCACTTACAGTCTTTTGAGATTCGTTAGATTTGCAAATGCTTCATTATCAATTGTATGGATATGACTTCTGCTTAAATTCCTGCAAAAAAAATAGTTTAATTAATTAATTTCCCATACCACAATGTAAAATCCCACCTAACCTCCTACACAGCTACAATTTATTTTAAGAATCTGTTCATTCACACAGAATACAAAAAGTAACAATACATAATTCAAAATACTGCAAACACATGGATGAAATAAAAGTCCATAGTTGCAATACCTTAATGTATAATACAAAGAAAACAATGACAGTACACCTCTTGCAGACAAATGATGTTACTACAAATTCAAATGGTAAGAACTACATATGAACTGAAGCAATAACAGTTAAATATGAAAGCAGGTATCTGGCAAGAATGCATGTGTCATAAATGACAACAGTGAATACACCGGAGTCAGAGTTGCAGAGGTTTTGCTATTGAGAAACAAAGATGCTAAAATAGCTCTTATAAAAATTAAAATTTTGTGTTGATGTTACAAGTACACAATATAGTCTACTTACAGTTTCTGTAATGTTGGCAGAGAGGAGAATGCCTCCTGTGGCAAATGTGTGATGTTATTTCCAGACAGGTCTCTGAAAAATAAAATGGTGATATTACAAGACAAAATAGGTTATAGATTACAAGACTGAACAATCAATGTGCTACTAACAAATGGACCTTCTATGTACACTTATTCACCTTTCCCCTGCAAGGCCTCTTGTTTATTCATTTATTTTATAAAGCCACACCAACTATAAAGATCAAATAATGTCAAACAAGACATGTTAAAATAATTATGAAGGGATGTGGAAGGAAGGAGTCATGGTGCTACCCCTTATAACGGAAGAACTAAATACCACACAATATTTCTGTTAGGATACTCCACAGATAGATGAAACCACTGGGATTCATCACCAATGTGGATCTCATACAGCACAGCAGTTTTAAAAATAAATCAAGAGTGTGACTCATACAAAACAGCAACAACCACCTGCAGATTTTTCGTTGTAATAGGCACATGCAGTGTGTCTGCTGTCAGTCATGACAGGGCACTGCAACTGTGCTATATCACCATACTATCAGATTCAAGGTGGCAGGCCTACTGCAAACACAGTAAAATGTCAAGCAAAGCAGTGTGATTCAGTTATTGTAATATGAAGGATGTTGAACCAGTGGAAATTCAGTACCAGTCAGTGGAGGTGTAAGCACCACATGCAAGTCTGCAACGGATGTAGATATGGTGCGATGCTTTTGATAACGGCAATACAGATGATGGCCTAGATGCACAATCACATCCATTACAAATGATTGTCATGAAGATGCCCTTACCAGATAGAAAAGGTGTATTAAGTTGAATGAGACCAGCCAAGAAATAGACACTTCACTGGATAGTGTACACAGCATATCCCGTGACCAAATGGATTACAGAAAAGTATGTGCATGCTGGGTGCCAAAGAACGTCACAGACAAGCAGAAAAGCCAACACAAGAATTCATCTAGGATTTGTAAATTTCTCATGATGTTCATATGGTTTCAGTGGCCAAGGGGGAGAATTTAATGCTTGCTGGGTAACTGACAAACAGAGTGTATGTTGCAGTATAGTGCTTCATACAGTGTTCACAAGTGTCGACAACTGTTTTAGACCCCAACATCAGAAGCTCAAAATCAGTTAAATATGTATTAATAAACACAATGGTACAGAATTAAAATCCAAGTATGTTTCACTAGCATATTTTCAAAATACCAGCTACATTAAACAGAATAAACTAGCAGCCTTAATTAAAACCCAAATTCTGTACAAAGTCACGCAGAGTAAGTAGGATGGAATAATTGTTGGATCTAGAAACAAAATACACTTCATATTAGTGATTAAAAACTCACAGATGAAATAAATCCACTCGAACGTTCTGCAGATTCAACTCTTCAATAGTGGAAATTTTCCTATCTCCACCTCCACATTTAAACTTGAATTTTACTGCAGGTCGAGAGCGAACCTTGGTGCATACACATTGTGATGGGCAATAAACAGATTGTTCTGAAAGCTCAGTTTCTTGAACACAAAGCAGCAGGAGGTCCAACACCAACCATAACAATTCTCTGTCTTTTCTTACATGCCTCATTGTGTCGTACACACCATATTCATCATCGTCGGTCACAATCCACCTGTACATAGAATGAAAATATTACCAATAATAATGTCATTAATTTCAAGGAAATAGGTAACATCTAAACTACAATGTTCAAACAACTGTGTTATTGACATGTCAGTTCCATTACTATGCAGCACGTAATACAAAACTTGAGGTTGGTTCATCTCATACCAGCAAACGACTTATTAAAACGCTGTTACAAAACATGTATTTACCTTTCACATGTATTAATTTTGAAAAAGGCTAACTACATATTTATTTTCCGTATTTACAAAGATGCGTACTCTTTGACACCAACCACTTTCACGCCATATTGAAATGTCGCATTCATATTTTATTGGCTCTTGTCCATTGGTTGCTTTCGGGGTAAAAAATCATGCCCGACGCATCTCTACCTTAAACCCGTTCTATGGACATAACGGGTCTTTGTCGAGATCCGATTCATCCAGTATGGGTCCCCCATCGTGGCTAGTTCACTTACTATTTGCTAAACGCACTTCATCGCACCGGGCAGGGGAGGGAGTTCGAATTATTTGTGTACACGCTACGAGGGCATACAGGGAAAATGATGGTTAGTTCCTTTCATTCTTCAGCTCTGTATGGAGGTGAGTAGTGGTCAGCCTCACGCCCAGACCGTGTACCCCCGGTACAGATTGAATGGGAAGCTTTGTGGGACCTAGAAACGATCCGGACAATTTCGAGAAGAGTAAAATCTCCTGTCCGTGCATGGATTTGAACCTGCAACGTCCAGCCCGTAGCCCAGTCACTATACTGACTACGTTATTATAAAACCATGCTATCCCCGAGTTCTCACATATACTGTTCAATATTGACAAAAGTAACTGGTAATGCAAAAAATCACACTACAACAATATAATTCTTAGACCTAAAAATCAGATGAAAAGTACCTGGAAAATTATTGATAATGAAAAGGAACAACTCAGCATGACATGTCTGTTCCATCACTTGTAGTGAATGAAAAAATAGTAACGAATCAAAAAAAAAGCTAATATTTTTAATAATTATTATCTATCAGTGGCAGACTCCATAACTTGACAACAAAAAAGCCAAAAATTCCAGCATGATCAATCCAATTAATTATTTATTTAAATATTATAGTAAATCCTTTGCTACTTTAAATTGGCAGTATACCTCAAATTATGAATTTGGAAAAATGATTAAACCACTAAAATCTATAAATACAGCCCGGTATGACGAAATTTCAAACCGTATCATAAAATTAAGTTCACCATTTAGTATTTCTCCCTTGACTCACATCTGCAATACAGCACTTTTTTCCTGACAGACTAAAGTATGCCATAGTTAACATCTTTAAAAAAAGTGGTAAACAGGATATCTCAAACTATAGACCAATATTTGAATAAAGGTTGACAAACTAGATGACACTTGCTTTATTATATATTGCTCAACATGTTTCAGACGTTAATACGTCCATCTTCAGGAGCTAGCGAGTACTTGTTGTGTTGTGTAGGCTG
>Ga0123354_10005611_pt1 | contig 18303 bp, 13 predicted proteins | sample TergutLab28metaG_2_FD_97872 | JGI IMG/M metagenome (GOLD analysis project Ga0123354, IMG submission 97872) | Labiotermes labralis P4 segment gut microbial communities from Petit-Saut dam, French Guiana - Lab288 P4 | ecosystem: Host-associated > Arthropoda: Insects > Digestive system > Gut ...
TCGCCGTCAGGATCAGCCCTGACTTTCCGGCTAAAAAGCCGGAATAAGCGAAGCCGCTAAATAATGTGCCATCATTTTGCCATCAGAGGCAAATTTTATGGCTTATAAGCGTTGAAGTTTCAATGGATTACTGTATTTTCCCGTCTACTCCCACTCTATCGTCCCTGGTGGTTTCGATGTGAGGTCGTAAAGCACGCGGTTGACGCCGTCGACTTCATTGACGATGCGGTTCGCGATGCGCTCAAGGATGTCATAGGGCAGGCGGGCCCAGTCGCTCGTCATGCCGTCCACCGAGGTGACTGCGCGCACGCCCACTGCGTAGTCATAGGTGCGGGCGTCGCCCATGACGCCGACGCTGTGAATATTCGGCAGCACCGTGAAGTACTGCCAGACCGCGAGCTCCTCGCGCGAGTTGTTGTATCCAGCCTTTTCGTTATCACTGCGGCCGTCCTGTTTATCATTAGCACGGCCATCCTCATTGTTCTCACTGCGTCCATCGCTTTCGCTGTAAGAAGCGCTGTAATTCCGCTTCCCGGTTTTCGTAAACAGAGCCTCGTTATATGCGTCTATCTCCTCGCGCAGGATCGCGTCGGACTCGCGGATGATCCCCAGCTTCTCCTCCGTAACCGTGCCGAGGCAGCGGATAGCCAGGCCCGGGCCCGGAAACGGCTGGCGCCATACGAGTTCGGGCGCAAGGCCGAGCTCTTCACCGACAGCGCGCACCTCGTCTTTAAACAGAAGCCGCAACGGTTCGAGCAGATGCATTTTCATATCTTCGGGCAGACCGCCGACATTGTGATGTGATTTGATGACGGCCGCTCCGCCGCCGCCGCCGCCGCTCTCCACAACGTCCGGGTAGATCGTACCCTGCAGCAGGAAGTCGATGCCGCCCTCCGCCTCGGAAAGCCGGCGCGCCTCTTCCTCAAAGACCGCGATGAATTCGCCGCCGATGATCTTGCGTTTCTGCTCCGGCTCCTCCACGCCCGCGAGTTTCGTCAGGAAACGCTCCGCCGCGTCCACGCGGCGGATCTTCAAATTCAGGCGCCGCCCGTAAACCTCCATCACCTGATCGGCCTCGTCTTTGCGCAACAGCCCGTGATCGACAAAGAAACAGGTCAGATTGTCCCCGATAGCCCGATGCGTCAGCACCGCCGCCACCGACGAATCCACCCCGCCGGACAGCGCGCACAGAACCTTCCGATCGCCAACCGTCCGCCGAATCTCCTCGACCTTTTCGCGCACAAATGACTCCATTGTCCAATCGCCCCGGCAACCGCAAACCTTGTACAGGAAATTCTCGAGCAGCTTTTGGCCGAACGGCGTATGCTGCACTTCCGGATGGAACTGCACTCCGTACAGGCCGCGCGCGGCATCTTCCATCGATCCCGTCGGGCAATGTTCCGTCGCCGACGTTACCGCGAACCCGTCCGGCGCCTGCTCGATATAGTCCGTATGGCTCATCCAGCACTGCTGCTCATCCCCGATGCCCTCGAATAATAAACTTTGTGCGGCAACATTATGGTGCAGGTGAAGCGCGACGCGCCCGTATTCCTTGAAATCCGGCGAGACAACATGTCCGCCGAGCGCCTGCGCCATCAGCTGCGCGCCGTAACAGATGCCGAGGGTCGGAATGCCTGCCTCATAAAATTCCGGCGGGAGCGACGGCGCGTCTTCCGCATAGACGCTTGAAGGGCCGCCCGTAAAGACGATGCCCCTGGGCCGGATTCCGGCCACATCGCCGGCGCCGTTTTTGAGCCGCTCCATAACGCGGAAATACGGCACGACCTCCGCAAAGACATGTGCCTCTCGTACCCGGCGCGCAATAAGCTGGTTGTACTGGCCGCCGAAATCAACGACCCAAATCACTTCGTTTTTCATTTTCCGTCCTTCATCGTCTGTTTTCAGAATCCCATTGTGGCCCGCGTTCTAAAAATTAGAATAAATCCTAAGGATATTATATACGGAAACCGGCGCGTCCATTGGGGGGAATGGGGAAACGCGCCGGTATAAAGGTTAATCGCTGTCCGGTTCCCACCTGAGGGGAAATGAAATGGCAGGTCCGATCAGCGAAATAAGCTGTTATTTGCTTATGAAACAGTTAAAATAATTCCAGATCTTCATCCCGGGACGCTTGTCCATCACAGTCTTTCAAAATATCACTCCCAATATATAATATACAACTTGATTATACCAAAAAATACAGAGTGAAAACATATTATTTTGAAAATTAACTAAATATTAAATTTTAAATTTTATTAAATTTGACCGAAGCCTGCGCGGCTGTTTGTGTCGGTTTCCATGAGAGAGGGGAAACTGGCAGGCCTCGGTCAATGAGAGAAATCGTTATTTGCTGTAAACCTCCTTATCGTTGTCCCAGTCGTCGGCGTCACGTTTGCGCACATTGTACAGCGCAGTCAGCACAAGACAGACGACAAACAGAATTGCAATAATAACCGTATGGCTATTAATCCAGACCATATTGTTGAGCGGCCAGTCGAGGACCAGCCAGACAACGAATGTCGCAATCCCGATGATTGCCGCAAGCAGACGCGGGATACGCCCTCGTTTCGCGCGTTCGCTTAGTTCAGCTTCCGCATCGTCTGTCAGCAGGCCGTAACCCTCCAGCTCGTCGCGTTCCGCGTTATAACGGCGCTTGCGCATCGGCATGAAGACCAGGAGGAGCAGCGCAATCAGCACGCCGGCTACCGACAGCATCAGTGAAAAGAGCGACCATTCATTCCCGGGCGTAAACGGCGGGACGGTTGGGCTGATCGTCGTCGGTTCCGGTATCGGCGCCGCCTGAGGCGTGGGCACCGGGGCGATTGGCGTGACAGTTGTCGTCGTAGCGGGAACTACCGGCGTTGTTGCCGTCGGCGTTGTAGTCGTCGGCGTTGGCGTCACCGGAGATACCGGCGGCGGCGGCGTAGGCGGACCGGCCCAATAGGGGATCCATTTCGCCGTTACCGTCAGATCGCTTATGATCCTGCCAAACCCCTTGTCCCAGCCGGTGAACACATAGCCCGATCTTGTGGGGTTGTTTGGCGCGGTCGCCGCGCCGCCATCCTTTACCCGCTCTGTCTTCAGCGTGTGCCCAATACCGTCCACAAAAGTTACGGTCCATTGCTTTGTCGTTATCGCAAGTTTGAAATGCGCTGTTTCGGTTACGTTGTTCGCCGGCATCGTAAAGGTCGCGTTTGAAGCGTTGCCAAGCGTAACGCTGCCACTGGCGTCCGCGTTTATTTCCCAGGAATCGAAAGTGTAGCCGTTTTCCGGCACAGCTGTCAGCTGCACAGTGTCGCCTGCCGCCGCCAATGTTTCGTTCGCGGAAGCAGAGCCGTGGCCGTCGTTGTTCACCGTAACTTTGTAGACTCTCCCACCGAGGGCATAGTTGATATCATAGTTGGAAAAAGCTGTCCCGAGAGTCGTGGACAGGCTGGTTGCCGACGGATCAATAAGATTTTCAGATGTCCATATCCAATCCGCTGCATCCGGCTTAACCATGTACTGCGCGGTGTTCCCGCTGAATGAGACGGTTTGACCGGAAGTTACGGACAGTCTTGTATCGCTATAGCTGCTTGTGTCTACCGTGTATATGCCGCCGCCGTCCAGACCCGCCGTATTGTCCGAGATCGTTCCGGCCATGGCGAAGGCGCCGTAGCCATTATATACGCCGCCGCCGGAACTGCTGGTAGCCGTATTGCCGGTGATAGCGGCATCTTTGTCACTCATTGTGAACGTTCCAAAAAGATTGTATACGCCGCCGCCGCCGATAACCGCGCCGGTACCGTCGGCATATCCGGTAGCCGTATTCCCGGTAATAGCGGATTGGTCATTCATCGTGAATGTATCCCAATTATATACACCGCCGCCTTGGCTGGCTTTATTGCCGGTGATGACGGCTTTGCCGTTCATTGCGAACGTCCCATAGGTTTGGTTCCATACGCCGCCTCCTCCGCTATAGGGGGAAGAGGCAGTATTGCCGGAGATGACGGCTTCGTCGTTCATCGTAAACACCGAACTCTTAGAATTGTTGTAACCGCGGTAGCTGTTTCCCACGCCCCCGCCGCTGTTGGCCGTATTGCCTATGATGGCGGCATTGCCGTTCATCGTAACTATCCCATCGTTGCATACGCCGCCGCCGGCATTCACAGCAGTATTGTCCAAAATCTTCCCGAACAGAATGCAGGTTCCCGCGTTATATACACCGCCGCCGCCGCCCTGGCCGCATTTAGACGTATTGTTGGAAATGGTTCCATCTGCATACATCGTAAACGTCGCCCGGTTATATACGCCGCCGCCGCCGCCCGCAACAGTCCCGCCGTATGACCTGACGGCTTCGTTATTGTAGGAGATGGTTCCGCTGTTCATCGTAAATGTTCCGTTGTTAAAGACACCGCCGCCGCCCATGCCGTATTGGTTGAGAACAGCCGTACAGGTAACCGTATTGTGGGAGATATCGGCTGTGTCGTTCATCGTGAATGTTCCGTTGTTGAGGACGCCGCCGCCGCCGGAATTGCCGGTCGACGTGTTGCCTGAAATACCGGCGTTGCTGTTCATCGTGAACGCTCCGCTGTTCCATACGCCGCCGCCGTTGCCGGCAGCCGTATTGTCCGAAACCGCCGCGTTGCCGTTCATTGTGAACGTCCCGGTATTGTATACGCCGCCACCGTTGCCGTTCACAGCCGAATTTCCCGAAAGGGTTCCGTCCGCCATCGTAACAGTATCGGTATTGTATACGCCGCCGCCGCCTGTAGCCGTATTGTCGGTGATAATCGCGTTATTCAACATGAGAGTGGCAGGGGCGTCGGCTGTTACAGACAATTTGGAGGTATTGTAGATCCCGCCGCCGTCCGCCGCTTCGTTACCAGAAACTGTTCCGCTGTTTATGGTGAAAAAAGCTTGTTTAATCAATGACGGCCAATATGCGGGGGGCAAATTAGAGCCGTCAAGGTTATAAGTCACATTATATATGCCGCCGCCGCCCGCAGTTGTGGTGTTATCGGAGATGGACCCGTCGTTCATGACGATAGTCCCTCCGAGATTGAATATGCCGCCGCCGCCATATCCCGGATCGGCGCCTGCAGCGTTGGCCGTATTCTCCGAAACTGTCCCGCCTTCTATCGTAACATAGCCCATGGAATTATATATGCCGCCGCCGCTCCCATCGGCTGTATTTTTTAAAACAGTTCCGCTTGCGGTGAGATTTCCCGTATTGTACACTCCGCCGCCGCTGCTGTCGGCGGTATTGTCCGAAACCGCCGCAGTGTCGTCCATTGTGAAAGTCCCGGCGTTGTATACGCCGCCGCCGTTTGTAGCCGTGTTGCCGGAAATACCGGAATTGCCATTCATCGTGAACGCTCCGCTGTTCCATACGCCGCCGCCGTCGCCGGTAGCCGTATTGCCTGAAATCGTCCCGGTAAAGGTGCAGATCCCTGAATAGTTATACATGCCGCCGCCGTTGGTAGCCGTATTATTGGTGATGGTTCCGGCTATAGTGCAAGTTGTCCCTGACACATTATATACACCGCCGCCGTTATTTGGCGCCGTATTGCCGGTGATGGCAGTGCCGTCATTCATGGTAAAAGCGCCATAGGAATTGTACACGCCGCCGCCGTCGCCATAACCGGAAGTTGCTGTATTCGCCGTATTGTCGGTAATACTTCCGGTATTCAGGGCGAGGGTGCCATAAGAATTGTACACGCCGCCGCCATAGCCATAGCTGTTATCGACCGTAGTTACTGCATTTTTGGAAATTTCTCCATTATTTATTATAAAAGTGCCGTAAGAATTGTACACGCCGCCGCCATAACCGACGGTGCTGTTTGCGGTCGTATCTACTGTATTGCCGGAAACCGTTCCGCCGCCTAACGTGAATGTGCCCGTATTGTAGATGCCGCCGCCATAGCTTGAGAGTAAGGAAAGGTTGTGGGGCGGAGCCTTCGCCGTATTTCCCGTAATCGTTCCGGTCTGCATGGTGAAGGTGCTTGTATTGTACACGCCGCCGCCGTTGGAAGCTGTATTGCCGGAGATGGTCCCGTCGTTCATGGTAAACGTGTTTGACGCGTTATATACGCCGCCGCCGCTGGAAGCCGTATTGCCGGAGATGACGCCGCCGTTCATGACCGCGTTCGACGCGTTATATACACCGCCGCCGGTACCGGAAGCCGTGTTGCCGGAAATCGTCCCGGTTATTGTGACGGTACCCCCCTGATTATATACACCGCCGCCGCCCGCGGTGCCAGCCGTATTGTTGGAAACTGTCCCGGCTATCGTGACAGTACCCCCTTGATTATATACGCCGCCGCCGCCGGTATAACCGATCGTCGTATTGCCGGTGATGGTTCCGCCTTCCATGTTGAAAGTAGCGGTAGTTCCGCTGACGCAAACGCTGTTGCATACGCCGGCGCCGCCGGTGCCGCTGTTCCCGGAAATTTCTCCGCCTTTCATAGTGAACACAGCGGAAACCATTCCGACATTATCCGAACTGTTGAATACGCCTCCGCCGCAGTAACTGCCACCGGAAGCCTTGTTGCCGGAAATCGTCCCGGCGTTCATGGTGAACGTACCTCCGATGTTTGCTACGCCGCCACCGGCAGTATTTTGACTTGTCGCAGTATTGCCGGTAATCGTTCCGTCGTTCATCGTGAATGTGGCGCCATGCCAATTCTGCACACCGCCGCCGGTCCTGCCGCCGAGAGGGCCGGTTACCGTTAGGGTGTTGCCGGAAATGGTTCCATCGTTCATGATAAATGTTCCATAGTTGAACACACCGGCACCGCCGTTGAATCCATTGCTGCTTCCGTTGGTAAAGGCGCTTGTATTTCCAGAGATCTCTCCGCTGTTCATCGTGAATGTTCCGCCTTGGTATACATATACGCCGGCGCCGCTGGTGGTTGAAGAGTTTCCCTTGATAACGGCCCCATCTTCCATGATAAGGCTGCCGCCGGAGCCGGTTGGATTCACGGCAACGCCGCTGCCTGCCAGGCCTGTGTCATGCGTGATTGTGATATCCTGCAGAGTAAGCGTACCGGTGACCGATATGGTGGCCCAAGTCCCTGAAGCAGACAGCGTCCCGCCAGTCGGTGCGCCGGCCAGCGTGATGTCCGTATTCGCGGGGATTGACAGGGAAGTGGTATGGATGGCGCCGTCGACATAAATGATTTTGCTCGTACCGTCTGTCGGTGCATTCCCAACCTCCATATGCAAATCCAAATCATTGCTTACCGTTACGATTACCGGAGCGGCTGCCGCCAGAGGCGTCACAACCGATCCCGCCGCAGGTGCAATGCCGGCTGGCGCCGCCGGGGAAGTTTCAGCTGAATCCGCTTGCGATGATGTCCCGTCCGGATCCGTCTGTGATGTCGTATCGGCCGGGTCTGCTTGAGACGTACCATCCGTTTGTTCCGTCTGAGGCGGTGCTGCCGGATCCGAAGCAGTCGTACCGTCCGTTTGTTCCGTCTGAGGCGGTGCCGCCGGATCGTCCGCAAAAACAGGCGCCACAGCCGCGGCAATTAAAACCGCTGCTAGCAACGCTACGCCAAATATCCGTATTTTTCTAATGTTCATCGATTTGCTCCCACTCTCTTATTTTTCCCTACGCCACTCCCAATATATAATAATTATACCCGAATATGCTCAAAAAGTACAGATTTATTTTTTTTATTTTGAAAACTTAAGTTGATTTTATTATTTGCTCTGAAGTATATATACCCCCCAAGCACGAACTTAAACATCTCTTTTGAATAAAAAGATCAGCCCCTCTTTAAACTTCTATTGTTTTGGCCGTGAAAGCTCCAGCGCGGAGAACACTTCGCCGATGGGCTTTCGGATGACGAGGCCGGCGCGGCTGTCCGCGCCGGTTTCTGTGAGATTGATCAGCACAAGATGTTTGCCGCGGTAATAATTCAGAAAGCCGGCGGCGGGATAGACGACAAGCGAGGTGCCGCCGACGATCAGAAGACCGGCGTCTGTGATTGCATTCACGGCGCCGTTTACCACTCCGCCGTCCAGCCCCTCTTCATACAGCACGACATCCGGCCGCACCATGCCGCCGCAGCGTGCGCAGCGGGGCACAGGCCCCGGCGAATTCAGAATATACGCGAGGTCGTACCGCGCACCGCAGTCCAGACAGTAGTTACGGTGTACCGAGCCGTGCAGCTCATAGACGCGCGACGATCCCGCGGCCTGATGCAGGCCGTCGATATTTTGCGTCACAACACACACGTCTTTGCCCGCTTCCCGCTCAAGCGCCGCGATGCCGAGATGCGCCGCGTTCGGACGCGCATTCGGATAAATCAGATTTTCTTTATAGTAACGATAGAAGGTCTCCGGATCGCGCAGAAAAAACGAATGCGAAATGATCTGTTCCGGACTGTAGCCATATTCCTGCCGCGCTTTGTACAGCCCGCTCTCCGAACGGAAATCCGGGATACCGCTCTCGGTCGAAACACCCGCGCCGCCGAAAAACACGATGGCCCGCGCGCTGTCTATCCACTCTTTCAGTTTTGCGATTTCAGGTTCGGGGGTTTTCACGATCCCTCCTCAGGCCTCTTCGATCTCAATCTCTTCTATATAGAATTCCCTGCCGGTTTCCGTCGGCTCGCCGTCCGCGCCGCAGATGGGGCATGCGAAGCTGAACGGCGCGCGCTCAAATTCCGTACCGCAAACAGGACAGCGCAAACGCGGTTTCACCGTCGTGATATCGAGCGCCGCGCCCTCGCAGAGGGTACCGCGCGCGATGATGTCGAAATACATCTGAATCGACTCCGGGATGTATCCGGATCGTTCGCCGACCACGAGCGAGATGCGCGAAACGCGCGCGGCGCCGGCCTCCCGCCCTTGCCGCTGCGCGATTTCAATGATGCTTTCCGTGATCGGATACTCGTGCATCGCGCGGCAATGCCCTTATTCTTCTTTCGGTTCGGCTTCTTTTTCCGGCTGTACGAACGTATCCGTAACCTTCTGCGCGTCCGGCGCCGTATATCCCGCCATATTGGTCAGGCATTTTTTCGGGCAAACCTCCACACAACAGGAACACTGGATGCAGCCCATGCGCTGAATCGCCCAGCTCTTCGCCGCACGATCCACCGTGATCGCGTCCGTCGGGCATTTCTTTGAGCAGATGCCGCAGAAAATGCAATCTTCGATTTCGATCTCAATATGCCCGCGCGTGCGCTCTTTCCAGACCGCCGGTACGATTGGGTACATCTTTGTCGCGGGTTTCCTGAACAGGCTCCCGAGCACCATTTTTCCGATTTTAAGTCCAGCCATGGCGCTCGCCTACCTTTCCGTACAACTGATACAGGGATCGATCGTGAGCACAAGGATCGGAACGTCCGCGAGCTCGCATCCCTGCAGGATCTTCACAAGCGGGGGGACATTGGCGTTCGTAGGTGTGCGCACGCGTATCCGGTCCAGGAATTTCTGTCCGCTTCCCTTGGAATAATAATATGCTTCGCCGCGCGGCTGCTCAATGCGGCCGACGAATTCGCCCGCGGGATTTTGCCCCTTGATCTCAATCGCGACGTCTCCGTCCGGAATCATTGAAACGCATTTTGCGATCAGGTCGATCGATTGGAAGACCTCGCGTATGCGTACCTTGCAGCGCGCGTAGCTGTCCCCTGTCTCTTCAAGGCAGGGTTCGAAGCCAATCTCGCCATAGACGCCGTGCCCGTCCAGGCGCACGTCGTTGTTCACGCCGGACGCCCGCGCCATCGGTCCGACCGCGCCGAGTTCGAACGCCTCCTCTTTTGTCAGCACGCCGACGCCGACAAGGCGGCTCTTCACCGTATCGTCGTCCAAAAATACATCCGCCAGCTCGTGCAGTTCTCCTTCGATGCCGCGCAGAGTCTCCTCCATCTTTTTCAGCATCTCGTTCGGAATATCCTTGCGCATCCCGCCGACCTTGCAGATCGAAAAGATCACGCGTCCGCCGGTCGTTTCCTCGAAGAGATCAAGCACCGTCTCGCGCAGCCGCCAGGAATGCATGAACAGGCTTTCAAAGCCGAAGCCGTCCGCAAGACAGCCGAGCCACAGCAGATGGCTGTGCATACGCCCGAGTTCGTGCAGGATCGTGCGCAGGTATTCGGCGCGCGGCGGAACCGAGACGCCGAGATTGCCCTCTATCGTCTTGCAATAGCCCCATCCGTGCCCGAAGCTGCAGATGCCGCAGATGCGTTCGATCACATAGACCATCTCCGGCCACTCGTTTTTATCTACAAGTTTTTCAAGGCCGCGATGGATATAGCCGATCGAAGGGATCGCCTCGACGACCGTTTCATCCTCGATAACAAGATCGAGATGGATCGGCTCCGGAAGCACCGGATGCTGCGGCCCAAATGGGATAACCGTCCTCTTTGACATCAGGCTTCACCTCCTTCCGCTTCGGATGAGACGCCATCTTCCGATGGCGCAGCTGCTTTTTCACCCCCGCCGAATTTCGGATTCCATGGCGTTTCCCGTGCGATTTTGTAGAAAGCGCCTCCGTAATCAAGCGAAAGATTGCGGAATGTGATGCCGAACAGATCGTGCATCTCATTTTCATAAACAAACGCGTACGAATAGATCGGCGTAATGCTTGGAAGTTCGGGCGCCGCCGCGTCCACAGTGAGCTTTTCATTCCGCAGCACATTGTCCTTCTCAAACGAATAGAGCAGTTCAAGCTGATCCCCCAGGAGTGTCGCGCAAGCCTGGCCGAGCCGATATCCGGCGGTACGCAGTTCCAAGGCAGTCTCGAGAAGCTCCCCGGGTTCGATCAGCAGGAATTCCTGTATCAAATCTTTTCGTTCCGTCATTTCGCCGCCTCCTCTTCCGCTTCGCTCCTGTCTTTTGCGCCCTCCGCATCTCCGTTCTCTATGTCGCCTTTTTCGGCATAGGAAACGGGGTCGAACAGGTACGCGCCGGACACATCCGGATCCGTTTCCCCGGATGCAAGCGCCGCTTGTTTTTCGGCGAGCACGCCGAGCCCCTTCACAACGCCGTCGATGATGGACTCGGGGCGCGCCGCGCAGCCGTGGACATAGACGTCCACCGGAATCACCCGGTCCACGCCGCCGGCGATATTATAGCATTCCTTAAAGACGCCGCCGTTTGCGGCGCAGACACCGATTGCCACGACAATTTTCGGGCTCGGCATCTGGTCGTAGATCTGTCTGACGACAGGAATATTTTGTGCGTTTACAGCGCCCGTAATCAGGAGGATATCCGCGTGTTTGGGATTTCCTGTATTGATGATCCCGAAACGTTCCACGTCGTACATCGGCGTCAGGCACGCGAGCACCTCGATATCACAGCCGTTGCAACTGGAGCCGTCGTAGTGGATGATCCACGGAGATTTCGTGATAGCAGCCATCGCCGCCTCCTTTCTACTGATACTGCGAAGCCATCCAGAGATAGCCGCGCAGATAATATAAAACGAAGAGATTGCCGCCGCCGAAGATCAGCGTGATGATCCATGCCGACTTCAGGGTGAACTGCCATTTCATGCGCGCGCACACATTGTCGATGAGAATCTCGACGAAATAGACGACAATCACGACGACGATGCCCACGATGACCATCAGCCACGACCCGTTCGTGAAGAACAGGAAGACGAAACCGAGCAGCATGATGTTTTCATACCAGTGGGAGATCTCAAGCTGTGCGAGCGTGCGGCCCGAGAACTCCGTTGTCAGGCCCTTGACCAGTTCCTGATGCGCGTGGTGCGACATCGAAAGATCAAACGGCGACTTGCGAAGCTTGATCGTGAGAACAAAGACAAGGCCGATGAAGAGCCCCGGCATATACTGGATTGACAGGTACGGGCTTGTCAGTATCGTCGCCGAATTGAAACTGCTGTTGACCATGAAGAAACCGACCGCTGTGAGCAGCACCATCGGCTCGTAACTCATCATCTGCAAGAGTTCTCTCTCCGCACCGATCTGTGCGTACGGCGAATTTGACGAATAACCCGCGATTACCAGGAAAATCGAGGCTGTCGTCAGCGTGAAGATCACCATAAGCAGATTGAAGCCGAAGAAGAAGAACGACCCCGCGATGATCATGAAGATCAGGCAGCACAGTACATAGAAATCCTGCGCGCCCGTACGCACCGTGACCGGCTCCTTCTTCCAGAGTTTCGCAACGTCGTAAAACGGCTGCACGATCGGCGGCCCGACGCGCCCCTGCATCCGGGCCGTGACCTTACGGTCGATCCCGGCGATGAGTCCGCCGGCAAACGGCGCGAGCACCAAATAGAGCACGAGGCTCAATACCTGAAAGAGGCTGATAGTATCTCCGTAAAATACAAACATTATGCGGCACCTCCTCCGGCCCCGCCGGACAACAGATATTGACCGAGCGCCGTAGCTGCGTAGATATAGTAGGAAAACACAAGCACGAGGACTGCGCTTGTCACGATAACGCCGATGCGATTCATCAATTTCTCCGGGAATAAATCCTCGAAATACCAGTTGCGCAGCGTAACCGGCACGTCCTTTTGCATGGATCCTACATAGGTAAGGTCGTCGCCTTCGTTGAGGCCCGCCATATACAGCGGCATCACGCGTTTGCGGTTTGACCCGTACAGCAGCAGCACGAGCACGATGACCAGCACGACAAGGCACATCATCACAATCATATCGCTGCTCTGCAGCGCGACAAAGACATTCTCGGCAACCGAAGAGAAGGTCACGCCGAGGTAGGGAACGATCATACCGCCCGAGAAGAACGGGAAAGTGATCGCGACGATGAGCGTGAACGCGGTGAACAGGCCGGTGATCGCCATTTCGGTGCGGTTCACGCCGGTTTCGATACTTGTACGGTTCGCGACGATTGCCGTCAGTTTACCGAGCCATTTCGTCCAGTAAAACAGCGTAACCGCAGAACCGAAGATGACCGCAAGCAGTGCCCAGAGTACGCCGCTGTCGACGAACGCCTGCATGGCCGCCCATTTGCTGATGAGCATTCCGAACGGCGCAAGGAACATGCCCGAGACGCCGACGATCATAAAGAGCGCCAGCCGGGGCATCCGTCCGAAGAGGCCGTCCATATCCTCGATGTCGCGGCTTCCGATGCGATGTTCCGCCGTGCCGACGCAGAGGAAGAGCAGGGACTTGGTGACCGCGTGAAAGATGACGAGCATGATCGCGCACCAGACCGCTTCCGCCGTACCGACGCCCGCACAGGCCACAATGAGGCCGAGGTTCGCGATCGTAGAATACGCGAGCACGCGTTTCGCATTGGACTGCGAAAGCGCCGAAAACGAAGCAAACAGGAAAGTAGCGCCGCCTACGATGATGACCATAAAGCCCGGCCCGATTGCAAACAGTCCCGAAATACCAAGGCAGGGCGCGAGTTTGATGATGAGAAAAACGCCTGCCTTGACCATCGTCGAAGAATGCAGCAGCGCCGAGACCGGCGTCGGGGCGACCATCGCGCCAAGCAGCCAGCTTTGGAACGGCATCTGCGCAGCCTTCGTCAGTCCTGCGAACGCAAGCAGGCCGATGATGGTGTCAAAAACCGGATCGCCGCCCTGGCCCGCCGCTTTGATCTGCGTGCCGATATCAAGCAGGTTCGAAAGTTCAAAATTATGAATGGCGGGATGCATGCCCATCATGATGATCGCCGCTACGAAAGCGCAGCCGCCGATCAGATTCAGGATCACGGCCCGGAAGGAATTGTTCACGGCCTCCGGCGTCCTCGTGAAACCGATCAGCAGGAAAGAGCAAAGCGTCGTAATCTCCCAGAAGAAAAACATCCAGATGAGATTGTTCGAGACAACGATGCCCACCATCGCAGCCAGGAAGAGGAAGAGCAGGAAGAAGAACCAGGGCCTCCGGTCCTTCTCACCGGCCGCATGGCGCTGAAAATCCTTCATATAGCCGAGCGCGTAAATACAGATGCCCGAGCCGATGATGCCGATAATGAGGATCATGATGAGTGAGAAATTATCTAAATAAAGATAGTTCTTCGCCGCCGTATTCGCCGCTTCGATCGCGTACCCCTTGGATAATTCAAACCACAGGATCGCGGCTTCCTGAATGATCGCGAGGACTATGGCAAGTATCTTCTTATACTTGATTCCGAGAACGATGATGGCAATCGACATGATTGCGCCGATCACCGTCATGGCTACGCTCACGCCAGCCGCGGCGTTTTCGGTCGCGATCTGGACACCGCCCAACTTAAACGTGCCCGGCGACTGCCACAATTCATGAATTATGCCTCCGTGATTTCCGATAGCGAGCACTATGGAAAGCGCAGCGATCGCGATACCGGCGCCGATCACGATGGGCGCCCGGATGGAATCGGATTTCACGGCAAGAAGTATGCAGGCGACGACCAGCGGCAGTACGATCAGCAATACTACAATGCCCAAAATATTTCCTCCTTACTTAAAATAATTAAAATTGCCTGCCGGGATTTTTCCCAGACAGGCAATTTTAACATTATTTTTATTGAATATCCATATAAACGCTTTTCATATTATGTATAATCTTTTATTTTGTTTGTTTGCACAAATTTTGTGTGATCCTTCTATCCCTGCGTTTCCGTTTCTTTGCGCTTCGCTTCGACCTGACGGCTGACGAAGAAGAACAGGACGCAAAGCGCCGCGCAGATGATCGTCATGATCCGGATGGCGAACCAGAGCGCGCCCTGCGACGCGAAGAGCGTCAAATCATAATCATCCGGATAGGACCAGTCCTGCTCGTACCACGGCAGGAAGAAACAGCCGGCGACGCCGATAAGCGCGAGGAGCAGGAAGAGGACCGTGAGCCGCCGCGTATCGCCGAGCGCAAGCCCTGTCTTCTTGTTGACGGCATTGTGCACGGGGTCTTTGTTCGTGAGTCCGCCGTAGTAGCGCTTCCAGAAGAAATACAGGATGGGACCGGAGATGATGCCGATCATCCCGCCGAAGAAATAGTCCGAACCGTTGATCAGGAAGGAGATGACCGCAACCACCATCGGCACGATGCAGATGAGCCGCAGGAATTTCATGCCGCCGGGAATGCGGAATTTGTACTCTTCCCTCGGGATCTTTTTCCGCAACACCATCGCCGAGATATACACGAGGATATACGAGGAGACGAGCAGGAAGACATCCACCACGACGATCACCTTGAAAGGAAGCATGCAGAGTACAAGGTTCACGACGCAGACGGAGACAACCGACACATACGGCACGCCGTGCTTCTTGTCCACCTTGACCATGACTCTCGGCGCGAGATGATCTTCCGCGAGCGCGAAGAAGCCGCGCGACCCGGAAGCAATATAGGTGTTGTAAATAGAACATTGCGCAAGGACCGCGACGACGGCGAAGATGATGCCGAAAATCGGGCCGAGGAAATAGGTTGGGATTGAAGCGTAGCCTGTCGCGTCCGCGGCGGAACCCCAGGTCATGAAACCGTAGGTCTCCTGATCGACCCCGGGGCCCTTGAAGGCCGAGAGGCCCGCCATCGTCGGCAGGATATAGACGGCCATGATGAGCGGGACCGTGATCATCGTCGCCTTCGGGATGACCTGCGGATCCTCGAGCTCACCCGCGACTGTGGACATGGATTCATAGCCCGAATACATCCACATGCCGATGCTGATGGCTGCGCCGATATAGAAGATCCAGTCTGTAGGAGCCTCGACCGGCGCGGCTGTGATCGGCTCAAACGGATTGCCGCCCCAGTGCATGAAACCGACGACCGCGACCATCGCGAACGCCGCGATGACGAAGATCGACAGTGCGTTCGTGACAATGCCGACGTCTTTCACGCCTCTCAGGTTGATGATCATAAAGATGAGGATCATGGCCGCTTTGAAGGCAAATTCAATATATCGGTTGTCGGCGACATGCGGGAAATACAGGCCAATCATTCCAAAGAGATAGCCGCCCGCGAGGACGACATAGAGCGTGTTGTCAATATAAATCGAGATGGTGCGCCACCACCCGGCTTGGAACCCCCAAAATTCGCCGAGCGCTTCCTGCACCCATTTGTAATAACCGCCTTCCTGCGGACGGACGCTTCCGAGCTCCGACGCGACCAACCCGAACGGCAGGCCCCATACGAAGGGAAGCACGATCAGCATGATCAATGCCAATCCCGGCCCCGCCTCGGGAATCATATTCTCGATTCCGTAGGCGCCCGCGGCGACAAGCGAAAACACCATGAAGACCACGGTGAATGTGCTCATCTTGTGCTTTTTGAGGCCGTGAGAATCCGTATCCATCATCATGGACGGCTTGTTTAGATCTGCCATAGAACTCTCCTTTCAAACAAAGGAACCGCTGAATAACGAAGCAGCGCTTCCCAACTCACCCTTACCCCCGCGACAGGCTCCTGGGTTTTGTCGCCGGAGCAATAACTATTCCACAATAACTTTGCAATAATGCTCCAAACAAAAATTGCTTTTAATGATTTATTTTACATAAATTGCGCTTGTCTGTCCAGAGGGTGTCAAATTATACGTCCCCCTGAGCCACCCCGGGAATCCTGTCTTCGCAAGGCGTGCCGCATTGGCATTTGCCGCAGCCGTACCAGATCCCGTCTTCGGAACGCGTAGACTCCAAATAGGCGTCGCAGAGCGCGTGATCCTTGCCGGTTTTCAGGCTGATCGCATCGCCGGGACAATTTCTTGCGCAAGCGCCGCAACGCACGCAGTATTCGTAAAGACCCTTGTATGGACGCGGTGCGGGCGTAAACGCAAGCGTCGTAACCACGCTTCCGAACCGGCCCGCCACGCCTTTTTCCGTGATCAGCCCCTTAGAGAGGCCGAAAGTTCCGAGCCCCGCTGCGTATGCGACATGGCGTTCCGACCAATTGCTGCCGTAAGCCGTGTTTTCGCTGCCCGCACGGCCCTTGAAAGTCTTCATACTCGGATCAAAAAGCGGCGCCATCGCCTCATAGCCGGAATTCCGCAGAGCGGAAAGGAGGGCGTTCGTCACACATTCGACGCAAATCTGCCCCGTCACGCGCCCCTGCTGCCACAGATCGGACGGGGCGCCTGCGGCGCGGTTGCTCTTCCGGACATCTTCCGTGAATGGCAGGAAAAAGGAGACGACGGCCTTCGCGCCGGGCAGCCATTCCTCCGGCTGCCGCAGATCCAGGCCCGCCGCCTCGTTGCGCTCAAGTGAGCGGATGATCTCATCGTCCGCCGCCGCGCAGCCGACAAGCGGGTTGTCAAAGAGACGGACACCGGCATACTCCGGACGCCTTGCGGCTTCTTCCGTGATCCGATTGCTCGGATCCGTATCCAAAAATACTTTCAAAACCTGAAAGATTTCCTGCCTGTCCATGCCCATTCTCCTTGCATTTCCTCACTCTGTGATTTTTTCCGAATTATATTGTACACTTATTATGAAAAAGGAGAACGAAAATGAAAATCACGGCATTGGTGGAAAACCGCTCGGACTGCGGGCTGAAAACGAAACACGGCCTGTCGCTGTATGTCGAAACGCCGGAACACCGGATCCTTTTCGATGTCGGCCCGGACGATACGCTGTTTGAAAACAGCGAGACGCGCGGCGTCGATCTGTCGACGATCGATACCATGATCCTCTCGCACGGCCATTACGACCATGGCGGCGCGCTGGAGAAATTCCTGGAGGTCAATCATACCGCAAAAGTGTACGCACAGCGAAAGGCTTTCGAAAAGCACTATGCGAAAAATCCCGCGGTGAAGGACATAAGCATCGATCCCGATCTGCGGACGAACGCGCAGGTCGTCCTCCTGGACGGCGATTATACAATCGATAACGAACTCACGCTGTTCACCGTATCGAATACGGAGAAATGCCATTCCGGCGCAAACGATGTGCTTTATTCCGAAACGGGACAGGATGATTTTTCGCACGAACAGAACCTTATGATCTTAGGCGGCGTACCTGTCCTGATCATGGGATGCGGGCATACCGGCGTCGTCAACATCCTCGAAAAGGCGGCGGCGTACAAACCGCGTGTCTGCGTGGGCGGCTATCACTTATTCAATCCGGATACCGGCGCGACCGTTCCGAAAACCCTGCTCGACGATATCGCGCGGGAGATGGCGAAATACGACATCCGCTATTACACCTGCCACTGCACCGGAACGGAGGCGTATGCGTACCTCGCGGAGCGTCTGCCGGAGATGCACTACTTAGCCTGCGGCGACATGATCGAAATTTGATTATTCATGGACAATATGGGAGCATTCTTAAAAAAGAGGTTTTGGTGACATTTTTCCTTCGTTTGCGCTCATTTTGATCGTTCAACCCAGACAAATTGTCACTAAATAACCGAAATCGTGTGTATAGTGACAAAAAATAGCCGATATCGCATGTGTAACGACCAAAAATAA
>Ga0123354_10005613_pt1 | contig 18301 bp, 10 predicted proteins | sample TergutLab28metaG_2_FD_97872 | JGI IMG/M metagenome (GOLD analysis project Ga0123354, IMG submission 97872) | Labiotermes labralis P4 segment gut microbial communities from Petit-Saut dam, French Guiana - Lab288 P4 | ecosystem: Host-associated > Arthropoda: Insects > Digestive system > Gut ...
ATCAGCTGTGCAGGTTGCAGTATTTGGAACCGCAAGAAGCCCCCACTTTTCTCTGGCCATTATCTCCGTAACCGTTCAACTTTGGATATAGGTGTTTTGGGTTATATCGGTATACTTTAACATGAGGAACACTCTTCCGAAGTCTGGCACATTCCTCCTGGGACACCTTGTATATATATTGGATAGCAGTAAGGAAGGGGTTAAAGTTTTCATGCATAGTATGAATTTCTGGCTTGTGAATTTGGTTTGTGGTTGGTATTTGTAAGGCTTATTGTGTGAGACTTTTATTTGTATATCTCTGTATTAAAAAGGCATTTTAGGTCCATGGTACACTTTAAGAACTTTCCTGCTAGAATTAAGGTCTGAAACTAGGTACATATAAGAAAGGCCATGTATTAGTGTGGAGAAAAATTGAAAATTCTGGCAGTAATGTTAGTTGAAATTGTGGTATATTACCTTCCTTTCTAAACACTAAATCAGAGAGGAGACTGGAAAAGAAGGCAAATGTTTCATTCCTGTCTGTCCTTTAAAAAGGTAAATGTTTTCTTCTAATTTGCACTAAACAGTTTACCTGTTCTTGATGTTAAGATTACCTTGATGCATTTGTAGACAGTGCTTTTGTAGGAAGTGCCATTCTCAAATTCATATTCAGAGTGTTCATGGAGCTTCCAGTAGTGATTAGGTGGACAGTTGCATGCAGCCAGAACAGTGGTGTGCGTTGTAGTAGGAGGGACTGCTTTTGAGGTTGATAGTGTTCTGGCAGTTTGTGTTGTCACAGTTATGGCCTGACTGTCTGCTGCACATTGTGGCAATTCTGTTACATCATGGCAGAACTGAAACAGAGTGCTAATTATAACTGATTACCCAGTGGCAGAATATGAAAATTCAGCACCTCAAAAAATATACCCAAGCCGGTCATTTGACAGAGTTGAACACATTTAAAACTTTGCTCTCGGGGCCATTTTGATGTCTTTCAATCCCCTTTTCCATTTCCAAAGCAGTTGCTTTTATGAGCAGAATTTTATGTGCATTTCCTCTTAATACCCTATATGGTGTGTGTACCTCCCTGTCATCCTTATTTTTATCACCCTAACACAATAAAACTCTATTTATCCAGCACTTTGCTTAGCAGACAGTTTACAAAAACAACATATTTTTCCAAAGAGTCCACTGTGATTTACTCCTCTCCTCACTCACTCTCTCTCTCTGTCTCTCTTCCGAATAATTTCAGGTTCTCTTATTGCTATGTCTAACTTTGGCCCAAATTTTTTCTTTGGCCAGTTCTCAAATATCCTTTTATCTTATAGTGGTATACCAGCTTTCAGACTCGTAAAAAGACGGAAAATTGTAGTTGTGAATGCTGAGAAACAGGATGAAAGTAAAAAGATGGAAAATTGTAGTTGTGAATGCTGAGAAACAGGATGAAAGAATTTGGTTTTGAACTGCATGTGAGCATATATACATATTTTCTTAGTTTAATCTGCTTTTAATGCATTGTAAACATCGTATAAATTTGTTGCTGTCATTTCCAAGCACTTGACCTTTGCCACATTGCAACAAATTTATCAGCAGTTCTAATAATATGATTTTGTTTTATATTCTGTTAATAAGATATGAACATACTCTTAGATTTTTTGACGTTTTGTTGACCGTGCATCGCAGTATATTTATCTCAGTATTTAACCAACTTAATGCACAAAATTCGTTTCACAATAAGTTTTATTTCACGCCTCTACATGTTTTGAGCACATGTGCTCAAAACATATAGAAGCGGGAAATGAAACTTATTGTGAAACAAATTTTGTGCATCGAGTTGGTTAAATACTGAGATAAATGTGCTCTTAGATGTTCTTGCATTTACTTCTAAATCAACAAACTTACTTGATTTTAATTTATGCTTTTAGCTTACTTTTCGTCTTTTGTAAGGAAAGATCTTGTCTGTAAATATGCTGCTCCCCAATCCTCCTGATTGACAGGCAACCACATTACTTACTGTAGCAGCATCATACCACTAGAGGACATCCCATTGTGTACCCCGTAATTACCTGTGGATGAACCCTCATCTGTCATGTCATTTGGGCATTGGGGGATGGGAGCATTGATTGCAAAACGCAAATACATATGAGGCCAGAGACACAAAATGTGTGTTCAGATTGTGATTCTTGATAGTGGTAATTCATGAATTACTGCAGCTGTGAAATTGTGTTTGGAAGTAGAACATATACTTACCTACATATTCGCAAAAAGCTTTTCTTTATGCACTACCTGCAGACCTGACAACAAAACTTTGTAGTTATAGCTGGTACGCAGAATAGGCCCAGGAATTTATTGCTGAGATAAACTAAACCCATTTGTTCAGCTTCCATAAATACTGCTGAGATGTGTAGTTATTACTGTATAGGCCTTGTTAACCCTGCCTTATAAGTTGAATAATTTGAAGGACAGGCTTTACACATTCTGTCGAGAACTCTTTATTGTTTATGGTTCTGTTGTTGCACAACATATTCTTACTACAAGTGTATTCTAATATAATTTTGATTTACTTTGAGTTGTGAACGGTTGTTAAGGCTCATTGTGTAATTATCCTGCTTGCTGCTCCATTCCGTGGGACAGTCATATCTGTAGGGGCAGCGACACATTCTCTCTATTCGCATACGGAACCAGAATCGCCGATGCAGGACGTTACATACAGTGTTGGCTGTGCACAGTTGTAATCCTATTTCACTCTGAGCCTGTAAACAATAACATGGGAATCTTTGTCATCACCTTCACATCCACACCTACACGGTGGTGTCTTGGTTCATACCCTAGAACTACCAGCGGAATTCACTATTGACTATGTTGCCATTATTTTTGTTGCTGTTTTGTTTATGTGATGTGCCTCTGCCTGTTGGTGTATTGATTCTTGGATCACTGACTTTCTTTAATTGCATAGGTAGTACAGCATTTAGTGGTAGGGTGATATGAATGGGAATGTGCAGTGAGGGGATCGTGGCCTACTTTGTTGTATTACTCCAACATCTGCTTGGTGGGTCTTGGTCTCATTCCCTTGCCACTCAAGTATACAGCAGAAGTGCCGACTGCACATTAATGGTGTTTGGTGACTGGCTTGATTCTATTGCACACAAATCTGTCACCATTATCAGCAAAGATAAAATTGGATTAGGACGTCGTTCAGCCCAACTATATGCAACTCGATGTATTTATTGAATGCAGATTTTAATAAACCTAGACATAAATGTGTAAAGGAACTCGATGAAGCCAGGTCCTTCATGAGGATATAAGAGGCACCCAGCTGGTCTAGAAAATCCACATACTCTGTGGAACTTGAAAGTACATTGGTTTGTTCACAAACACCCATCACTTGTCTGCATCCTGAACCGGACAGGTCTAGCTTGTGTTGTCCTATGTTTGTTTAAAGTACCATTATAATACCATTGTTCAGTGTACACAAGGGGCTCACACGTGGTTTCCTCTCATCAAATTCCAGGCTTGGTGTGCTGTCTTATCTTATTCGTATTTGCTAAATGCCAGTCTTGTGCTCCTTTATTCACTTACCTGAATCTAATGATATTTAACGAAGAATCACAATTTTACCGGGTTTCGATAAGTACCAACATTTTAGAAGAAATTGCTGCCTTCTTCTGCAGGGTAGAAGAGTGATTCTTGACCCCTTATTCCATGACTTCTGCCCTTAAGGTAGATGTAGCAGGTTCCTCCAAAACAACACATTTGTGAAACTGATCTTGTTTGCCACTTTGAGAACTGCAGGTCTCATATCTTACATATGTTCTATCAAATCTTTATCTGTTTTCTTGATTCAATGGTGGCTTGTCACAAACCAATCCATAAAACACACCACTAGGCAAACCAGAATTCCTCCATACTAGCCTCATTTCTGGAATGGAAGAGAAGCTCATAATTTCTTCTTTGTGTGCCACATTTACCACAATGTCGTACTGGGCCAAGTCAGGGACACAGTAGCTGAACCAAGTGAGAATAAATGTCAGTTCATTTGTAGTTTGTTATTGCCATTCTTTCCACTGCATAGGTAGTATATTATTTATGATAGGATAATCATAAGTGATAAATTTGCCTGGAGGAACTGAGGAGTATCGTGAAAAAACTTGTTCATAGTCATTCATCACATGTCTCAGATTTGAACTTCTGAGACTTCCTGAATATGAAACTTAAGAGAAAGTGTGCCACAGAATTTGGTTATGTATCAAAAACAGAGACAGCATGCATGGAAGCAATGGGCTTGAAACTGTGGGATTACAGACACAGATTTTGTGTCTGATATATTGCCTCACAGCATTAGGAAGAAATCTGAAACGTGAAAAGATTATATTTTCTAATGCCTGTAACAGGGCAGCTAGGCTCAGTGCAGGAAGATGACTTGTGCAATATATGGACACCCCTTCTTTTTGTTTCTGTTCATTGAAATGTCCTGACCTTGTCCCTAATAAATACAGATAAGAGGAAACCTTGATCCTAATAGGACAGTTTGTGTCTTCAGAATGTTACAAGAGTGGACTTGGATACTAATGAAGTATGAGGCTCGCCCCTGTTCTAAATGAAGGCCCATGCCATAAAGATGTACAGAGGAATGGAGGTACATCTCCATGCATCTTTGACCTTGGAAGTTGCATGTGAATCAATGGTCTTCTCCTGACCTCTGAACTCATAGGGAAGAACTCCTGGTGCCCATGGAATAGGAGGCAGGGTGGGCCCCACTATGTCTGCATACTGTGGAGAAGAATAAAATCCCTTGTGCTTGTTGGGAATCAAAGTCTCATTCCATGGTTGTTCAGTGTGTAGTCTGGTCATTATGTTGACTGGACTGTTCTGCTCTGTTTACCATGTGTTAACACAACATTATTTTGAGTGGTGACTTGTGAAGGATTTTGGAGGAAGTCATCATTGCCTGTTCTGAGTTGCTTTTTCAACATTTGCCTGGAGCAGTGGTTCATAACTCTTTAATCTCATGTCCACTTGTGTAATGTTCTACAATCCACACATAGATTGCTGTTCCCAAAAGTGATTTTTAAAAGTTATTTCTAATCTGTTACACTTGCATCAGTTCATTGGTAGCTGGAAATAAGTTTCTATTTCATATAAGAAAGTAGTTTAGTAGGCTGAACTAGTTCTAGCCAGAATGCTTTAGTCATCTTGAAATGATCATATCCCATTTTGGGTACACCCCTAAGTTCAAAACTTGGAGCCAGGAGAGACTGAGAAAATCACATGGTACTGGTGTCTCATGCCAAGGTGTGAACCAGTGACCTGAAGCTGGAGTGCCAGCTGCAGCATGACTGTGGTTAGTGTCTTGTTTCATACCTGAGGAGGGTAGACAATGTCAGGCAGTTCTGTCTGTCTGTTTGTACTGAAGGTCTGCTGTGATGGTGGCAGCACAGCTGTTAGCAGGAATAGCAGTGGAAGAACTAAAACTTGTATCCACATGTTTACCATCTGAGCTCCACGTGCCGACTGGAATCCCTTACACCACCCATGTTCTTTTCCTCCCATGACATGCATTTCCTACACTTATCTGTGTCATTTCTCATACCATTTCTTCAGAATGTTGTGCAAGGAAATACATAAATCCAGCTCTTAGCAAGCCTACTTTCCTACTGTACAGACTTCCATTCCTGCTTGTCTCTGTGTTTTTCATGTTATATTTAGGTTGTACAGTTTTGTAAGCTAAGAATAAAATATAGAACTTGACTCAGTATTTTTCTGTTGCATGCTTTTGTAATTATGTTTCAGGTTGTTATTACTTCTTGGGAAGAAACTCCTTAAGTGCATGTTAGATAGAGTTACAAAATTTTTTGCAGTGTTTGGACTTTATTTTATATAACTTACAGACAGTTTTTGTGCATCACTTTTAGCATGCCTGTAATCTGTCATCATATAAACGTTGTCTACTGAGCTGTGACGTTTCATTGGTTATCAATGTCAAACTGAAAATTACATGAGGACTTTACTCACACCCACAGAAGTAATTAAGTATGTGTAGGATAACTCCGTACTTAATATCTTGACACTGTATTAATTGGCACTAATATTTTTCCCACCTCAGAACTTTGTACATCTGCTGTTCTGTTGCTACCCATTGTAGGGATGTGAGCTGTGTAAGGTGGTTGTGTCCTTTTATGACATAATGTTCGTACTGCATACAAAGGGAGTCAGCTGTTCAGTGGGCACCAGGGCTTTTTCCCCGTCAGTAAAGCCGGGAGAACATTAAGCTGGCCACTCGCTGCCTCCATCCAATACCACTCTCCAGCATGCCTTTGTAGCATTGTTTCCCAGACCTTGTTCTGTAGAACACCGGTGTTCTACGAGATGTGAATAGGTATCCTATAGGGAGGAACCAAAATAAAATCATGGACTTATTTTTATTAAATTTGAATTTAGCAATTTTTATCATATTTTAAGACATTGTTCATGTAAGAATTGTTGAGGAACCTTTCATTTGGTTCATTTGTTGTGCTGAATTCTATTTGATAAATGAGGTACCACAAAACATGTGTTCCATAAACATTTACAAAGTGAAAAGGTGTTAGTTGAAGAATAAGAGACCAACTTGATGTCACTAGTTATTAAGTTTTATTTCACTTCCTCTATGCTCAACATGTTTCGGACATTAATACATCCATCATCAGGAGCTTGCAACTTTTCTATTGTATCACCACATTGGTCGTGTGTTCTTGTTTCGTTGTGTGTTGGAGTTTCGGTGTGGCTGGGTTTGGGGTGGTATCCATGTAGCAGGCTTCAAGAAGAACACACGACCAATGTGGTGATACAATAGAAAAGTTGCAAGCTCCTGATGGTGGATGTATTAATGTCTGAAACATGTTGAGCATAGAGGAAGTGAAATAAAACTTAAATAACTAGTGACATCAAGTTGGTCTCCTATTCTTCAACTATCACAATGATGCATGGTCCAATATACGTAAAAAGGTTTTGGAAAGTTTTGGAAACCCTCTTTATGGCATTTTGCTTAATTGGGCATGGAGAATTCGTATTTATTCTAATTGTAATTTTGTAAAACTTTATCTGTAATTTTGTAGGACCTTCTACCATGCACTTTTGTTTTACTTAATAATTTCATCATTACAGTACTGTAATACAAAGCAGAAAGTAGCACTTTTTTATTTACCCTACCAAAAATGGCCAAAACATGACAGAATAAATGCAGCAGTATTATGTTACAGATTTTATGTGTTCACGTTGTTGGATATTTCATTAAATTTGCCTGTAATTATGTAAATTATAAAATACTGAAGTACTGTGTTAATGAGAACCATTTTGGAACATAATAGAAGAATTGAGATTATTAAATTACTGGAACTTGACAATTGTGAAAAGTACTAAAGCAGTAGCATGTGTGGGGGAAACAGGAAATTCATATGAAATTGTTGGTAGGAAAAATAAAGGTAAGAGGCCATTTCACTGAGGCGGGTTTGCATTGAAAAGTAGTTTTAAAGTACAGCTTGAGACACAAGATTTGAAGATGGAATTGGGATGGAGGAAAGGCTGAAAGGGAAAGATGTCTTTGAAGACTGAAAATTGGATGGGAGGATATAAAAATGAATGTTACAGAAATCTGGTGTTAGTATACGGAAAGTAATAGTACCAAATGACAGGTCTTGTAAACACAGTTATAAATTTTGGATTCCATGAGAGCAGGGAACTTTTTGGTCAAATGGTTGCAGGAAGACTGCCATTTAGCTAATCAGACTTCTCTTGCTTGCTTGGTTAGTTGGTCCAATCATTAATGTGCTCAAAAGATTTGTATTTTGAAGTACGAATAACAGATCATTTGTAAAGTTACAGTGTGTGTGGTTCAAGTGCCAAGTATTAAGATTGGCAACAAAATGCGTATGATCTTGTGACATTGGTAACATTACGTGTATATTTTGACAGATAGGTACCAGTGTTTCAGAGGAACCTGCTGTCTCCATCTTCAGAGTCCCAGGGTTGGAGGCAGTGGGATTGTAGAGTAAGTTCTGCCTAGCTATCAAGTTACTTGACATAACATCCCAAGAGACTGATTTTAATACTGGCTGCCATGAGAGCCTCAGTACTGCTTTGCGAAGTTCAGTACACATTTGTCATGTCCAAATTCCTCTGATTGTTACCTTACAGTCTATGGAAGCAACCAAGGCTCTGCTACGGCATACTTTGCGGGCAAAACTAGAAGCAGCTTTGGATTCAGAAGTGCCCCTTCTAGTGCAGCACTGGATTAGTACAGAATGTCAGGCAAATTTTCGCCGTTTTCTGGATGATGAAGACATTGGATTACAACGTCAAAGAATGGACCCTTGACCTTCAAATAACAGAAGAGGCTGTTGAGGTACTTGTGCAGTGCCAGTGTATAGTTCTACTTTTCTGAAAGAATCTTTCTTAAAAAAATCAGTTACTTTTATAGCTTTTCTGCTATCATTGTACAAGGTTCTCATAGCAAGTCTGGGTATGTACAATGCAATACACACATGAAAGCAGTTGTTTAGACGTGATTTCTTGAATTCCCTTTAAATTTATCTAGTATAAAAGTAATATATTATTTTTCAAAACTTCAAAGTGAAGCTCAATGAATTTTACCCAGATAACTGTTACTTTATTTCTTCATAGTTGAATTTGCAACACATTGACTCTGCTAGAAGTGCTAAGAAGCTGGTTTGATGGTTCTGAGTGAGCTGTTCAAGTCACACTAATGACCTGACATTTATTTTTGTACTGAAAGGGTTATGTTGGTTTGTATCTACCAGTCATAATCCTTGGGCTGTCATCACTTGTCTTTAGCACTTTATGGCATGTGAGTGGAAGTAGAGCATTTGTTGAATGTAGAGTGGCTTGCAGGGAACAGTTGCCTGCTGCTCCAATCATACATAGGAATGTGGTGTTCTGTCTGTAAGCTTAGTGGCACTGTTAATTGCCCATGTCTTGTACAGACTCATATGCTGTTTCCAGTAGCTCATAAAAGAACAGCAGAATTATTTTCATAATCAGAAGGTAATTTTAAGGAACTGTTATCAATTGACCAATTACGACATATACTACTTGAGGTGCGCAAGGTGCCGTAGTTGATTTTAGTCATTAGCGGTTTGCTGGCAATACAAGTTGTACCATCCATTTTCATATTTGAGGAAAGAAGATGGTCTTATTAAATATTTCTTAAGTATTTATTTAGGGGAAATCTGTAGCATACATAATGTATCATTATAATTAACAGATGTTGCCAAATGTAGTACACTTCCTTCATCACCTATGGTATTTGTATTCACTGTTTTTATTTTAACAGTAGTCAGAAATATGATTATCTAAATACACTTAACATTTTAAACCAGTTGGTTCAAATAACTTTCATGTCATTTCCAAATTTTGTTGTACTCAGATCATTTTAAACAGTACAGTCAACATCTATGCAAGACAACCATTATTTATTGTCACATTGTGATTAGCGACTTACACATCTTTTATACCAGAACTGACCAATGTTTTATTTTATACCCAAATTAAAAATCAAAGTTTACATGTGTATTGTATTCTGAATACAGAATGCCTGTATATTAACATTTATTGTATACACACACATCACTGGAGTATTGCAAAATCCATTTTGAATCAAATTTAACTGTGGAACCAGACAGAGGTGTAATTGGCTCTTTTGATTATGTGATATAAATTTGAAACATGTCTGTTAACTGATTAGGAATTACATTTATGTTTGTATTAATGACAGAATTTGATCACGGAAAGAAAAGAATGATTTATATTTTATTTGCGTAAAGTTTTAAACTGGTGATATGTCCGTAGATATGAGAATGTGGTTTTAACCTTGCCCACTCACCTGTCCGAAATTACAAATGCCAGTTATCATTTCCCATATTGACGTGCCATCTGTTAATATGAATTTGAAATGTGCTACTCTACTGTCACAATGATGAGCACCAAGTTGGAGTGGAACAGATGTTGCCATCATGTGTTAGTAGAAGTTGTATCAAATTAACCAGTTTTGTGTATGTGTTCCACAAAATGTTAAGAGCAGGGTACTTTTTCATGCTACAAGAAACTACTAAGTGAGTGGACCTTGTAAACAGAGATTTAAACAACAAGTGATGAAGTCAGTCGGCCATGTTGGAGTCTAATTGTGTATTTATTTTCATTCAATAGAATTCATCCCATTGTGTCATTGAAACAATCAAAACAACATCATATTAGCAGCCCAACACAACTGTATATTCTTAGAAAACACAATGTATTTTGGAATACATAATCCATCATCAGGCTAATTACAGGCTTAAATTGCTGGTGAAATTGTAATGTAATATTATGAGTTGCATTTTACCTGCAGTTTAAGTTTGTATTTAGCCTAATGATTGATTATATAATTTGCAACATGTGGCATTTTTTCAAAATGTGTCATGGCTTAGTATTGGCCTTCTAATAGGAAGGTGCTTATGTGTGCAAGATTCTGGTAAGTGATACAGTTAAGAGGAAAACTACCAATTGTGTACTTTCTTAAGTCCACTGTACCAGTCTGCAGATCTCCAGACATGTAGGCATCCAGAGAAAAGATGCCAGAACCAGTTTGTTTTTATATTCAGATGTTGAGGTAAAACGGTTACTATGACTGTTGTCATGACATCTTCTGCCATCAGAGAGCAGTTACTGTCACTGTTATCCTGGCCTCTTGTACCAAGAGACAGCAGTTACTGTGACTTGTCCTGGACTCTTGTGCCAGGAGACAGTAGTTACTGTGACTGTTTTCCTCTTGTACCAAGAGACTGCTGTTAGTTTGACAGGTACTGTGACTGTTGTCCTCTTGTACCAGAGACAGCAGTTACTGTGACTTGTCCTGGACTCTTGTACCAGGAGACAGCAGTAACTGTGACTGTTGTCTTGGCCTCGTATGTGAGGAGAGAGTTGCACAGAGCACACCAGAATGACTAGTAAGGAGGTTTATAGTATGTGGTGATTCATTGTCAGTGTCCTCCACATCATCATATTAAGGAAAACTGAATTATGATTATGATTTTCAGAAACTTCTGTTTCCATTTTATTTTTAAACCATTGTGTCTGTTTGCATTATTTTGAGCAGTATGGTTGTTATGTGTTTTTATGTCATGGTTGAATTTGCATGAGAAACTTCTCTGAGACTGCTTTGACATTGAATATGCACTGTGTACCAAAATGAGTGTACATTATTTGTTATAATGTATAATTTTTTGATCATGCAAATGTTGCTGTATTTGTATGCTCATATGGTAGCACTATAACTGGACTGAGGGCTAAGTCCTGCCGTATTACACATTTTACTGTCACAATTGGAGGGCATCATTCTATGGTAGCTGGCTGCATTCCACATAACCAGTTCAGATTTCAGCTCTGTGACTAAATACCTAAACAAGTTTCCTGAGTTTACTCCTTACTATTTTCAGACAGTCACGAGAACAATACCATATAATTGGTTATAACCCCTGCCACACCCTTTCCAAATTGTCATTTATAATGGCCACTGTATAACTTAACGCATGTGTTGTGATGTGTACTGAACTGAAAAACATAACAGTTATAGCAATCCTTATGGAAGCCATCCCATTATGTTTATTATTAAACAAACCACACTTATTCAGTTTAACTCAAAACAGGTTGTGTGAGACCGAATAAGTGTTGTGTGTTTAGTAACAGTTGCAGTTTAGAAATCAAGCAAAGGATCACAACAGTCAAACACAACAGTATTTTATAAAGCTCTTAAAACATATTAATAACAATATGGGCTATGTGGTCCAACTCACATCGAGTCATCTTGAGGGCCTGAAGATGAGTCGATGCGATTGTTATTAATATATTTTAAGGACTTTATAAAATACTGTTGTGATTGACTCTTGTGATCCTTTGCTTTATTTCTATACTTCAAACACTTCGGGATGGTAAACGTAAAGTTTAAAGTTGCAGTTTTATGTCTTCACAAAAGGGAAGCAGGATTCAAAATCTGTTTCGGAAATGTTATTATATTTGTTTCAACTGTCACTGAGTGCACAAAAGATTTGGTAACAGATGTTCATACTTTATATGCAGTGATTGTGTTTCTAACACAATTGCAGCCTTGCTCGTACAACTTGAAAATATCAGTGGTAATTTGAATGGTTGCCTACACTTGCAGTATTTTTCCTTCGCTAGATTTGTATTGCTGTACTTTTTAAATTAGTTATTGTCTTGTAATTATTGTAAATTATATAATGTAGTATGTAGTGAAATATGTAAGCTGTAACTGGCATATTACATTGATTAGGAAGTTCATATGTAGGCCCATTACCACCATAATGGACGACTGTGATTTCAGCTAGCTGAATATGTTAATGGTTTATCAGGTTCCTGAAATATATTTTGGAGTAGAGAAGGATGTTTTAAGGAACTGGAAATTGTTTTCATGTCTGTATAAAAAAATAAAGCTCATAAATGTTTGCTTCATTGACACTACAGCTGCCATATTTTCCAAGTGCTAACAGGTTAGTTACCTTCATCCCCTTCATAGGTTTTTCATCCTCATTTTGGCAGGAAAGTGCTGTCTTTTAGACACATGGTACTCAAATCCAGCACAAAAATCCAACATTCACAGTTCATACAAGAGTGCAGTATGAAGTGACATGATGAATGAAAGGACAAGGTGAAAATGAATTTGCTCAGGTTTGGCAGTTGCTACTGAAGACAGTCTTTGAAAGCATATAGTACTGTACTTAATTTAATCATTCCTTTCATATTCACGTTTTCTGATTTTGCTCTGAAGACTCATATCTTAGCCTTAGGCTGAAATCTACCAGCATTCACAAATGTAGACGTAATCTTTTGTAAGTTTGTGTGAATGCCAGATGTTTTCTAATATATGTACATATATATAAACTCATAGTTCTTCCCTATTGCCACGACCATGTGTTTCCTCTTTCCCCTCTTCCTCCACTTATCCCACATTCATTTCCTGTCAAGTACAGAATGAATCACAAGAAGTTTCTTAATACAGTAGAACCTGGTTATTACAGAATCAAAAGTAACTATCAACATGTTTCTGTTTCAGACAAGTGCACATTTCCAAACCAAAAATGCTACACAGTACACGCCCCACTTGTTTGATAAGTTTGATTATTACTCCACTCATGCAATCCCCAGTAATGCTAGGTTACATGTACTATCTGCAAGTTGCAGTTACACTGTGGTTGTCAGCTACTGAATGCTGTACAGTACATAATACTAGTTCAGACACTCATTAATTTGGTGGATGTAATGTTTGTTTGGTGCCAGTTTCTACTGATTGTATTTGGAAACATTACTGCTCTTATGTGTCCAGTAGATGACCTTTTAGGCATAATTTGCAGTATTTCCATAGATGGAGTTTACAAATGCTGTGTGTTCAGAGTGTCTTTTTGTGTTACAGATTTCGTAGTTGTTGTTGTTGTTGTTTTTGTTGTTGCATGTTTTGTCATGCAAAGGTTCTGTATATTCAGTTTTAGAATTTCCACCTATTTGACCAGTTTATTATAATTTTATGCATTATTTTTGTCCGAGTTTATATGTGCCACTTCGTTTATAGGTACATGTTTTCTCTTCATTGTGACTGCATGTACCATGCATCATTGTTAGAACTGATTTTATATTTGCACTCTTTTTAAGTATTTCAGTTAAATTTTCTTAATTTGTTTCCCAAGTAAGGTAAATTTCCATTTTCTCATCTTTTATAATTTTGTTTTCATATTTTCCTGTTCTTTGCTGTGTGTGATTAATGTGTTTTGTTGGGAATTATTCTGTTTTTCTGTACTTTTATGATATCTAACTCAGCCCCTTTTTTTGTTTTGCCTCCTGGTACCTTAGCTGTTCTGTTTATCATGTATTGTATGGGTAACAGGTTTCTTTATTGATAATTATGTCCACATATACAGGAAGTTCACTGTAAACTCAGTTTTAATTTCTGTTTATTATGCATTTAAGGCTCATGTATTATTTTTCCTTCTTCAGATGTGAAATATATTGCCCAATGTGTGCTAGTAAGTTCATTAGCAATTTCTTCTGGCGATATTTTTGTACAGAGCATCATCATCATCATCATCATCATGAATTTTGCAGAATGAAATCACTGATATATAAGCCTGTGTATCCCAAAATTGTCTTTATCACTACATCAACAGTCTCATCATTGCCTCAGTTGGCAATGGAATACCAACTGTGGCAACTAGTCTCTTCCAGTTCTTTCTAAATTATTATTCCAATTCTATTGGTAGTCTTCTACTACCGCAGCTATGTGTGGTGATTGACAACTTCCTGCCTTAACTTGGGAACCTGATGTCATTTAGAGTAAGAAATCTGCAGGACAAATTCCTGTGCCTGTTAGAAGATACATTATCCATTTGGAAACACAGCCTAATTTTGTACTTGCAGCAGTGTAGAGCACTCCCCATTGTAGCCATGCACTGAAGAGTATCATCTCGAACATTGATATTTATCTGTGGAGACACATGTAGGATCTGATGTACCATCAGAAAATGGAAACAGATACATTGAGAGCTCACCTACACCTTGCTGGAAGCCTGAAATCTGACATGAGATGCTCTGTCATGTCACATTTTGGATGTCACAAAACCCATGTAAAGGAAGTACATGTTCATGGGATTTGTGTTAATGAAGATTGATGTCTTCTTGGATATGTTGTTATGTCAGTTGGTATCTAGTTAGTGACATTTCAGGGGAGATTGCTTCCTCCATCTTGATATTTGTTATGGGAATAACCTCATGGATAAGATCCTGAAGTTAATAAGGTGTGACTGAGTCTTCCTCTGATGTCAGAATGTAGTGGTGTAATTTAATGAAGTTTTAATTTTGGTCTAAAGGGTACATTACATCTGATTTCCAGACTTACTTCTTGTTTAAAATGTACATTTCACGGTGTACTTGGTGTTGCTGTTGAGTTTTGTTGCACATTCATATAGTAAGTATATGTCATCAGCATATCTTACCAGAGAAGTTGCATGTGACCACATTGCAACACTTTTGTTTCGTGGACTTTGTAAGCACGTTTTAGCTTTGTTGTTGGATATTGGTGTTCCTGCAGGTGTCCTGCTATTTGTCTATAAAACCATGTATTTGGTCGAAAATAGTTTTTTTAATGTAATAGTAGCGAAGTGTGTATGTGTCATTCCCAGGCAACTCACCGAATGCAGTGCTTCTCAAATTCCAGGAAGCACATCATGGAACAAAATTACATGAGCAGAAAGTAAATATTTGCGTAGATAAGTTGTTTTTCCTCCTTCCCCTGCCCCCCACCCTTCTATCTCTTTTTAACATGGGCAGAAATTGAATCCTGCTTAGAATCAGAGAAGTTTTCCAGTAAACACAATTTTCCATTTAATTCAGGTTCTGTTTTTAAACAGGTTTACTGTACATTAAACTTTGAGAATCATGATATCTGTATTGTTGGCTGTCCAGTTTGTTACTCATGTGTCAAAGTCAAATGTCTTGACAATCAAACTTTATGTTTTCAGAGTTTCCCCTGATGAACATTTATTATGTTTAATTGTGTGTATTTGGTACTTCTTCCGTATGGTGCCTTATAGTCCATTGTACAACAATTCAGGTGTTAAATATAAACTCTGCATTTCTAGAGTCTGTTTCAACAATTCACTGTAATGACTGAATGCTGTATCTCAGTAACTGGTAGTAATGTGTGAACCCTTGTGATATCAGTTGAAGTACCTTCTGTGGTATGAGCATAGTCTGCACTGTATTTGGCCACGTGCACACACACCCAGATGCCCAATAATACTTATTTTAATCCCTACTCTAGTGCTAGCGCTGTTGTGTATATACCATTAAAACCTCAAATAACTGCTTTTTGCAATGTTTCTGTCACTGTGTGAGTAGTTATGGTAAACAAAAGAACTGTGACCAGCAGCCATTAAACATTGCATACAGCTGTTCTGTCATGTCGCCATATTAAAAGTGTTTTGTAGCAAATAAATGATGTGTTGCTGAAGTGTTTATTTTTGGAGCTCAGTGAACTATTCCATTGGTGGCTGCTGTGCAGTTATGCATGTTCATTGTGGCTTCTGATGTTAACAAGCTTTAATTTGTATGATACAGCTTTTGAGGTTTTGGAAATAAATAAATAAAAAACTGTGAGACATGGTGCTTAGTATTAAGTATATGGAACTGATTTGCTACAGTCCCACTGATTTAATGTTGAAGATGTTTTCTCATATAATGTATTTGAATTAAGAGCACTTCAGCTGTACAGTATCTCTTGAGCAGAGCCCATGCAACTGGAGCTGTATGCTCCTTTGTAGAATGACTAACCTTAAAATCATTGCTAAACAAATTGTCTGGTGGTAACAGAACATGAAGGTTTAATATCAGTACTAAAGTGTGCTGCTATACACAGTTCTTTGCCATTTACCCGTTCTCATTCTCACAACCTGTTTCAGTTTTTGTGCTATCTGCCCATCTCTCAAGTATACTGCTATTAGTTTTATGACAAAATAAAGTTAAGCCCCTTTCTCCACTTTCCACATTCATGTAAGTGATTTGACAGAACCTTTTAAGCCAGATACTGTGAGTCACTGAAAATGGTTTTGCTTGAGAAAGGTGTGTTTGTCTTGAAAAGCATTATGTTCATAGATGATGATGATCCACAGAATAATTTAGGTTATGTTATTCAGTTGGAATAGCCCTGTCATTAGCATAATTGGCTATAGATCCAGTGATCAAGATGTTATTTTTGGCATTGACAGGAGTTTTCCCTTCAACACGTTCAGGCCAATTGATGGTCCTGCCCTGCCTCTAATCCAGTGTGTACCAGGTGGAAATGGGCAGAGAATGTAGCTGTTCATGCAGCATGTAATGCTGCAGTTAATAAACAGACAATGTTAGGTGCATGCTTGTACATCTCGTGACCTTGAAGTGCTTAGTTCTGTACAGATGATAGGAAAGGATGCATGGTATAAGTTATATGAGAAAATGAAAATCTTTACATTGTGATATGAAAGATGATACAAGAATTTGTGAAAAGTGCAACTTGGAGGTTTGTAGGTTTGGATGAGCAATAACTACAGGTTTAGGTATTGAAATGTACATTGATGTGGATTATTTTGTTTTGCAAAATTGTAATAAATGGTGATACAAGAATTGTGAGATGTGAGGTTCTCACAGTGGTTGTTGTGAAGACTGCAGTTTTCTTGGATGTGGTACCTTGTAGTGCGGTATATATCAACCATATTAAATCACATCACATCCCAGAAGGTGGCAGCTTTCAGTACAAGACTCTTCATTATTTGTGCATGTTATTAGTTCTCAAAAAAGATTTATTTTTTACATTAATTCCCATTTTCAGCCACTACTGCTACATTATGAACATGTCGCTCATATTTACAAATTGTTATCAGGTCTCTGTGTGGTGTGCACGCACACATTTTCGTTAGTGTATAATACCATAGTCCATCATATTAGTTCTGTGTCCTACAAGAATATAAGTAATAATTCTGGGTGCTTAACAAAGTTTTTTGAATGTGGAAAAAATGAACAAAATTATTTCTTTAATTGTATAGGCCAGAAAGCTAATTAAATAATAAACGGCATTTGGAAATTCCTGTATATGTTTTAATGATGGAACACACAGAAACAATAAACTAGAAGATTAACTTAGCAACCCCTGCTGTCCTAAATGCTGTCAGATGTTTTATTTGGCAAGTCTTCTTCTTCTTCTTCTTCTGTTGACTCTGCAACCCTGGGTGGGTCTTGGTTTGTTCGACAATTCTATTCCACACTTGTCTATCCTCAATCTTCACCCTCCAGCCAATAATTTTCATCCTCCTTAGATCTTCTTCCACCTGGTCCATCCACCTTAACCTGGATCTCCCTACTGGTCTTGTTTTATATGGCTTCCATTCCGTTATTTTTCTAGTAGTACTCGTGTTCTCCATTCTCATTACATGGGCTACCCATCTCAGTCTTTGTGATTTTATAAATCTTATTATATCCTCTTGTTTCATCTTCTGTCTCAACTCATCATTTGTTTTAATTCTCCATGTTCCATCTGGATTTTGCATTGGCCCATAGATCTTTCTTAATATTTTCCTTTCAGAAATCTTTAATTGATTCTCGTCTGACATGGTAAGCACCCAGGTTTCACTCCCATATGTTACAGTAGGTCGTATTATTGTTTTGTATATTTGAATTTTACTATTATAGTTTAGAAGTTTGCTTGATAATAGTTTTTTATGTGCATAATAACATCTATTTCCAGCTTGTATAC
>Ga0123354_10005614_pt1 | contig 18301 bp, 14 predicted proteins | sample TergutLab28metaG_2_FD_97872 | JGI IMG/M metagenome (GOLD analysis project Ga0123354, IMG submission 97872) | Labiotermes labralis P4 segment gut microbial communities from Petit-Saut dam, French Guiana - Lab288 P4 | ecosystem: Host-associated > Arthropoda: Insects > Digestive system > Gut ...
GCCCTTTGTTGACAAAACCCGGGTGATCGCCGCGGTCAGCGTTGTTTTACCATGGTCTATATGACCGATTGTTCCGACATTGACATGCGGCTTCGTCCGCGTAAATTTTTCCTTCGCCATCTCATGTCTCCTTGGACAAATGTTCAATCAGAATCAATCGACCTTTACTCAATCGATTGTTACTTTGGAGCCCACGATCGGACTTGAACCGATGGCTTCCTCCTTACCAAGGAGGTACTCTACCACTGAGTTACGTGGGCAAAGATCGTCGAGCCGGAGGTTGCCTTACACTTGGCGTTTACCAGAAGAAATTGGAGCGGGAAACGAGACTCGAACCCGCAACCCTCAGCTTGGAAGGCTGATGCTCTACCATTGAGCTATTCCCGCTTGAGACTCTTTTTCTGCGCCGCCAAGCATGACACCATCGAACCAGGATGTGGTGGAGGGGGGAGGATTCGAACCTCCGAAGGCGCCGCCGACAGATTTACAGTCTGTTCCCTTTGACCGCTCGGGAACCCCTCCACTGTATCACCAAAAGACAAGAGCAAGAAAGCTGATAACGCATCCCGCCAGCCGCTTTCTGGCTCTTGTCTTCTCAACTTCCTGGAGCTGGCGATGGGACTTGAACCCGCAACCCCCTGATTACAAATCAGGTGCTCTGCCAATTGAGCTACGCCAGCATGAGCCGGGAAGTATACCCGACAGATTTTAAAAATCAATATGTTTTTGCTCAAGCTAAACAATAAAAAACCGGGAAGCGAACTTCCCGGTTTCACAGCGATTTATCTACTTGTACGTCTCATCCGTTCAGAGGATTTTTGATGTACGAGGACTCGCGATAGCGCTCAAACGCCATGGCAAAGGTGCGGTACACAAGATGGGCAAATTTAGTGTACGGCATGTACAGGAAGAGCATCGCGACAGAAATGAGATGCAGATAGTACATGACATAGCCCAGAGAGACGATGCCAACCAGGCGCAGGACCTCTGCCCCGAGTCCTGTCACGCCCACACCCATGACGATCCAGATCAGAAACCAGTCATAGAACGTATTGGCCGCCTTCCCCGCTGCCTGCATGTTGCTTCTGTTTACCCAGAGAATGCCGATGCCCACGATCATGGCCACGGCAGAGACATTGGCCAGCAACTTAACCGGGTTCCACATGGAGATGGGGCCATGCATGGATGGAATCCAGATGCCAATCACGTCCTGGGTGAAAAGCGAATAGCAAGTCACAATGAACAGACCAATGAATGCAAAAACCAAGGGTCTATGACCCTTGACCCGGTCGGCGTTGACCGTACACTCGCGGAACCGTTTGTGCTCAAGGATTTCAATGATGGCGGGCCACAGGAATTGTTTGACGAACTGGGGCGCCGAGGGCCGATACAGGACATCATTCTGACCGAGGGAAGCTGTCATGCCTTGCCAAAGCGTCGAGACCCCCTTGTAGACAGAGGTCAGAGCTATGCCGGCCGAGATGAGCATGATGATATCGATGAACAGGACGTTCTTGGCCAGCAGACGAAAATCCCAATGGCCAAAAAAATGGGTGTATCCGACCTTGGCGAACTGCTCGCCGGATGGAAAGTGCATCCCGCCGGAAATCAGCCACATGATGAAGATGAATACAGCGGGGATGCCAATGAGCACCGGAAGATTATCTTTCGAGCTGCAAAGATCAGCCAACCCTTTCGGCCAGCCAAGCGCACGGTAGGCATAGGCTCTGATCGCCCCCAGCACATCGCCCGGCCGGGCGCCGCGCGGGCAGAGTTCGGTACAGTCGCCGCACTGATGGCACAAGTACACGTTTGGATCTGTAATCAGCTTATCCTTCAGTCCCCATTGGGCGAGAATCATTTCCTTGCGCGGAAATGGTTTGGCGTCAGAGGAAAGCGGACATGCGACCGAGCAGGTCGCACATTGATAACACTGCTTCAACGTGTCGCCACCAGCCGCCTTCATGGCTTTGATAAATTCGAGATCGGGTTGCACGTTCATAGACATTAATTTCCTCCTGTCATGAAAGGTGATGGTCAACACATCAAGTCTTTTTGCCGAAAATCGGCCAAAAGAGACCGCCGCCACCCCGTGACCAGGATGGCGGCGTATTCAGTCCGATATGATCAGAAGCCCTTGAATGGATTCGGTCCCATGCCGACAATTTCCTCAACAAATTCGTCGATGATCGCCGGGAGCTTGTCGTAATCGGAAATAGCGATTTCGCGGACGCCGCACCGCTCAGGTTCAAGCCCGAGCGAGCCGAGAGTCTCGCCGATGTTCTCCATGCGCCGCGTGGCAATTTCAGATCCTTTGACAAAATGGCATTGATAGTCGTCGCCATATTTGCAGCCAAGCAGCAGCGCCCCGTCCATACCGGCGGACATGGCGTCCTTGATCCACACCATGTTGACCGATCCTAGGCAGCGGACAGGAATGAAACGGGCCAGCCGGTTCATCTTGTTCCGATGCATGCCTGACATATCTATTGCCGGATATGCGTCGTTCTCGCAAACAAAAACGGCTACCCGCAGTTTCTCCTCGTCATCATCGGGAACTTCGATGGCTTTGACCATCGACCCAATCATGTCGATGCTGTAATCGGCAAAGTTGACGATTCGCTCGGGGCAGGCGCCCATGCAGGTGCCGCAGCGGCGGCAACGGGTCGGATTGGGGAGCGGCGTGCCTTTTTCGTCGTCATCCAAGGCGCCGAAAGGACATTCTTCCGTGCAGCGCTTGCACTGGGTGCAACGCGAAAAGAAGAAATCCGGATAGGTCTGGTCGCCGGAGCGCGGGTGCACAGCAACGCCACGGTTGGACGACTCGATGCACTGAATGGCCTTCAAGGCGGCGCCAGTGGCATCGTCAATGGTCTCTTCCATGGTTTCGGCCTTACGAACGCCTCCACAGTTGTAGATGCCGGTCCTTCTGGTCTCATACGGGAAGCAGATGAAGTGCGAGTCGGCATAGCCATCGAACAGGTCAAGGTCAATGAATGCCGGACCTTGACGATAGGCAAGGTTGATCGTATTGGCATTGGCGGTGGTCGGAACCATGCCGGCGGCCAGAACAACCATATCGACTTCCAGCTGGAGATTCTCGCCCAGCAAATTGTCTTCGACATCTACCAGCAGAGCGTTGCCGACAGCCGCCACCTTGGTGACCGCCGCCTTGGTCATGAACACGCCGTCCTTGGCCTGCATGCTCTTGTAGAAGAACTCGGCGTTGCCCGGAGTACGCATGTGCTGGTACAGAATGTAGGCCTTGCCGTCGACAGGGTTGTCTTCAACCACGTAATTGGCCTGCTTCAGGGCAACCATGGAAGTGACGGAGCTGCAATACGGGAAATCCTTGTCATGGTCCTTGCCGCCCGGGCTTTGCACAAAGGCGACGCGGGCAGGAACATTGCCGTTCTTGGCCAGCTTTTCAAATTCGGCGTTGGTGACAACGTTGGCCAGCTTGCCATAGCCGAGGTGCTCGTACTGGGAAACATCGGCAGGCGTCCAACCTGTTGCCAGCACGACCGCACCGAACATCTCGCCATCGGGATTCAAGGTAGTGTACTTCTGCATCCCTTTATTCGGATCTTCAAGCTCACCCTTGTTGATCAGATCCTGCTGTTCTGCGGTCACCTTGGCGGGAGCGTCCCATTCCGAAGCGGAACCGGCCGCCTTGAAAGTCACGTTGAACTGACCGGGAGCGCCGCCGATACGGGCTACTTCGGTTCCGGTCTTGACCGTGATCTTGGCATTTCCCCGCACCTCGGCAATCATGTCCTGAATGGTCGGATTCTCGAGGTCGGCATAGGGGTAGGCGGTGGGAAACATCTTCCGCCAGCCAAGGGCTTTGCCGCCCATCTGGGCTTCCTTTTCGACCAGGGTGACCTCATAACCGGCCTTAGCCGCTTCCTTGGCAGCGGTCAAGCCGGCGATACCCCCTCCCATAACCAAGATTTTCTTGGAGATGGTCTCCAGTTTGTACGGTTCAGGCAGCTCGGTCTTCTGGGCTCTGGTCACGGCCATGCGCACATAGTCCGTACCCATTTCCTGAAGGAAATCGTCGACACTTCCGTCCTCCTTCAACGAACCGGTCCAGGCCACATGTTCGCGCAGGTTGCCGCGGACAGTGATGGTCTGCTCGCCAAAATTGAACTCCGGCTGCATGACGCGCGGGGAGCAGGCGCAGACCACGATGGTGTTCACGCCCTGTTCAGCGATGTCTTTCTCAATGAATGCCCGGCCTTCCGCACCGCACAGACAGGCATGATCCTTCATTTCAATGCCGGCGTCAGAAGCTGCATCCTTCAGACCATCAACATCAAGGACATCGCCAATGCCGCAACCAGTACAAAGATATGCACCATATACTTTCTTCATTGACTCGTCCTCCTAGCGTCCGATCTGAATAGCTTTAAGGGCAGCCGCCGTGGAGGATTGTCCACTGGTGTACACATCAACGGCAGATTTAGCGCAACCGGCTGACAACATCCCCTTAGCCGCATCAGAAACCACAAATCCATTGCCATCCATGGCCACGTTCAGCGCCTTGCCCTGCTCGCCCAGGGCAGGTTCCATACCGGTGGCCAAAATACACATATCGACTTTCTGGTGTATCTTTGCGCCGGCAACGGCATTCTCAGCGGTGACGGTTACGCCGCCATCCCGCTCGGCGGCAATGTCAGCGACCTTGCCCTTGATAAAGATCGTGTTCGGATCAGCCATGAACTTCTCGCGGAAGTTCTCGTACTTGCCCGGGGTGCGCAGGTCAATGTAGAAGACGTAGATCTTGGCATCCGGATACTGGGCCCGGATATAGGAGATTTGCTTGAAGGTGGCCATGCAGCAAATGTAGGAGCAATGCTGCAAATGGTTTTCATCACGCGAACCGGCACATTGCACGAAGGCAAAGGAACCGGGTTCCTTGTTGTCGCCGGGACGCAGTATTTTGCCCTTGGTCGGGCCGTTGGCTGCGGCCAGCCGCTCCATCATCATGTTGGTGACAATGGCATTCGAAGAGCTGTATTGCAGGTTGGTGATCTTGGCGGGATCGTAGGGATTCCAGCCGGTCGACCAGATGATGGAGCTGACTTTCAGCGTAAAGGTCTGCGTTTGCATGTCCAGGTCAACCGCATTGTATTTACAGGCGGCTTTGATCGCGTCCAGTGATGCGGCCGAGCATGCCTCTTTGGCCAGAACATACCTACGCGGGAAAGCCATCTCATGGGGAAGATAAACTGCCTTGGTCCTGCTCATGCCGAAGTTGAAGGCATCATCGATTTCTTCAGCGCAAGCCTGGATGCAGTCGCCACAGGACGTGCAATTGGAATTGACATAGCGCGGCGCGGTTTCCAACTGGACCTCGAAATTACCCGGAACGCCGCTCACTGACTTGACGGTCGTCAGAGTATAGGTTCTGATCCGGCGATTATCTTTGATACGCTTAAAATTGATTTCAAGCCCACAGGTGGGGGGACAAAGTTTGGGGAAATACTGATTGAGCTGGGCAACCCGACCGCCAAAGTACGCGTTCTTCTCGACAAGAAAAACGTCGTTGCCAACTTCAGCAGCTTCGAGCGCGGCGGTCAGACCACTTATACCGCCACCCACAACCAGTACCGCACCATTGCCTGCAGTGTCACTCATGCCAATCCTCCATAACTGCTGGTATTGATGAAAGGTGATTTCTGGTTCAATTGATACGAAATAAAAAAGTTACTTCATCTTTCGTCTCAACTCAAACAAAAACCACCCGGTTGCATACAAAAAAATCTCCAGGCTCCGCGAGGGGAGCCTGGAGATTTTTTACTCAGACAATCAATGTCTTTTCGAGATCAGATCCAAGGAGTGGTCTCGATGATGTTGATGCACGGAACCTTCTCGCACTTCCACTCTTTGGTCTTCGGATCAAAGGTGGAGTTGACGAATACCTTCCAGTTTTCGTCATCACAGGTCGGGTAGTCGGAACGATAGTAGAATCCAGGGTAACGGGACTCTTTCCGGAACTCGATGTGACGGATGTGGGTCTCTACACACCAGATGCGGTGATAGTTCTCCCAGGCACGCATCAGCTCGTGCAGGTCGCCGGCAGCCATCTTCTCAGCATCTTCGCGCATCAACTGGAGCAGGTCGAGACAGATGTTGAGCAGTTTGCCGGAGGTCATGTAGTAGGTGGCAACGCCGCCGCCGTACTCGTCGGTGGCCTTCATCAGGCGCATCATCATGCCAGCCGGTTTGACGTAGTTCGGGTTCACGTCGGTGGCAGTGGTTGCATCCTTGAACTGATCGTACAGTCTAACCGGCGCGTATACCTCATCGGCCAGTTCTTTCGCGGTCTGGGCCAATTCGGGGGTGAAGCCCGCGTTGTCACGGCAGTACTTAACCATCTGCTTGGCGCAGATACGTCCCTCGGCATGCGAACCGGAGGAGAACTTATGACCGGAAGCGCCAACGCCGTCGCCAGCGGTGAACAGACCGTTGACAGTGGTCATACGGTTGTAGCCCCATTTGTACTGATGCGAACGAGGACCATCAATTGCAGGCACCCAGTCTTCGTTCGGGCCGGAGGTCCAGATACCGCAGCAACCGGAATGAGAACCCAGCATGTAAGGTTCGGTCGGCATGATCTCGGACCCGACCTTCTCGGGCTCAATATTCATACCTGCCCACAGGCCGGCCTGACCAACGGACATATCCAGGAAGTCTTCCCAAGCCTCGGATTCGAGGTGCTTCCAGAACTTCTTCACCTCTTTCTCATCCTTACCGGCAGCGCGCATATCATCCAAGAAGGCGTTCAGAGCAACTTCAGTCGCCATATAAATCGGACCACGACCAGCCTTCAACTCGTTGAGCATCAGGTGGTTGCGCAGACAGGTCGGAGTAACGGCAGACGCCCCGTACGGCATGAACTGGGCCAGCTCTTCCTTGACAGCCGGGCTGTTGGCATAGAACTCGCCCAAGCCGTTCTGCACTTTGGCCTTGAACAGGAGGAACCAAGCGCCAACCGGGCCGTATCCATCTTTGAAGCGCGAGGGGGTGAAACGATTTTCCATCATGGTCAAGGTTGCGCCGACCTGAGCACACATGGTGTAGGTGGAACCAGCGTTCCATACCGGATACCAGGCACGACCTTTACCTTCGCCCGTGGACCGCGGCCGGAAAATGTTAACCGCACCACCGCAGGCTACGAGAGCGGTCTTGCATTTGAACACATGCACTTTGTTTTCACGGGTGGAGAAACCAACAGCACCAGCAATGGTGTTCTCCTTGTTCTTGTCGAGCAGCATCTTGACGATGAAAACACGCTCCAAGACATTCTCTTCGCCCAGCGCCTTCTTGGCCGGCTCAGCAACGATGCATTTATAGGACTCGCCGTTAATCATGATCTGCCACTTACCGGTACGAACCGGAGCGCCGCCCTCGCGAAGGGTCTTGGCCGGCTTGGCGCCATCGAGGTTAGAACCGTCTTCTGCCCTCTTCCAGATCGGCAGCCCCCACTCCTCAAAGAGCTTGACGGATTCGTCCACGTGACGGCCAAGGTCATAGATCAGATCTTCACGGACGACGCCCATCAGGTCGTTGCGAACCATCTTGACATAGTCTTCGATGGCGTTCTCGCCAATGTAGGTGTTAATGGCGGACAGACCCTGAGCAACGGCGCCGGAACGCTCCAAGGAGGCCTTGTCGCAAAGAATGACCTTCATACCTTCGGGCGCCCACTTCTTGATCTCAAAAGCGGCGCCACAGGCTGCCATACCACCGCCAACGATCAGCACGTCACAGCTATGCTCAACGATTTCAGGATCGACAACGGCAACAAGCTCGCCTTTAGGCTTATACGGTAATGCCATATACCTATCTCCTCTGTAAGAGTATCAAAAAAGAACTAGAACGTTAATTAATCCTCAATCCGCCTTGACGATCAGGCCAATTTGACCGGGCCCGGCAGATTGCTTTCGAGCAGCAGGCATTCGTCATCCAGATTTGCGCCTCTCTGGCCGGCATAATCGTTGGCAGCGCCTTCAGCGGTGGTCCGGATGGGGAACTTGAAGCGTTTTATATTGCCGTTGCGGAATTTGACAGTCCACATGATCGAGTCAGAAGAGCGCATCGGGTGAACCTGGCCGCCCAACGGTACAAAGTCATCATAACCGCGAACAAAGATTGCGCCCTGCGGACAAATCTTTACACAGGAATAGCACTCCCAGCATGCATCCGGCTCCTGATTGTATGCCCTCATAGACTCAACATTGAGCACCATCAGGTCGTTGGGGCAGATGTACATGCAGGCGGTCTTATCTCCACCCTTGCAACCATCACATTTTGAAGGATCTACGTAACTTGGCATTAAACTACCTCCTCACTTGGATTTTCCATTATGGCTCCCGATCTGGGAAGCCATCAACCTCTGACTCTTTGCTCAAAAAAAACACACGTACGCATGGCGCGAGACATCCGTTCTCAACCGCGACCAGGCGCACATCCTGTTCATTTTACACGTATTTTCAAACAATTCCCCATAGTTGAAAAATGAACAGTCCCTCATTTCCAGCATCTACCACTAATAATTTGTTGCCCTCTTGATGTCAACAAAAATCGTCAAAACAGCATCGAACTGCAAAATTTAATGAAAGTATCAGAAATAATTAATAAAAGCATCAGAAATATGGATGCATGCCGCAAGTCTCCTTCCATGCCCCATTCTTATCCGGCCCTCGTCGTGCCGCCGGGTCGAGCCGGTTCACAGACTAAATGGCCTTGTCGTTTTCGGAATAGGTCGAGCGGACTAAAACTTCACGCGGTCGCGAACCGTCGGCTGGTCCGACAATCCCCTCCTTTTCCATGATCTCGATCATCCGCGCGGCGCGGTTATACCCCACCCGCAATCTGCGCTGGACCATGGAAATCGAGGCTTGCCCCGTCTCCGTCACCACCGCCACTGCCTCGTCATATTTTTCATCATGTTCCTCACCGCCGGCGTCGACGCTCTCCGAAGCCTCTTCGATGCCATGCAGGACCGATTCGTCGTAGTCGGCAGGGCCCTGGATTTTGAGATAGGCAACCAGCCGGTCCGTTTCCTGCTCGGAAATAAAGGCCCCATGGATGCGTTGCAGCTTGGCCGCGCCCGGAGGCAGAAACAGCATGTCGCCCATGCCCAACAGGTGCTCGGCGCCGGAACCGTCGAGGATGGTCCGGGAATCGACCTTGGACGACACCTTGAAGGAGATGCGGGTGGGAAAATTCGCCTTGATCAGACCGGTGAGGACATCGACCGACGGTCGCTGCGTGGCCAGGATGAGATGCATGCCTGCGGCGCGCGCCATCTGGGCCAGCCGGGCGATCGAGGTTTCCACATCTTTGGAGGCGACCATCATCAGGTCGGCCAGCTCGTCGACAATGACCACGATCGCGGGAAGTTTCTCTTCAGCCACCTGATTGTACGAGGCAAACGACTTGACCCGCCTCTCCTCCAACAGACGGTAGCGACGCTCCATTTCCCGAACCGCCCACTGTAGGGCGCGTGAGGCCATTTTCGCCTCCATCACCACGGGATGCAGAAGATGGGGAATATCATCGTACACTGACAGTTCGATCCGTTTGGGATCGATCATCAGCAGCCGGACTTCTTCCGGAGTCGCCCGGAACAGGATTGAGGCGATGAAGGCGTTGATCGCGACCGATTTACCCGCCCCAGTGGCCCCGGCAATGAGCAGGTGCGGCATGCGGGCCAGGCTGGCGACCACCGGCTGACCAATGACGTCAAAGCCTAGGGCCAGCGTCAGCAGCGAAGGCGCCTCCTGATACTCGGGGGTGGTCAGGATATCACGCAGGTAGACCATTTTCCGGATCGGATTCGGTATCTCGATGCCAATGGCCGCCTTGCCGGGAATCGAGCCGACGATTCGTACCCGGTCGACCCGGAGAACCATGGCCAAATCGTCGGCAAGGGTCACGATCCGGTTGATTTTGACTCCCGGCGCCGGCGAGAATTCGTAGGTCGTGACCACCGGGCCGGGCGAAATTCCGGCGACTGTTCCCTGAACGCCGAAGTCCTGCAGCTTTGAGATCAGGGTCGAGCTCACCTCATAGTAGTGCTCCCGGCTCAACTCGACATCCTCTTCCGCATGCCGGTCAAGCAGGGAAAGCGGCGGCATTTTGTACGGCCCTTTCGCGCCCGTTTTCGCCCCACGCTTTCGCGCCCGGACCGGCGGCGGCTCGTTGGCCTGGCGGGAATCGTTTATCGGAGGCGGTGCTTCGTCCTCTTGTGCCGGGACAGTCTCATCGGGTTGCTTCTGAATTCGGGATGCCTGCGCTTTGACTGGAGGATTCCGATGCTCGGGCTCCATCTCAGCCGGCGGGGCAACGCGATGCCGCGATCGGCATAGTAGCCCTAGGGGAGATAAGCGGACTGCCGCCATCAGCGACAGCAGCAAAACCAGAACCAGGACCAGGATCGTTCCGGCGCTGCCGATCGCGCCACTGAGCAGACGCCACACCATGGCGCCGAGATAGCCGCCTGGGGCGATGAAGGCCGAAGGCACCACCAGTTGCTCCACTGAACCGAACAAACCCGAGGAGCTGAGCATAATCCCGGATATGCCGGCAACAATGGCGGGCAACCGGTCTGAAGCCGTATGGGAAAGCAGGGTCGCCGCCAGGGCGTAGCCCAGAAGCACGATGGGAAAAAAGCCGATCAATCCGAGGAAGGAGAAGAGCAGGTCTGCCGAATAGAATCCGATGGCGCCGCACCAGTTGGCGGCTGACGCCTGCCGGGCCGGATCCGGCCCGAGAAGCGGGACGAGATAACTGACGAGGGCGATGAGAAAAAACAGGGTCAGAAACAATAGCAGCAACACCAACACCTCTTGCCGCTCCCCCCCCCTTTTTTTGTTGTCCTGTTGCGCCATGACCGCCGGCTCTCTACCACGCCACCCCCGGCCGACCTTGGCCGCGTTTTTCCTTTGTCAGCCGCTTCAAGATGCCGGCATCATCCCCCACAGTCGGGGCGCACGGCAACCAGGCACAAGCGTGCAATTACTGTGAACCAGTGATTTGAATGGCGTCGAGCACGCCGTTGATAAAGGCCACCGAATCGTCGATGGAGTACCGCTTGGCTATCTCCAGCGCCTCGTTAATCGCCACTTGGGCGGGGACATCACCGCTATACCGCAACTCGAATACAGCGATGCGCAGGATGTTCCGGTCGACCGCGGACATCCGCTCCACCCGCCAATGATGGGAGTGACCGGCCAAGAGGGTATCAATCTCGTCAAGATGACGACCGATGCCTTCAACCAGGACCAGACCGTAAGGTATGGTCTTCGGCCCCGCCTCGAAACTCTGGCAGAACAGCTTCCAGTCCCGCCCCAACGCATCAGGAACGTCCGAGCGCTCCTGAAAATCGTGGCTGAAAAGAAATTGCAGAGCTAATTCCCGAGATTTACGCCGTAATCCCATAACGCCAAAGAACCGGAAGAAAAAATAAATCTTGGAGGGACAGCAGAAGACGGATTCGCTGCACGCAATCAGCCTACCGCATCGAGTAAATTGATCATCTCAAGGGCGGCGACAGCCACATCCGACCCTTTGTTGCCGGCCTTGGTTCCGGCCCGTTCGATGGCCTGCTCAATGGTCTCGGTGGTCAGCACGCCGAACATGACCGGGATGCCGGCATCAAGCATCACCTGGGCAGTGCCTTTGGCGACCTCGCCCGCCACGTAATCGAAATGCGGGGTGGCGCCTCGGATCACCGCGCCGATGCAGATCACCGCATGATATTTGCCGGATCGGGCCATCTTCTGGGCCGCCAATGGGATCTCGAAAGCGCCGGGCACGCGGGCAACCGTGATATCGTCGCCGGCCACTCCGGAACGCGTCAGGCTGTCTATCGCACCTTCCAGCAATTTTTCCGAGATAAAAGAGTTAAAACGAGCCACCACGATGGCGATCTTCCGCCCCGCTCCCTGCAGATTTCCTTCCAGATACTGTGCCATGGTTGTTCCTGTTAAAAATATCTGATTACCATCGAACCTCAGCCAGCTTCAGCAGCCGCTGGTGAAATCTGACAAACCAAGTCCTTTCTGAAACTGTATCTTGTTTTTTGGCCATACCTTGCTTCTCAATGGTGAGCGTGGGGAGCAATATACCAGAGATGGTCTGATAAATAGCCCTTGATCAACTGAAAAAATCGATAGCTGAGATTCAGCGGCAATCAGATAAAAATATGATCACGGATCCTTGGTGACGCAGCCCATCGGCATGTCGCCATACAGTTCCAGGATATGCCCCATCTTATCGCGCTTGGTGCGCAGATAGCCCTTGTTTTCATCCTCACCGGGGATCTCGATGGGCAGCCGGTCCACCACTTCGAGCCCGTAGCCCTCCAGGCCAATAATTTTTTTAGGATTATTGGTCAGAAGCCGCATCTTGCGCACCCCCAGATCCCGGAGAATCTGGGCGCCGATGCCATAGTCGCGCAGGTCGGCCTTGAATCCAAGGCGAATATTGGCTTCGACCGTATCCAGACCATCACTGTCCTGCAGCTTATAGGCCTTCAGTTTGTTGATCAGCCCAATTCCCCGGCCCTCCTGGCGCATGTACAGCACCACTCCCCGGCCTTCCTGATCTACCATGCGCATGGCAGCATGCAATTGGGAGCCGCAGTCGCAGCGGGCGGACCCGAAAACATCGCCGGTCAGGCACTCGGAATGCACCCGCACCATCACCGGTTCGTCGCCATTGATTTCACCCTTGATCAGGGCCACATGCTCCTGCTTGTCAATGTCGTTCTGATAGGCGACCAGCCGGAATTCGCCGGCATGAAAGGTCGGCAACCGCGCCTCGGCGGCCCGCCGGACCAACACATCCTTGCGCAGCCGGTAGGCAACCAGATCAGCGATGGTGGCGACCTTGAGTCCATGCTGCTCGGCAAAGATCTCCAGATCGGGCATCCGGGCCATTTCACCGTCATCCTTCATGATCTCGCAGATGATCCCGGCGGTGCGCAAGCCGGCTATCCGGGCCAGGTCGACCGACCCTTCGGTCTGGCCGGTCCGGACCAGAACCCCGCCGCCACGGGCCCGCAGAGGAAAAATGTGGCCGGGGCTGATGATATCGCGGGGCATGGCTTTGGGATCGACGGCCGCTTGGATGGTCCGCGCCCGGTCCGCCGCCGAGATGCCAGTGCTCACGCCAGTGCGGGCTTCGATGCTGATGGTGAACCCGGTGCCGAAGGGTGACTGGTTGTTGGGCACCATCATCGGCAGGCCCAGCTGCTCGACAATGTCCGGGCTCAAGGCCAGGCAGATCAGGCCGCGGCCATGGGTCGCCATGAAGTTGATGGCTTCGGGCGTCACCAACTCGGCCGCCATGCACAGGTCGCCTTCATTTTCCCGGTCTTCGTCGTCCACCAGGATGACCATTTTTCCGGCCCTGATATCCTCTACTACTTCCTCAATCGAACTGACAGCCATAACATTGCCTCATTCAAAACCGGGGCAATCCATGCCCCGTCCAACAGACTCACATTCGCGCCCCGGAATCAGCGTCCCCGGACTATTTCAAAAAACCATGCTCGGCAAGAAACCCGGGATTGATACGGGATTGGCTCCCGCTTCCCGGCGCTTGCTCGGCCAACAGCTTTTCCACGTACTTGCCGATCATGTCGACCTCGATGTTGACCCAATCCCCTTCCCTGAGCTCGCCCAAGGTGGTCGCCGCCAGGGTGTGCGGGATGATGGACACCGCAAATAGGTCACGCCCGCAACTGTTCACCGTCAGACTGATGCCGTTGATGGTGATCGATCCTTTTTCAATAACATATCTGGTCAATCCCGGATCAAGGGAAAAAGTGAACAGGGTAAAATCACCGGCCGGCCGCCGCTGGCGGACCTGTCCTTGCGCATCGACATGGCCGCTGACCAGGTGGCCGCCCAGCCGGTCGCTGAGCCGCAACGCCCGCTCCAGATTGACCTTGGAGCCGGTCTGCAACCGGCCCAGCCCGGTGCGGGTCAAACTCTCCGGCGAAACATCGACATAAAACCTGTTCCCCTTAATATTCCTGGCCGTGAGGCAGGCGCCGTTGACTGCGATCGACTCGCCCTCCTCCGGATCGGTGAGGGCAAACCTGGTCTCGATGCCAAAGATCATGCCACCGCCGGACGGCCGTTTCTCAAACAGCGTGCCCAGCCCTTGGATGATCCCGGTGAACATCTACTCCCCCTGCTCCAATTCGTCTGCCCTCTGGGTGAATTCCTCGGCCAGGCGCGGATGCTTGAACCGGGCATGGATACTGGCCACCGAACGGTAGGCGTCGGCCGCCTTCAGCCGTTCCCCTCGCTCGAGACAGGTTTCGCCGATCACGATCAGCACCTCGACCGCGCCCTTGGGATTGCTGGTCAGGCGGTAGTGCTCCAGAATGTCGTAAAGCAGTTCCAAGGCCTTGCCCTGATCGCCCAATTTGCGGTAGGCGGCTGCCATTTTCTTGTTCAACGCCAGAACGGAAAAGCTGTCGTCTTCTTTTTCGCAGATGGCATGAGCGCGCTGATAGTTGGCGACGGCCATGGCATATTCGCCGCGGGCCAGGCAGGCATCGCCCAGCCGGTCGGAAGCGTTGGCCACGCCGGCCTGGTTGCCCTGTTCCTCGAATCCTCTGAGGGCATTGTGGAAGGCAATAGCCGCCTGGGCATATTCACCGTCACCGTACAGCTTGCGGCCTTCCCGGTAATCCTTTCTGGTCTGGTCTTCTTCTTCCTGTACGCCGTTGTTTTCCTTAGCCACGGGGCCAATGTTCTGCAACGGCTGGATAAACTCACTTGCCATCGGGCTTTTCCTCATGAATGGAACGAGTGGCCTGCGCACACAGTTCGGCCACGGTTGTCTGAAACGGCTGCCCCTGTTCGTAAATGATGACGGGGGCGGTGTCATGTTGCAAGCCCATGATCTGAAAGCCCGCTTCCTTGGCCTTGATCCGGCCCAGCAGCCGCAGGGTCAGGCCCCGGAAAACCGGATTGGCATGGTTGAGCACCGGGAAAAGGGCGTAAAAGGGGATTTTACGGATCAGGTCGGGTCGGGTGGCGGCAATCTCGCCCAATCCCCAGAGCACGCCCTCGCGGGTCCCCGGATCGCCCATAAAATTGAACAGATGGCGGGTAAAGGCCCCGTAAATGTCAGGACGGGCGGCGATGATCGCGCCGATCGATTCAACCATTCCCCAGGAGCTTGCCGCCGAATCGGAACAGGCTTCGAACAACCGGTGGAGCAGATCGGCCACCGGGCCTGGGTCGCGGGTCGCCACCCGGCCGCACACCTGTCCCAGCACCCAGGCGATGCGATAGCGCATCCCGGCCTCGGGTTCGTACAAAAGCCGCTGCAGGTAGCGCAGCACCTTGCGGTCATCGGCATACAGCGCCACCAGGCCGTCGATATCGCCGCTGCGGGCCAATTCCCTGACCACCTGCTTGTCGGCCCGCTTCTTAGGCCGCTTGGGATCGCGGCTTGGCGCCGTGGCCGGTGCAGCGACAGGCGGAGCAACGGCCGGCGCCGCACCATCCCCGGCCTGTTCGCCCGGCTGGGGAGCGGCATGGTGCTCGAAACGCTTGACCAATTCGGCCATCTCCTTGTGCAAACGGACAAAATAAAGAACGCCGCGCACGGCCCGACCATCGAGATTCCGCTTGGGCACCACCTGATGGGTCACCTCGTCGTAATCATCAATGGTGCCGGTCAAGTAATCGTCCTCGGGAACCAGTTCCCAGGCGAGATCCCACTGATCGTTGCAGGCGCTTACCAGACAGTCGACCATGGCCGCGCCGATGTTGTGCCCGGTGGTATCGCTGACGTAGACCGCCCCGCACTCGCAGGTTCCCATGGGGAATTCGCGCATCTTACGCTGAATGCCCTCGGTCGGTCGGCCGACATCCATGCCGCAGAAGGGACACCAGGGTTTGAGGAGCGCTTCCGCCTTGCTGCCCATGACGCTTACGCCAACTTCGCCTTCAGGGCATCAACAAAACGGAGGTCGACACTGTAGCCCAATTCCCTGGCTTTCTCCGTGTTGCGCTGTGACTCCTGGTAATCACCCTTGAAATAAAGCGCGACCGCCAGGTTATTTCGGGCCATCGGGGAGTCGGGTTCCAGAGTGACGGCCTGGCGGGCCGCATCCACAGCTTTGTCGTCTTCCTCAACCATGGTATAGGCCGAGGTCAGGTTGATCCAGGCGGTGATCAGCTTGGGGTCGATCTGTACCGCCTTGTTGTAGCATTCAATGGCCTGGTCGACCTCGCCCCGGTGCTGGCAGATGAGGCCGATATTGACATGGGCCTCGGCCATGTCCGGACTGATGGTCAGGGCCTGGCGGTTCAGCTCCAGGGCCCTGTCGGTATCGCCACGATCAAAGAAGATGGCGCCCAGGTTGATCATCGACTCCATGGACTGGTTGTCCAGCTCAATGGCTTTCTCCAGTTGGGCGATGGCCTCGTCGATCCTCCCTGCCTGCCGATACACCAAGCCAAGATGATGCCGGGCCATGACATTGTTCGGCTTCTCGGCCACCACCTTTTCCAATTCTTCGATCACTACCCCGAGTTCGGCAGTTTTTGGTGTTTCCGTCATGTGAACGACCTTTTCATTGGGTGAAAAGCAAAAAAGCCTGGGCCGGCAGATTCCGGCAACCCGGCGAAAAATTTGTTACAAGTATAGGCACGAACGGGGCGCATGCAAGAGCGGCCTCATGTCCCGGGATTCTGGTGATAGGCGATCAGCCTTTTCTGTTGCTCCTTGGCCAGCACATTGCGCGCCACCTCTATGTCCCGGCGAATCTGCCGGGCCAGGGCATCGATCCCGTCAAAGGCGATCTCGCCGCGCAGATGCCGCAGGAGGTTGATCTTCAAAGGCCGACCGTAAATATCGGCATTGAAATCGAAAATATGGGTTTCCGCCACCAGGGTCGTGTCGCCAAAGGTCGGATTGTAGCCGATATTGGAGACGCCGCCATACTGTCGGCCGTCATAGATCACCTGAGTGACGTACACGCCGCGTTTGGGGCAGAGATCCTCCTCCGACAGGTACAGATTGGCGGTGGGAAACCCGAGCTGACGCCCCCCCCGCTGACGCCCCCACTGCACGTCGCCGCGAATCTGATACCATCGGCCAAGCAGCCGGCGAACATCCCGCATCTTGCCGGTGGCCACCAGTTCCCTGATCCGGCTGCTGGAGACCAGCATGTCCTGCTCGTAATGGGCGGGCATCACCATTACCGAAAACCCCTTTTCCTCGCCCTGTTGCCGCAAAAAAACGGTATCGCCCTGGCGGCCCTTGCCCATGGCGTAATCGTAGCCGACCACCAGGTCGCTCATACCCAACCGGTCGAGCAGCACCTGGTCCACGAATTCGCCCGCAGTGGTCATCGCCATCGCGCGGGTGAAGGGGATGATGACCAGCACGTCGATCCCGGCCCGACCGATCAACTCGATCTTCTGGGGCGTGGTCGAAATCAGCCGGATACCCTGCGGGCTCAGCACCTTGAGCGGATGCGGATCAAAGGTGACGGCAATGCTGGCGCCTTTGTTCTGCCGGGCACGGGTCACCACCAGGTCAAACAGCATCTGGTGCCCGAGATGCACTCCGTCAAAGTTGCCGATGGTGACGTGCGCCCGTGGAAAGGGCGCCGTAATCGCATTGAGGTCGGTGAATATTTCCATGGAAGCTCCACCGGATTCCGGCGGACTCTTGTATAGCAACACGGTGAATTCCTGGCGCCAGGGACTTCCTCGCGACCATGGAAAAGGGGATATGTACCCCAAATCGGGAAAACACGCAAACAGTTCATGCCCTTTGCCGGTCAGGAGCGCTGCGGAGATGCGGGATGCCGGCCACCCAGCCACGCCGGGGGAAGAATTTTCACAATAGCCGGTGATTTCAGTTTTTTTGTCGACAAATCCGATCGATGCCGACCGATGTGCCGATAATCGTTCCTGCGGTTTTTCTGCGGCTTTCACCGTCCATCCCTAAACACCGGCCCTTGCGCCGGGTGCGCCAACATCCGTCGCCTTCGCCAAAGAATTGCTTGACAAACGCCCCGCCGGCGAGCATATTGGCTGCCGCAGTGCCGAAGTGGCGGAATTGGTAGACGCGCTAGGTTCAGGGTCTAGTTGGGGTTCCCCAGTGGAAGTTCGAGTCTTCTCTTCGGCACCAAAGCATAATCCACGGGCTTCCGTGGAAGTCCATTAACCCCGTTAAACCATAAGGTTTTTCGGGGTTTTCTTTTGCCTTCTTGTCCGCCATAGCCTATCTTCATCCGTTGACA
>Ga0123354_10005616_pt1 | contig 18300 bp, 9 predicted proteins | sample TergutLab28metaG_2_FD_97872 | JGI IMG/M metagenome (GOLD analysis project Ga0123354, IMG submission 97872) | Labiotermes labralis P4 segment gut microbial communities from Petit-Saut dam, French Guiana - Lab288 P4 | ecosystem: Host-associated > Arthropoda: Insects > Digestive system > Gut ...
ACTTAACATCAAACTAACTTGTGAGTGACATAAAGCCATTAAATTGAACTACAAAAACACTCGCACTCATGTCATAGTTGTCCTTAGGGTTACAAGCACTATACATGAGAAAGCCCCGCGGTGTCGTAACATGGCTGACTGCGCAAAGCGTCACGCAGGCACAGTGAACACTGCATTCCCTTCTCAAGGCCGCTAGCATTGTCACGTGACGTATCAGCTGTGCAGGTTGCAGCATTTGGAACCGCAAGGAGCCCCCACTTTTCTCTGGCCATTATCTCCGTAACCGTTCAACTTTGGATATATATGTGTTTTGGGTTATATCGGTATACTTTAACATAAGGAACACCCTCCCGAAGTCTGGCACATTCCTCCTGGGACACCCTGTATATATATATATATATATATAGGACGTTCTTATTAGAGTTTATCCGAACTTTTGTCGAAACCCACATTTTGTGGCCGCGAGAGACGGATTTAGTGACTTATTTGATACAAAGTATGAGGAATTTAGATGGTGGACGAGAATTAATGCAAAGATCAAAAGATAAATTCGTTCTTATGCTTGTTCCAAGCTTTACAGCCTAAGGCAATTTCACATGGATGCAAGCGACGGCATTTTTTTATTTGTGTTTTGGGTCCTACATGCGCTTCTGCAAAAAGGTGGAAAAATCCTCTAAAGTCGAGCATCCTAATTATTACTCGTCACATATTTTTTGGACGAACAATTTGGAGGGAATGCGATGGGTAAGACATGTACCTCATTAGCGTAGATTGAAAATAAATTATTCGGATATCTCAGAGGAAGAGACCATTTGGAAAACGTAGGTGTAGAAATGCAGCGTGAAGGGATGGAAAAGTATAAGGGCAGCGGCAGGTTCTGAAAAAGGGAAATCAAAACCTGGGAAATTTCTCTCCTGTCAGTACAGGCCTGGCCCTTCGAAGCACTGGGTTAAATACCCTAGAGGAAAAAGCTCTACAGTAAAATAATACATAAATTCATCTCGCTATTGCTATTGGTCTTGAAGTTAAAAACTAAATTTACTCCTTCATAAACCACGACGGCGTATTGTGAATGGAGGTGTAGCACCACTCGTTCTTAACTTCGACACTACAAGGAGCGAGCGGTCATTTTCACGAACCGGCCTCTTTACATCTTCACCCGCTGAATAGAAGGCTGTGTGGGCCCTAAAGGCTGTGTGGAAATTTTCGAGATGAGAAAACTCTCTGCTCCTGCAGGGAATCTAACCAACATTCCTAGGTTTTTCAGCTCATAGCCTGGTCATAATATCGACTACCTATGCGGAATGGTTCTCTCTGCCGTATTTATTTCGAAATGGATTTAATTTAACTCTTGCACGTTTTTGTGATTCGTTAATTTTGAGGTTTCTGTGTAGTGTATGTCATTTCTCTTTCCTGTGATATCGGTGTATAAATGATCAGATATGAAAAGCGAAACACTTTAATACTTACTTCTGTGATTTGCCTGCTGCAGTTCCCTTCCGGGCGAACTTAAATTCTCCGAATCTGAAACAGAAATGGAAAACATGCTACAGGGAAGTTTGTCTTCCTGCATTAGAACTGAAAATTTCTCTCTGTGTATATTTGGTACTTGAAGTTCAGATGTAAACAAACAATATGCATTCGTGTGACAATATTTTTTATAAATATTTGTGTTATTGGGAGAGGTTTAAATATGTTTATAATGCAGGTAAGTCTTTTTATATCCAAGCAAGAGTTGAGCTGCCTACTTATACAGCCACATTTAATGTAATCATTTTTTAAACATCGTTTATCTTATATGTGTGAGTATTCGGCGTAAATAATCGATTACTTTGCAAAGTTGTGTTTAATGTTAGATAACAACAAACCTATTGCGCTTGAGTCGGAATAATTTTATGTAATATAGTCTTGCACATAACAATTACACGTCTTTTAAGTTAATGATTCTGCATATTATCCAGGCCATCATCAGACCTATATAATATCAAGAGCCATACATAAACCTTAGATTGTTACGTGGGATAGAAATCATATTTCAACCTATGTTTTATGACGTATTTGTAATGGGAAAAAGATCCGGATCCCACGTAAACATACATGGGTTTTGTATGGTTTATCGCAAGGCTCTTGACATCATGTAGATCTGATAATGGACTGGTTGATGGAGCGAAACTAGTAACCTAAATGACGTTTAATTGTGTTGTGCAAACTGTTTTTTAAATAAATATATACTCACATTTAATGCTTGGTTGTACCATCAATATATGGCTGAAGAATTATTCCGTCGGCATATTTTACACTATTTTGTTATCTGATAAATAATTTCTTAAACTTAAAGCGTACAATCATATCCAGTTTCGTACTGCAGTGAAGCAGTAGGATATGCTGATATGGTGATTACAACGCAGGGATCGACGCGAAGTTGCCTGGGCATACCGCCAAATTTGTCAAAAAAATATACGTATTTTTGTAATTACAAACTTAGTAATTCTGAAAATTAGACTACCTTAAAATCAGGTATATCCATGCCCTTCTTTAAGAATCCGAATAAAAGAAAAAAGACCTAATGAACTTGAACTCTTGCAATCTACGTGCAGGAAAGACGAAGCATTTCTACACGCGATGGCGAGGCAGATTCGCGTATTTCAAGGAACCTGGAATATAAAGACTTGCATGTAAACAAACATTCGGCGTTTTTATATTAGTACTTCAGAGTGACGATTGGGCAACCCTGCTCTAGTTGTTTTCGTCGTGCTGGTTTTGACTTGTAGTGTCGTACTCTACTGAAAGATCTCTGCTGCCCGATTCTTATTAAATTGGCTGAGAGAAGCGGATGAGAACAGATGAGGGTGTGGTATTGATGGTGAGGCAATGATGAGATTGATGATCGCCACCTCCTCCCTAACTGCGGGCCATGCAATACAGGACGGCTAGACGCAAACCATCTGTCCTCAGCTTTTAAATGTATCTAGTGGCACGCAAGAAATGACCCATGATTTAATTAATCGTCTTACGAATTTTCAGTTAACAAAATTCTTACTAAAACACATGTTATATGTTGTATGTTAATGTTCTTTTGTCTGTTATCCATTATGATTGTTATTTACAATAAAATTAATCCAAACCGTGTTATGTCCTTGCTGATAGTGTCAATTTTAGCAAGGAACGAATCATCGACGGACTTATTCTGCACGTGTATCTCACTTTAGTGTGTCCCTTGAAGGATTGTATTTTTATTGGCTGCACTAATTAATTCTGGGACTAGAAATTAGGGGTCCAACGCCAAGTAGACTGTGGTCGTCAGGATTATGCCACCACCGGTTGTTCCGTCATTAGTAACCTGGATCATTTAAACATTTACAACCGTGTAAATTAAGACTTAATCACTGTGGACAGAATAGTAAATTCACCGCTGTCCAGAGCCAGAAGCCTGTATAAGGTTATGTTTATATATTTGCTTTCGTTGATGTTGTGTACATTATTCAGGCCACGGAGTCTCCAATTATTTCCTTTTATTTACTGGAACATTAGTTTCGTTTAAAGAATGCTAACTTGATTTCCAAGGACATCAGCCCTTTCGTGAAACGAATAGACCTTAATGCACACAGAAAACTCGCATGGCCAAGAAATTCTTTCCCCCGTGGTAGAAACACAAGACATTCTGCCCTTTGACCACATTCTGAGGTAGGGGAAGTAAGTTTATGTGCGTGTACAGAAAATTTTCGGGATAAATTTCAATATGTCTCCGAAATGACTGTTCCTTGAAAATTCGAATTAGAACATCCATTGCATTTTTTTTATCGCAAATCGCTACTATCGAATATGTGACTAACGTTTAGAGGATTCGGGAGATTTTTTTTTTTTATTTTCAGTCACGGACGGTCTGTGATTCACCGAGGGAAACTGAGTTAATGTGCTTTAAGCTAGGTTTCCTACGCTAAGTTTGTGTTAGACGTACTACGTGTGTAACAGCACTGTTAGGGCACAGAACAGCTGCCTAACAACGAATAGACTCTGAGACTGAAAGTTATAGAGCTACACGTTACGTCTGGCTTCAGTGTTACAACTCTTACAGTTCTGGATTTCATAGATCTGTAAGATCAAGCAACGCCACAGCGGAAAATCATTGCACTTGTAATCGTATCTAACTTCTTTGGATTATTTCAGTGTCTTTACGTTCATTCATTAAAACTGGATCATATCAGGAGGGTTTAAGCAAAACTGTATTGGCACACGGACACTGACACACTATCTAGTGGGTTATTGAATTACAGAATTCGGACTGCACACAGCCACATACTGGCGCACGCGCCTGTGTGTGGTTGTGTGTGCCTGTGTGTATATGTGTGTGCCTATGTGTGCGTGAGTGTGCGCCTCTGTGTGCCTGTGTGTGTATATGTGTGTGCGTGAGTGTGCGCCTCTGTGTGCGTGTGCGTGTGTTTGTGTATGATGTATATATGTGTGTGTCCCCATTCGAACTGTTCAACTAACTGACAGGTATGAACGAAATGTTCCATCAACGCCGTAATATTATAGAATACCCCAACATTTTGGGGCCGGGACAGAATAGTCGGTTTAGCGATTAGGCTGCACGCTCTGTTTGTAAAAACTATGGCGACAGTTCCGGATCTTCAATAATTTCTTTTTGGGTGGTAAAGTACTGTCTTGCTAAGCCCGATTGGAAATGACAAACTGAATTTTGTTACCAAAATTAAAGTAACTGACTCTCTGGCAGGAGATAAGAAAGGCTGAAGGTCACTAATAATGAAAATGATTAGTATTCATGAAAGAATTCATATACGTCCACATCTTTGGCGTAATTCGAAAATTTGACGTACGCTTAGAAACATAAATACATGAAAGAAATGTAGATTTTTTTGCTTGTGGCTTCTGTGTTCGCAGTAACCAGTCTCACTGCAGTGTGTCTCACATAACAAACTTCTTGCAAAATCCAGCCATAATGGTCTTCTTTCCCACTTCACAAGCCACGTAGTGATAATAAATTATAAATTTTACGCTTTCTGTCCCTAATCTGTTTCATTATTGTCAGTTATTTTGTATGAACTTATGTAGACGTAATATTTATACATTAAAACGAAATATTTTCAACTTTAAATTTTCCTCCACGACTTTCATTACTTGCCACATATTATTGGGATGGCCATATCAAGCAGTATGAGGTGAGAGAAAACAAACGGCTACAAGATTTTGGAAGAGTAATTGTAGAGGGGATAACAGCGTGGAAATGAATCTTGAAGAAATAGAATTACATTCCCATGAAAGTTGATAAACCTTCTACTAGAATGATATTTACGCTTTCTTTGGTATATTCTATCGGTATACGTAATCTACGATTGAATATTTAAATAACGAATGAATGTTTTACAGTACTTTAATTTATTTTGTGACTGAAACGTAATTGTCAGGCAAAAAAACCAGTAGCTTAGTAAACCCACTTAACATCTTATGTTCTTCCTTAACCCGGCCTGGGGGGGGGGGGTGTGTCAAGACAGATGTGGCACATTACGATGCACATGCAAACGTTGGCATAATTGATCACATTACAGAGAGTCATTAATGTGTTTTGCTTATATTGCCTTACATACTGAACAAACCGAAAGACAGTTCAAAGAAACGTTTTAAAGCCTAATGAGATTCGTATTTCTCTTCTGTGAAAAATTTTTGAACGATTATCATTCTACGAAAAAATTCGAAATCTTTATGACCGTGCGAAGTACTGTTTAAGCTTGTGTCGGACTGATACAAATCAAAATTAGTCAATAGATGTTGAAATTTATTGATCATCTGAGAAACGTTAGTCTTCTTCGAAGAGGGATCTTACCTCTTAGAGGTGAATGATTAATGGAGCTATACTTGAGAATTATGATCGGCAGATTGCATTGTGAAGTTTGAACCGTGATGGAAGTCTGGTGCTCCCCACGTTTACTAACTTTTGGTTTTGCCAGGTGTGAGGGTTCATATCTGCATGACCCCATCTCGAACAGAGTCTCTTGGAATGGGTGATAATTTTTTTTTTCCTCCGCATCAGTAAGTACACTTATTATGATGACCGTTCAGAAAATGCTGGGTGCGTCCAGCCTGGCAAGTGAGGTGGTTGTATTGTTAGTAGCTAGGTTGGCCTTCCAGACAGGTGGACGACTATCGTCCGAACAGATGAATATTCAACAACCTGAATGGATAGAGAGCTGAGACTCGCCTCTTGTACGATGTAGATAGAGACACTGTAAGAAAAACAATAGACAAAAAAGGACGAGTTTTTGAGATTCAGCGTTCACCATCATTCCCATACCCGGTCCCTCCCACGTGTTAGTTCATATCTACAACACCTACGTAGTTTACAGGATCATTAAATAAGCGAATGTCGGCTTTGATTCAGAACATCTTATGGAACTCTGTGGGATATGCTAATAAACGTTTAAGGGTATAGTAGGACCTACTACTCTGTCATCCATGGAGGTCTTATGTTCTGCGCAAGTCCGATTACTTGCGAATTTGTTCCCTTTCCTTTACCTAAAATCTAACTAGCTCCATAGTGCACACTCTTTCTTGAACTGCTGTTACTCAGCTGGCCAGAAAGTTCCCTTCTTGTTACGAAACACAGGTTCAGTGCCGTGTTCAAAGGAACACACTTTAGACGCATCCTAGCTTGTTACAAGCGCCCGCTTCTCTTGTTCCTGGGCATTGTCGGATGCCTGAATAACATACGGTTCGGTGCGATGCGTGTCACGTTCTTTCCGCTACGCCACAGTTTCCGTGGAGGAAACGTAACAATTCGACGACTTTTCCATCACGGAAACAGAAAATGAAGACATCGGTTCTCGAGCAGAACACGAAATCCTTTCCTATTTTTATTTTTTATTCATTTTCTGCGATGTTTTGTGCCGCTTCCGTGGGGCTAGAATATTGAAGCCGAAATTAACCTGTTTTCTACTTATGCCTATGTTCACTAGGGCTTATCTCTGAAGGGAAGCACCCATTTTAGAATATAATGCAGTTTATTCATTGTCAAAATGATAGAATACGCTACTTACGTGAGTCTGACACTTCTTGTTGGCCTACGTTTATCGTGTGAATGTATGTAGGTATACGCATGTACACATGTTTATATGTATGTACGTATTATGTATGTAGGTGCGTATAAACGCGTAGACCCTGCACGATTATGAATTGGGTTCGTTTGTTATATGAATGTGTGTGTGTGTGTGTGTGTGTGTGGAGCCAATAGGCACATTTTATCATAATGTAACAAGCTGTAGCCAACGTGCTGTTTTGTATGGGTGTGAAACCTGGTCGCTCACATTGAGGGAGGAAAGTAGGCTTAGGTTGTTTGAGAATAGGGTGCTGAGGATAATATTTGGGCCTAAGAGGGACAGGGTAACAAGGAGGTAGAGAAAACTACATAATGAGGAGCTTAATGATCTGTACTCCTCACCCGATATTTTTCGGATGATAAAATCGAGAAAAATGAAATGGGTGGGGCATGTAGCGCGTATGGGTGAGGAGATGTGCGTATACGAGGTTTTGGTGGGGAAACCTGAGGGTAAGAGACCACCTGGGAGACCCAGGCGTAAATGGGAGGATTATATTAAGATGGATCTTCAAGAAGTGGGATGTGGGGATATGGACTGGATCGAGCTGGCTCAGGATAGGGACAGGTGGTGGGCACTTGTGAATGTGGTAATGAACCTTCGGGTTCCATAAAATGCGGAGAATTGCTTGACTAGCTGAAAACCTGTTAGGTTCTCAAGAAGGACTCCGTTCCATGGAATAAGTTGGCAAGGCAACGTGCATTCTTGTAGGTTAGCACGTACGTATTCACGTTTATATATGTTGTGTATGTGCAGCGTGCTTGCCAGGCTACATATGATAAGTCTTTTTACACGCCTACTTCTGAAACGATATGATAGTGTGAGAGAAAAATACAAAAGTTTTATGATCTGTTTATATTCAACTGCTGCAGACTTCACTCCCCCTCTGTTCACAGAAGGTTGGATCCCCTAGCTGTCCTGTAAGCAACGCGTTCCGCATTTTTTAATGGTCAGATAATTATAGAAATTTTTTACATACGCTACTTATAAGCAGAATATTTAGAAAAAGACTGAACTCTCTCGGTGGAATTCATATATTTCACCCAATATGGCGTGTTTAAAGTTAGCAGTCTACAAATTAAGTAGTGTGCACTTCAGTAGTCCACACTTTTTGCATATAATTTCCTTTAGCACAGATACAAACTACACTAAATGTTTTACTTTTATGGATATCTTGTCGGTTCAAAAGTTGTTTTAGGATACGCACACCCGGTTATTAGGCAAGAAGTTGGTTTAATACTGCGCATCTGGTTTCTTGAGTTGTCCGAATATAAATCCGACACATTTGACCGCTTTACTAGCTATGTGTTGTTATCTCCCTTATGCTGCATTTATTCCAGGCCTCAGTAATTCACACTTACGCCAAGTCTGTCTCGTTTTATGGAGTACATTGAAATACGCCGTTATTGAAACATCCATTTGCAGCAGCTTCGGGCGTTTCTCTTAGATATTCCGGTATATAAACATGCCTTCGCTTAAACTGATGCTATCATTTCTAAAACAATAAAGACCTTTTTCTTATGCCTGCAACTTTACGAATGGTTTCGCCTACACAGATCTGAGAGTTACGTATTTTCAAACTTGGCCCATTTGTTGAATCCCCCCCCCCGCTCCTGTGGCGCTGCGGCCCAACGCGGGCCATGGCCTCTTCATTCTTGAGGTTTCTAGATCATACACAACGACGCATCACAGTCGGTAGGACTCCTCTGGACGAGTGATAAGCTCGTCGCAGAGACCTCTACCTGACAACACACAACACTCACAACAGACAACATCCATGTCCCCGGTGGGATTCGAACCCACGATCTCAGCAGGCGAGCGGCTGCAGACCTACACCTTAGACGGCGCGGCCACTGGGACCGGCCATTTGTTGAAATATGTGCAGAATATATTGTTTATGAGTTATTTGGTTACTGGCTTATTAGCTGGTCGTCATATGTCAATGTTGAATGAATTCCAGACGATGTCCAAATCGTATGTCGCACCAGCAGAACAAGATGTATAGGTAACATCTTTTTTTTAAATCATATTTTTGTTTGTTTTTATGCACTTATGTTGTCATAAATTGATGAGGTTTTTGGCAAAGAGTGGGCAGTATGGACTTGAAGAGGCTTGCAGGTAAAGCGTGGACTTTATAGACTTGTTTATGCTTCAAGGTACAGTCAGTGAATCAAAAAACCAATCACACAGAAAGCAGAAGGAATGTTTGCAATAAGTGTACATAAATAAGAAGGCGAACTATTCTTATTACGGAGAAAAATTGACGATGTTTTTAATATTAACATTCTACAAAATTTAATACCAGTGATATGTGTTACTGAAAGGCTTTTGGTGATAATACTAACGGAGTACCTTAACATACTTTAATAACGCCTTTTCTTCATTCTTATTTCATTGACAAATGTGAAGAACTCTTCTATCCGTCTGCATAAGTGACGTAGGAACAGGGTGAAAGAGAAAGACATTGAAGCATAGAATACGACGCTACAGAAAGCGAAGTTTTTATTGTAATATCTGTATTCGTGTTGCATAATGTCTGATGATAAAGCCACACACATCGTAGAAGAACCCCAGACACAGGAGCCTGAGCGATTTTTCTGTTGTTTACTTCTGGGACCTAGAATGAGAGCTCTGTTCTCTGAGCAGCCGATAAATTCTGTGTAATACCTCTATAATTACGAGTTTATTGTCAAAAGGTATGCAGTCGAAGAATAATAAAGCACCTCTTCATGTTGTATTAAACTTTCTGAGCTGAAACTTTACACACATTGCTTTATATGCTTGTTTGCACGTGCAAATATTGAACGCGTGTAAGGATCGGTGTTGTTTGTCTCTATATCTGTAACTGTTAATTTTAGTTACTAATACGATATTATTGAGTGGAGTTTTACAGACTCTGATAATGGGAGTGTAAAATAAAACCACCGAGAAAATTTAACTTTTTTTTTTGTATTGTACCAAAAGTCTATTTGTACTTCGCACACACCAGAATAACAGTCAGTCCTGCGGATACGAATAAAATGCTAGAACGCGAAATATCCGCATATGAGAAGACACTCTTGTGTAATCTGCAGTGCTTTTTGCTCTTCAATCAAGTGTTTAATATTTAGTAGAATGCAGGCTACATTGGAAGTACGAATTCTTTGCAGCCCAGTTTGATGTTTGGGCAAAAATTATGTATGGGTATATTATTATAAATAAGGTCACAATTTCATTAAATTAGTTATAATAATTGGATCAGTTCTTATCTACTTTTAGCCACAATTATACTGCACTTGTTCACCCCTATTTCCGCTAACCCCTTTATAGGTTTTAAAGCTTCTGTTGCTACCCATCCCTTCTTAGACACATACTCGTCCTCTGTACCTGCGCTTCTAGTACAGGACACCTCTTAATGCCGAAATTATTTTGGGCCGCATTATGACTATGGTATGCCTCTCTTCGTGTGACAGTCGCTGATAGATACGGGTAGGTTGTTTGTTAGGCTGAGTGGAAGGCGTCTTTTACTCCGATAGTGTGAATAAAACAAACAGAAATGTAGCACAAAAAACTATCCACAGATGAAAATACTTAAGTGTGCAGCCATATAGGTGGTTGGTGTAAATTAAGGGAAGAATTGGAAGGCTTGTCATTTTCTATTGACAATAGTTGCGGAAAATGTTGTCACCACAAAGCAATCTCCATTTAAGTTATTCTTTCTTTTGCGCATTGATGTAAGGTGGTAATATTTCGGCTGATTTGAATAAGAGCTGAAAGTCAGAATTCTGAATGCTGTAAAGACACTCAACCAGGATAAGCTACAATGAGTGTGGGATGAAATTGCGTATAGTTGTGACGTGTGTTGTGTCATAGATGGAACCCATATTCAGCAAACATAACCACATTTAAAAAATATGAACATTGGGTTATTGTTCCATAGTAACTTACGATAAGTAAGTAATAAGGTTCTGAGCTTGGTTGCCAGTGCTATAAAAGTAACAGTGACGTTTCTGGAAATAATGGGAGGGGACTTGTTCCCGGTTCCACCACAGGCTTAATTACTGTCAGCCATTATCTAGCAAACCGATAAATAGTTAAAACATAGTGTTGTAGTTATTACTGCCTCTGCTGAACTGGCAAACTGGAAAGCATGAATCTACATTTTTCTTATTTAAACTGAAGTACCCATTAGGCGATTTTTCAATTTTGTGCCGATATCGAAGAAACGATATTGGTGATGATGTCATACAGCTGGACGTACAGCTTAAAGTGGACTCCAGGACCTAATGCGTATATGGGTACCTTGTGTTTGTCACAGTCTTAAAATTATTAATTGGTCACTTTTAACTGAAGAATAATATTCATTCGCAAATCATCTGCTCCGTCTCGAATTTAAGACCTTTTCCACCGCAGACCGAAGTCTTATACTAAACCTTATACTTAACATAATTTATCAGTACAGGAATGAATACGTAACTCACCCATCTGAACGTTTATAACAGATTTACTCTGCATGACTGTGGACTCTCTACTTGAGACCCCAGGCAAAACTCGGAATTTTCTTAATCAACCCGACATCTATGAAGTATCGGGTAATCTGCCTTCACAGATAAAGATGACTAAAATATGAAACTAGAGATCCGGCAAAACGTGCTTATTATAGGGTGTATTTTGTATGTGCGTGTGCGCATTTTCGGATGCATATTATATTGTTTATTTCTTGTACTGAGATGATGTTTGGGTTCTTAAGTTCCCACTATAGTCCTGTGAAGATTATAAATTCCCCTAAGGCATTTTCACATCAACTGCAAGATAAGAAGATGATGGAGGTGGGGGGAGGTATTTCCATTAACCTGCCGAGCTCAAATGGATACCTCTTTTCTGGAATTTCACAAACTCCACTTCCATAAGACAAGTATGCCTCTGGAATGGACTCAGACTCTGTCAGAAATGAGTACCAGGAATATTTCCTGGAGGTAAAAGCAGCCGGTGCGTAGGACTGAAAATCTTACCTCCATGTGCCTATTGTCTGGAAATCTGGGAGCCTCGAGCTCCTGAAACCCTTAGGGCCTATCCGAGCCTTTGTTGGGACTGATTTGCTTCCATAAGACACTTTCCTTATGTTTTACAGACAAGCTTTCGGACTCTCATCACAGTTTGGAAGTATCTAATGAAGCATTAGAAATAGAAACTTAGTTAGCCTTGAGTTCCTTCTGAATCTTTAGAAGGAAAGTTTCAGAAAAGTTCTTTCCAGTAATGCATATCGCTTTCCAACTTATTGTTCAGGGATAATCATAATTGGGGCGTCTCACAAAATGCCTTCGGAATTAAGCGTTATTAAATAACCAACAGTTATTCGATCAAACAGAAACACGGCCACAAGCTTATCAAGTGGCTTTTACAAAGTAATTTATTGCTTTATTCACTTATATCTACATGTGTATCCTTGATCTGAAGTCATGATAAATATCATAATTCAAATCCTTCCTTCCCGTTCATAAATCAAATTAAGTGATACAATACACTTAGTATGATAAATAGATAAATATAAGCGTAACTGACTCAAGTGGATGCCAAAGCTTGAACTTAGCTCGCAGTAAACTTCAAATATTTCACCGTTACCCGCTGTTTAATAGTAAGGTTCCCTCCTCTTGTTATATTGACATTGTGGTCGTTAGCATAGGTACAATTTTGACTTTTACTGGAAAATGCCCTGAAGTATTTGCAGGCTATAGGCATAATTGCGTACAATATAGTGCCTTCGAAAAGTTCGAAATGTTATGCACTATGAAGTGTCATTTACTGTGTACGATGTCATGGAATGCCATCGCATGGGACCACCTACCTGTAGAGTCAGCAGAGATCCGGGGTCGGAAAGGTGGCCAAATAACCGGACAATAAAATTAGAATCCACCACACCCCTCTCTTATGTCTCTACATAATAATAAGCATGGAGTTTGGAGTAAAAATCTTAAGACCTGCTTCAGTTTTGCATGATATTGTAGTCCCGCATATATTAGTTTTATTATTTCTTCATCTTTCCCGCATTTCTGTGAAGAACTGATTGTTTAATTGCAGATTCTGTAGGCGTAAAGTTCGTTGTATATTCTCGAAGATTTACAATGCCTCGGCGTTGTTAGTTTTTGAAGTGAAAGCACTATTTCACATGTAATATTGTTCTAAGTTCATGGTCTATTCCGTGCGAGGTTTTATGTACCCAGCTCAATTGGCGCAGTAGTTATATCCGTCACTCGGAAAGCTACGGAACATTTTCGCTCTTATTTCGTTATATTATATCACTTTCCTAAAAAGATATGTTCTAAACACAATTTAAAATTTTCCAGTATCTTACTATACATTGCATTAGCATTTAAAATAAAGTAAGTCAGTGTTGCTTCAGCCTCACAGTTGCGCACGCCCGCCATGTTGTTGTAACTTATGGGGGGAAATAAAGAATTGAGGTCTTTTATCTTTCTTTAGTTATTTAATATTCACAACCGTGTTTTTATTCAAAATCTGTTGAATGGTTAAAATCTGTACTGGGGGAAACACGACACGGCAGAGAGCATTCTTGAAATCAAGGAGTGTTTTTGTGTTCACCCTGTATAAGCAATAAAAATGCAGCATTTATGAGTTCTCCGAATTTCTTACATAATTGTGAATTTAAAGGCTTGCGTAAAATTTCTTGTCTCAGTAACACAAAAATCGTACGTAATAATACGTTTCCCATACAAAATTTTGTACGTATCTGTCAAGGGGGTCAAGAGTTTAAAGGCACGATAGACTTACAGCATAATGTGATGAGTCAAGACAAAAGTCGACAAGCAGACAGACGACAGACATGCGTGCTTATGAATCAGGCAACACACGTACCTGCTTTACTCATTACATACTAGCCCTGAGGCAATGAAGAAGACCAACAGGCGCGCTTACGCGAGTAAGTCCCACAGCCGGACCATGCTGTCTTACTGTACACGTAAGAAAGGAGTGTCCACGCCAACGGTTTGTGAAGATTATATTGATAAACAAACATATGGGATCGTCTGTCGAACAGGATGCGACTGCACATTGCCGACTACAACGTTTTCAGATTCATTATCTTGTCTGTGGCAGAATACCACGTAAATTCGGCAGGAGTAGGGTAATGCGGTAATGCTGCAACCAGTTACGTCCACTGTCAATTTTTACAACCTCCCGTCTTTAGATACACTTAGGTGTATCCTTCCGTCTCTTTCCCAAGGAGTCGCTCTCCCTGTAATTGCCCCACCAAGTTCCTTTGATATTGCTTGTGTTCCTCAAACCTAATTACAAGTCTAGATCATCATAATCTCCTGTACTTTTACTGCCGTAAAAATACGTGATGGTTTTCTCAGATCACGTAATTCCCCTTAAGCAAAGGGAATCCGGTATAGACTATCCGATATAAGGACTACGCTACCGAGGACAAACGAGTAATTAGATTTTTCCTCCCGGCAGTTTCCAGCGACTTCTTGATTCTCCAAAATATCTTGGCTGGCTCTGAAGCTCATGCAGCATTTATTTAATGTTTATCGGGGGAGGTTTTTTCGTGGGTAGAGCGGTCAGGGCGTCAGCTGATCCCTTATCCCCATTCTAGGCAGAGGTTAAGACTGTGTAAAGGTATAACTCCAATACGTCGGTGCTTTTATAGCCTGCGTATGGACGAATGTGCCTTTACTTTCAAAACTTAAAGTAACGGACCATTTAAACCCCCCCCTTTTTTTTTCTTAGCCTCAGGTATTTTCTAAACATTTACTTTTCAAGCATCTGCAGTTCGTGCTTCTCTAAATAAAAGAGACGAGATTTTACAGCGACAAAAAAGTAGCGGCAATTATGTCTCGAATACCTACAGTTACAGACGGGACGGGATTGTAACAGTTATTGAACTAAATAATTACATGGATTTCATGACCATATTCTTTTAATCTAATAGTGAAAATATATTTTCTTCTGTTTAGAGAGAGATGCAGATTAAATCTACTATATTACTTAGATGCAATGGAGGTGGTTAAGGTTCGTGTTACGAATCCGGATATCTAGGCACTTAAGCCGAAGTTCAGGGGTTGACGTCACTGTGAACTCTCAGGTCAGGTTATAAGCTCAGTATTCATAAGGTTGTCACGACCCGCGTGATCCCTCCCGCCTTCAAACGTGACATATGAACACGACTTCAAAAACTTTAGCCTTCAATTTTTATATTTTGGACCTTTCGATGGCCAAATATCCAAACCGTTTCCGAAGACTAATCAGTTGTTTCTTTATCCATTTATTTATTGAATACTTGACATTATTGTTATTATGCTTTTTCTGATATTAGTTAAGTTAAAGGGTTCAACTCAGTTTAATGCAACGTCTCTCAAACTTTGTCAGGTGCAAAAACAGACTCGCATCAAAATGGATAATTGTTACTCGTGTGGATTAACTACAACCTACAGACATCACGTTGTTTGTGGGAGAAATGTCAAACAAAATTATCAACTAACCTGCCCGGTTAATTAACTCATCTCCCTACCTCCTGAACGACTACCTGTCAATAGGACCTGAAGTTTGACACCGCCAATCCTTATAAACACATCTGTCAATGATCCTGAACCAGTTTATTACAATTTACATAACCGTAACCTATTTATCTGGGATCTCTTTAGTATAGTCTTTTATTTCTGGCTCAAATAGAAAATTGTCACTTCTGAAGTGGCATTCCCACTCAAGTTCTTATCACACTTCCTAAGTGTCCTTTGCTTTGTGATCTCTGTGAACTCTGTGTCACAAAAAGAGTGACATATAGGCCTATATCTACGTCTCGTTCTTATTGTACAGTACAGTATTTAACGACGCTATGAATTTCGTAGGTGCTATAGTGTTGACGGAGTCCCACATATCACTAGGATTCTTCCTAAATATCTATTCTCTTCCTACCCATATACGTCTCCTAGAACCATGTATTTTCTTTAGCTTCTTATTTTCAAATATTTGAACATAATGTGTCTCCTCAGATAAAAAAAAAGCCGTGATCCACAACACTCTGGTAAAGTGTATAGCGACAGTCGGATAAAACCCTGTACTATTAAAGGGCAATTTTATTCCCATGTTTTGGAACGAAAATTGGAACCACGGTAAAGCTGTGGCATTTTAATTTCACACGACATCGAAGAGTAATGTTACGGTCTTCTGGCGTGCGACACTGTATACAGTGATAAACAGGTACCGATAATTAGGGGCTAGCTGTTTCCATCTTCAGGGCACATTTCATCTTGGTGTTCAAATTAGAACGCTAAGTTGTAGAATTGCTGGTATCATGTGTTACGCTGTATATTGTGCTTGTCACTGTGGCAACAACCTAGTGCCCATTCCAAGAAAGTCAGAGCAAGCGAAGCTGTTGTTTGGAAATGTCGGAGACAATGTCCCTTTCAGGAGTGTCATTGCGAAGCGCCGTCTCCCCTGACAAGCATTTTAAAATAGCCACTGACCGATTCCTCCCACACCTTTCTGCATCTCGCGCCAGCTGCCTACGGCCGACTGTGCTGTTTGGGTTTCATTGTTTTTACGACCATTCCAGGCAGGTAAAAAAAAAAAAAAGACTCAGAATTTGTATTTTAGTCTAGCTAAGTTTTTCTCTACTTATAAACCATCTGGATATTTCTTGGACCCACACGATTCCTAATCAATAGATAAAGGTAAAAAGCAGCCATGTTACAGGTCTGGACAGGCCCAGAGGGTTCCAGGAAGTTAAGGTTCCCAGATTTCGTGACAACGGCACAGGATGGTAGTACGTTGTCAGCCTTAGGCACCGGCCGCCTTTACCCCCAGCAAATACTCCTGGTACTCATTTCTGTTAGAGGCTGAGTTGACCCCAGGGCCATAGTGCGATCGGAAGGATTTTATGTCAATGAAAAATCCAATGACACCGTCTGGGATCGAACCAGCGACCTCCCGATTTGTAGCACAGCACCACTGTGCTACCGCGGTCCCCCAATCAATAGGTACCGTAGGCCTTTTTCCCTGAGATAAAGCTGCCGAGGCGTAAATTTGACCACTTACCGTATGAACGAATGCAACTATACCACAACTCCCCCATACACCGTCATTGGCTGTACAGGGGCTTTGTCTTTTACGATCGGCTTGACTGTAACTGGATCACTGTGTCCAGTGACAGAGACTAACCTGCAGAGAATCCTTTCCCTGCCATCTTTTCCACCCAAAAAGGGAAAAAGAATCGGATTTCGAAACATTGTTGTATAAAGACAACCAAAGAAGGGGAAATGTGTCCAACACACTAATCAAATGTATTGAAATGTGTAATCTTGAAAGTCCCTTATTTAACGTTGTTAGTCGCCGACCTACAATCGCGGAACACGGAGTGGCAGTGGGGTAGGGGTTCCTCCAAGTTCTTGTGTTTTATTTTGTCAGTATCATTCCGGAAGTGGTGCTCTAGAGGAGACTGCTTAACCTTGTGTTTTCAAGTGGCAGAGTGATCTGTAATTATGGGAGAAACTTCTGATATGCCTTTAACGTGCTATGCATTTCAAAATAATTTATTAACCGTGGGAGGGAAAGAGGGCGCTTTTCTTCGCAAAATACCAATTTTCACACTTACAGAAATATTGTTTTGAATTATGTTATGGGTTTTGACACATGTGCCAGATCTGGGTATGAACTTCTACCGATAAAGTAACGCGCTGCGTAAACAAGAGTGGCGTGTGAAATGGTATAACTCGACACTTTATGGGCAGCGATTTGCTTCTTTTTGGGCATGCGGTACCAGACGTGCGAATTGAATAATGTCGGTGTTCCTACGTTTGGACGTAGGCCAGACACAATTACTGCATCCCGTGAAATGCTGCTGGCTGACGATCAGAACTTGCTTCATCGTACAGACAATGACCTCACTGCAACCGGAAGGTCTCGCGCGTCCCTTCCGTATCGCAACCGTATTGTTGCAAGGAGACTGTTGTATTACGCACTGATCTGGAAGTGATCGTTCTTGTCGGGTCGTAAGCTGTCTTACGTCGTCTTTTGTAGATCACGGGCTCCAGTCTGAGACTGTTTCCCTCTATTCTGAGTTTTTCGTGAATATTTTCATTGTTACACCGTGCATGTTGTCGAGTCACTCAATTATTATACCAACTAATGCACTTATATAAAATTTACACATTAAAACACTAAAACTGCTCCGACATGTTTCGGTCCTAAGACC
>Ga0123354_10005618_pt1 | contig 18296 bp, 9 predicted proteins | sample TergutLab28metaG_2_FD_97872 | JGI IMG/M metagenome (GOLD analysis project Ga0123354, IMG submission 97872) | Labiotermes labralis P4 segment gut microbial communities from Petit-Saut dam, French Guiana - Lab288 P4 | ecosystem: Host-associated > Arthropoda: Insects > Digestive system > Gut ...
AAAACGTCAATGAAGCAACAGCTTTTTAAATAAATAGGAATATATAATATAATATAATATAATATAATATAATATAATATAATATAATATAATATAATATAATATAATATAATTGATATAATATAATATAATATAATGTGATAAAATATAATGTGATATAATATAATGTGATATAATGTGATATAATTTAATATAATGTGATATAATATAATATACTGTGATATAATATAATATAATATAATATGATATAATGTGATATAATATAATGTGATATAATATAATGTGATACAATATAATATAATGTGATATAATATAATATAATATAATATAATGTGATATAATATAATATAATGTGATATAATATAATATAATGCGATATGATACAATATAATATAATTACATTATCAAGAAGCAAAGTACGTAGTTTTTATAAGACTTTTTCCCAGGTGTTACTTCATAAGAATTCTATCACTAGTAAAATCCAACGAAATGCAATATGCAGTCTAAATCACTGAAGCCGAGTTGGTTGCAATCTGTTTTAGACGGATAATTGTTTTCCTATTATAGATAGCATTGATGTTCAAGAATATCGGCAGGCAGGTGATTAGGCCCTACCGACCTACTACGTTATGTATGATATATAATTTGGATTTTATTTCTGTTTAAGCTTCAGGATGGCATAAACGGACCCGCGGGCGCCATGTTGCGCGCCTCGGTGTTAAGAGCTGTCTGTTAGGCGTAATTTGTGAGAATGTTGCAAATTATTGTTTTGGAAAATTTGTTGATTTGTGAATGAATTCGCGTGTCTCATTTCTTGTGTATGTGCTGTGCTCTTTGTGATTTTCCGATGACTTCTGCGCTAGGATAATAGAAGCCTGCTAGCTGATATGAAGTGCTTTTATAGGAAATGTATCCGTGGATGGATGGCTAGATTCACTGATGGACAGACAATTAGGTTTTAAAGTAAGTGATGCGTATGTGCTCTGTTTCCAGTCGGCTTGCCTGCCACAATGCACGTGTCTGTACGCAGTTCACAGGACAATCCATCTGCTCTACAGGTAGTGAAACGTTAGCCTGTGACTGATGAGGGATGTGCTGTACAGCGACGTTATTTCTTTCCTAACATTAATTAATTTTTCGCTTACCTACAGATGATCGATTATGTTTTCCTGGAACCGGGGTAATTTGGAGAAACAACCCAGTATTGCGGTTATTGAAAGACTGAACAACCAGCCAATTGTGGTGGCAAGGTTTCGGATGGCCGGTCAAAACTTCAGTGATCAGTTCGTAATTAGTAACATGCGAAAATTTCTAACAATATTGCATGTAAATCGTGGAGCTGACTTCACAAAATATTTACCGCATTCATCGTTTATATTGTGTGCATAAGAAGATGGTGCAAAGTACACAGAATGGCAGCTTACGACAGTATTAACGGGTGTGGGAGTTGTACTGTGAGTACTGTAACGTGGCTGGGGCATGTAGCGCACGTAGGTTAGGCTTGATTAGAAATGCTTACTGAATTTTAGTCATAAAACATTCACCGAAGAGGCCATATGGAAGTTTTGGCAGCAAATGAGAGTAATATTCAAGCAGATGTTGAGTAAGTAGCATGATTGTGTGGACTGTGTTCAGGATAGGGGGCAGTTGCAGGCTGTTGTGAGCACGGTAATGAACTTTAAGGTTTATAAAGGAGAAGAGGGGATCGCGTGACCTAATGTTTTCATCTGTGAGATAATTCTAGCATCCGACGCATGATGTTATTTATTAGACGACGCCGAAATGTACTTTTCACTGGAAAGGAGTGGTACTGGTTTACAGATGGCGTTGTCAGACGGCACCGACATGTACATACTTTCATTAATAAAAAGACTATCAGTGACTGATAGATGGTGTTAGTCGTCGGATGTCTTCGACAGACACATTCGTGTATAGAGGTCTTCCACCTGAATTTTTCTTTGCCTTTCCATTAGTTATTTATAATATTCATAAGGGGACACTGACGAAACGGGTTTATTTCAAGAAACATTGTATTTTATGATGTATCATATAATCCGTTTTGCCCTTCCAAACACTGACATTGCCCATTTTGAGAACAAACTGCACATACACGAGGGGCATGGCCTGCACTTTAATGGAACACTTTACACTACATCAAATCTCCTTCCAAAAAGGAAAAATGTACTCTTTGATGTGGAGAAATACCTGTAACTATTTGATGTTTTTTGTAAGAAGTTTGTCGCGCTGTTCTGTAAAACCGTGGCGAATTAGCAGCGCCTTGTGTGAGTTGATTGGAGTCCGGGGGCAGTGGACCCTGCGGGAAGGGAAGGGGGGGGTTTCCGTGGAGAGAGCCACACAAAAGAACCATTTCCACCAAACAACCCGTTCGTCTCAACCAGTCAGACATGTCGAGATAAAAATCTAGACGAACCCACTGGTGTATTAGCGATTTCTTGGCTTTAAGAAGAATAATCTTGTCACTACCTTGTCCTATCAGCTGTTGTCATAATTGTGAATTTTATTTTGTTAAGGGAATTCGTGCATCTGTAAGCATGTGTTAGTTCAACAAAACTTCGCGGTTCAGTTCTCCTTTTTCGTGAAATCCCAGTTTCGGTTCTTGGGCTGCAGTTCGATGGTCCTCAGGAATGTCTCGGCTTTCCCCGGTGTCTTCAGGCGGACACATGGTGGAGTATTGCCAATTTAAAACAAGCCATTGCCGTCTCCCCGCAGTACGTCAGTTTAACAGTGAAACAGGTACAGAAACGTGCAGAAGTTGCATAAGAGGGGCTTTACAATGTGCCCTTCCGCCGCTGTACATTTGAAGCCTTCGCTCATTTAGTATCAACCCGTGGATGCGAAGAGCAAGTTCGATCAAGATTTGAAGGGTCTGCCTTGCATTCTAGAGCTTGTCGGTTCTAGTCTTGGCCAGGATATGAGCCGACTTGAGACAGGCTTCTCATGGCCGGTCTCGGTACATTGAGGCACAAGCAAGTACAGTGCCTCAGCTTGACGTCACTTCCTTCACAGCTGATTATTCACTAAACGTCATTACATGCGACGCTGAACATTCTGATCTGCAAACAGTGTTGCTGAATGGAACTTTAATATGAAAATACAAACATGAGTTTAGTTCGGAGTCATTTTATGTGGCGACGGTATGAGGTGTGTGTCTAGAAACAGGAGACCGCTTCAAAAATACGTTTGATCACTACAGAATTGGCCCAGGAAAATATTCTGAAGGAAGGTAGAGGACGGCATGAAATAGGGAAAATCAATTGCAAGAGATAACATATCGCGTGTGAACTTCACCTTCGTCATATGCCTTTAAAGAAATTAGGAAACTGAAGAAAGGAAACGTAGACCTCAATATTGGAACATGGTTTTGAATTTAAGATTCATAAAATACCAAATATAAAAATATTTATACATATTGTTTTAAAAATAGATGGTTTTACATAAATAACAGTTACTTGTTGACACAGTAAGGGAACATATTAAAAAATATTGCTTAATTTTGGGGATCTCACAAAAGCAAATGAAATGTATTCTTTGTATAAAATTTCCCATTTTTAAAACGCTTTTGTTTGACAGTCTGGTGGTGTTTACGAAGTCCACCGAAGCTTGTAGCTGTGTTGCAGTAAACGAATAACGGTTCTGGAAGGAAAGTCTGCGTACTCGCATTAATATAGACTGAAATTTGTATAGTCTTGTGAGAGTGAGTTTTCACTTAGCCTTGTTTATATAGGTTTTTCACCCTTCGTAACGATAGATACGTTTTCGAAGGTAATCATGTAAAATTGAACGTATCCCTAAGCAGTTACCATCAAGGTTTCCACGGGCATAGACGGTAGATTAAGCTACGTGTTCATTTTCGCGCTCTGTCTGCTTTGCATAACATTGAAACATCCCTCTGTACCCATAGAGCAAAAGTCTAGATACTCGTACAGGGAGGGGCGATCGACATATGTCGACATACGCTGGTCCACATTAGGCTGTGACTGTGTTCAATAAAGCTGCTTTGTTCAAAAACAGATGAATTTTTAAGCAACAAAGGATCTAGTTATGGAATTTGACACACGCACGTTTGTTGTAAGAACTTATTTTAAAACGACCACAAAATGACCACCAAAAACACCCCCCCTTCCCCCCTTCAGCTATCAATGTCTGAAATTTTCACAAATGTAGAGCTGATGGTTTTATATGGAATGGATCTAAATTTTATAAAAATGAAAATTTTCAATATGGAACTAATTCGTCCACTTAAAAACAAGAACTTAAATTATCTCTGTGTTTAAGCTTCAGGCCTTGGATATATAACACTCTCCCATGAAATTTCACAAATACCGCATTTGTTAAGCGAAGCAACTTAAAATGTGATGCTCTTCTAGGATATTACGCAGGCTATATTGGTTCCATCTTCAAGGGTCAAGCAATTTCTTTTCTGTCTGTTTTGCCCTCGAAGGTGGGATAAGTATGTTGTCCCGAAACGTCGGTAACCAACTAAAACCTATGCTACGTAATATTCCAGAAGAGCAAAAGCTTAAACCACACCGTGGGAGAAACCGAAATCTCGCAAGATAAAATGGGCTGTAGATCTGTTGTAAGGCTCATGCAATGAGTGGAGAAATTTTGTAATGGAATCTGTTCAAGAGGAGGTTCGTAGATAGAAGTATGAACATGAAACGTGACGTAAGTAAATTGGTTATGGCAATGCGGAAGAGAGTTTATAGCCTGACCATAGTGTCGAGCTTTGGGTCTCCTATCTACGGCGCTTTGGTTTAATAATCATGGATTTAGATGATTTATCTTTTGTTAATTAGATTGTACTATAATGGCCATTTGATATGTACAATCACGTAGAGTGCAGACCCATGAATAAGAACATATTCTCATCCACAATCCTTTCAAAGACGCATATTCTTGGCTTTTACCCCTACAACACATAAAATTAAAATTCTTCGAGATTTTCATCTATTGATACGAATAACAAAGTGACAGGCATTTCTAACATTGCTTTTACAGCTTGCAAATATATCGGAGCAAAATAAAAGAAATGGAGCACAGCAGATAAAGGAGAAACTTGAAAGGCTGTCTGCTTGCTACAGATAACGCTGTTACTCGTAATGTACTTGCTTTTGATTGGCTGCCTTCACAAAGCGTTGTAAGAATTACAGTCAATTCTGCGTGAGTTTGTTGTCACGGTCTTTTCATTCATGCGATATCCAACGTGAGGAAACTTAACAAAGAAATTCAGAGTCAGTCACAATTGTTTAAAATTGTGTAGCAACAATGCAGCTACAAGGTCAATATGGAACGTGTCGACGGGTTGGTATTCAAACTATAGTACGCGGACTCTAATTTGCTGGATGTTTCATGTGTTTTCTGACAAAGCGCGTATCTGTAGCGTGAACGAGTTGAGAGATGATCAATATTGAGCTGATATAGTGAGAGAGGTGTACAGGGTTTCAGGTTCTAAAGGCTTTGAGTGTGACGTTACTGTTATTGGACATGTGAAGCCGTGTAATTTGGTGGATAGATGTAAAGGTATCGGAGAACTCAGTCGCATCCATCTCTGTCTGCTACTTTGTATGTAACTGGAACAGACTGCTACTCCCAGACTACACCCGCTGACATTCCATGAGACTAAATTTGACCATCAGTATCGTTTAGAGCGGTACGTCTGCTACCGACGGTAATGCTAGCCAGCTTCGGGTTTAGTTAGAAATAAGACATATAGAGGGAGTAGTGGTATATCTCCACTCATTCTTGAACTTGGACCTAGATTGGGTGAATGTTCAAGTTTTCGCCCTGGCCGCTTTACCTGGGAATAACTCCATTACCCATTGAATATGAGGTTGGATGGACCTCAGAGCTTGTCTGAAAGTTCTGGAGAAACGTATCCTGCCTCTATCCCAAATCGTCCAGGTCGTAGCACATTCACTGTACCGACTACGCTATAAGAAAACTTCTAACTTTATGTTGTTCAGAATGCTTTTCGGTGATCATTGTGTTTGAATTTTGTACGCTTCGCATTTGTGTAGGAATGAATAACGTACAAAATGATTTTTGAAGGCCTGGTACGATAGACAAGAGACAAGTGTAGCAACGTTTCTCTTTACGAGATTTCAAACTTCCGCCTCGTCTTGATGGAGCCCTTTGTTGGTAGATGTTGACCAATATTTCGGGACAGGCTATCGCTCCCATTTTAAAGGGTTTAACGTTCTTGACCCGCGTAATATCCCAGAGGATCGAGGATCTCAACATTGTTATTTACGCGTAAAAGTAAAAAAGTATGTCATGAAGGCGTATGGAGGAAGTGGGGATATTGCTCCATTCATTCCTGGCATCGATACTAGATGGAGGTGAGTACTGAGCTGTATTCCGCCACCGCAGCAGCCGCCGGTGGCTATGGAATATATGTAGAATGGTGGGTGGACTTCAGAGCCGGATTGGACGCTTAAGAGTTCTTCTGCTCTTCTGGAAACTGGGCCACGATTTTTTGGCGATACCGCCCGTGGACGAGTCACTGTACCGACTGAGCAATCTCCGGTGTCTCAGTTATAGCATAGTGATTACGTAGAAGGCGAGCAAGACGTATAGCATTCGAAGTGTAAATAGAAACACAAATAAGTTTTTAATTGGAATACCACATGGGAAGAGGTCAATTGGAACTTCTAGGTACAAATGGGACCATTATATTAAAATGAATCTGATGCAGGTGAAGTGCTAATGAATAGTATCAAATGGGATCTCTTGTAATGAATGTGATGGTCCTTCTGGTTTCTAAATAACAAGGAATTTCTCGAACAACCGGTTAGCAATGCACTATTAAAACACAATCCTCTACTGCGGAGTTCGTTAGAATTTGGAGTTCTAACATGACGTCCCTGCCTTTGTATGGCAAGCCGTCTTAGAATTACGATGACTTTCCTGCTGTCCAGTTGTTGGAGCGAAACAGACTGGGAAACAGGTACCCTCTTTCAGTGCTATCAGCTGGGGTAGCTCAGTCAGTGTAGTGACTGGCTAAGTGTACGTCCTCTATTTCGAAACCCTACGGGAGCGGTGGCGCAGTTGGTTGAAGCACTGCGCTTCTAGCCGCAAGGTAGCGGATTCGATTCCCGATGGTGCCACTGGAATATTTCATTGACATAATCCTTCCGGCCGCACTATGTCCCCGGGGTCGCCTCAACCTCTAACGGAAATGAATGCCAGGAATATTTCCTGGGGGTAAAGGCGGCCGGTGAGTAGGACTGCAAACCCTACCACCTTCATGTGCCGCGTGTCTTGAAATCTAGGAGCTTCAACCTCCTGGAACCCTCAGGGCCTGCCCTGGCCTGCACAGGGATTGCTTTGCCTTCACAGGAACAAAAGCTTTTTCTACGCATTATTTCCACACAGAGGGGGGGGGGGTGGTGGTGGTGTCAGCGGGTCCTTCGGGAATGAAGCAACAAAAGCTTCAAGCTAACAGTTTGTCTTCACCTATCGCCCAGTTTAGGAACTCATGGAACTTTACCTCCATACTTTCGGAAACAGGAATTGCACGTAACACAAGTTAAAACTTACGTTCCCGTTTCATGTGAACGTGGACAGTTATCCTTAGGTCATGCACAATTTTCCTGTCGCTGCCTCAAATAAATGTATTTTTATGTATATGAAAGGTTATGGTTTTTGACTATGTCTGTGTGCGTATAAGTATGTATGTATATATGTACGTACGTACGTACGTATGTATGTATGTATGTTATCTAACTACTTGTTTGTATGTTGTGCCATTCTCACATCCTGGTGATTTTCACATACGTTCAGAGATAGCACCACTGTTTTGGTAAATCTTCCATACAAAATATAAAGACGTTTTTAACGCAGGAGGCGGTCAGCGTAGTCGGCATAGTGACTAGGCTACGGGATGGACTGTCCGGGGTTTGAATTTCGGTAGGGGTCAGAGGTTTTTTTTTTTCCGAAACGTGCCAACGGGCTCTGGGGCACACATAGCCTCATATTCATTGGTTACCGCGGTTCTTCTGGGGCAAAGTGGCCGGAGCGTGAAGTTAACCATTCTGCTACATTCGGTGCCGAAGTTAAGAATGAGGAGAGGTTTGTTTTGTTGCCCTATGCCTTCATGGATTGTCCAAGGAAATTTTGACATTGCGGGTTTAATTAATTTATTGTTTTAACGGTGAAGAGGTGCAAGGAGATAAGGGTATGAAAGGGATACAGGAAAGTAAAAACGGCAGAAGCGAGGGGGGAGGGGGGCGCAGGATGAAAATATGATGTATTAATTCCCTCCAAATTTAAAAGATCTATTCTGCTAATGTTTGTGTTTATTGAAAACAACATGCAGAAAGGCGTTTATTGCACGCCATGTTGGTCATTTCTGGGCATTGCAAGTAACACATTTCCGCATGCATGCATACAAATTGAAGGGTGGCTTTTACAAATGAAATGGTAGGACATGTGTTTTAGCATTATGTGAACAGTGCTGTTTGACTATGGATTGCAAACTGAAGTGGTGTTTCGTGTTACGGAAGATACTGAAGGTGGAAATACTTGAACATTTTCATTAACGACTACTGAGCTATTTCGAATTTAATTTCGTTTCGTCCACACTCCATTTCGATTAGGGTAAAGTAGTAAGTTTCTTTTGTCTAAACATTCTGTCTCTTACCACTAATAACAATGTACTATAATAGACGAAATGAAGAGTCTACATTTAGTTTGATAATGACTGTACCGATGTCTTTGGTGTAAATAAGCTACGAGAAAGAAAAGGGCGAATGAGTGAGAAAGATATATTAAAAAAGGGCGCTTTCTAAATGAGAAAAAGCCCCCTCTCTCGTAACACTTCATGCTTGATTTTCTTCTAGCTGCAGAAAGAAAACGAAAAATGGTCCCTCGGCTTGTGTTCTCTCACTATCGTGCTGACTTCATTGTCTCCCGACCAAAAGATGGCGGTCAAGATTCGAAATGCCGTCACATAACGCTTTGCCCTGGCAACAATTTGCTGTCGGTGTAAGAATCGCGTAACTCTCCTGCAACGTTCCGAAACTACTGGCCGTGAACCCCAGAGCGACTGCCCCGTGTGTAATGTTTGAAACTCCGACAGTGCGGACCATTACGTTTACTTTCTTCTGGGAGGGACACCATGAGGTCAGTTTGCCCCCATGCCCGCAGTGAAGACATGGAAGGGGTGACATGGTTTCACTCATTCGTAATCTCGGCAGAAAATGGGGATGAGTTTCACGCTCCGTTCCCTTTGTACGCGGAGAAACAGAATTCTAGCATAGGGTTTGGCGCAGTGAATGGCTTCACACTCTTGTAGGGAACCGAACCACGGTTTTTCGATCATCCAGTCTGAAGGTTAGTCACGGTACCGCCTGCGTTGTCCTGGAAAATACACTTCTACCTTGAGGCTGGAAGTAGTGCGTCTCTCCGAAGTTCTGGCAACTGCCCACCTACGCGCCTATCTCGCTGTCCGTAAAGACACAAGCGCCTTCACCATGTATGCCTACAGGCCGTCCGTCCGTCTCAGGCCCGCATTCATTTCTTGCGCACTTTTACTACGTCTCCGTGGAACATGGGCCTACGTGAGAAACCCAACAGTTGGCAGCTAATAAAGGAAGTCCTTGCATTTAATCGAGCCTGTATGTTTGTTAATGCTTGGAAGTTTATGTCTTTGGTCCATACTCTGACTCGTTTTTGTTTAAGGTCCATTTTAATATTATCTTTTTCTCCAATCGAAGCCTAACTATTCCAATTCGTATCCGCCTTTCATAGTTTTCGATCAAAACTCTATTCACGTCTCATTCAATTCGCGCTACATGTCTCTCCAGTCTAAGAGTCTTTCATTTATCCATCTTAACAATAAACGGCTACTAGTGGTTCACAAGAGACAATCTCTATAAGAATATAATAAAGAACAAAGTTTCTGCCGATAATGTTAAACATGGAGGGAGTTTCGGGAAATGCTTTCTGTTTGAAATCGTTAGGTTGACTGTTCAGCGAGCTCGGCTTGAACAGCTGATGTTTCCTTTTGTTCAACATTCAACCCCTTCTATGAAAAGAGTTCAACACCGCTGTTACTACAGCCCGCCACTAAACTCGGTGGTGAATCAGACGATTCTGCTATATGCCCCTACTCGTTTTCATGAAGATTCTTTTTAATATTCTCCCAACTATGCTGTGGTCTTCCTATTACAATTTTCACTAAATTAAAGTATCTTTGAAGGCAACAACTTGACTCAACCTTCTGTGTTAACTGTACGGAGAACTAATAAGTATCCATATGTTTTACAACCTGATGATGTCTTAATTAAAAGCTGAAACATGTAGCTGTTTTTAGGCTTTCTGTATAAGACGTGGACTTGTTTGTGTCTGACTGATACTTAATGGTTTTCTAAGTTGAAGTTTATAAAACACGTTTACTTGTGTAGTGAATTCTTTTATTAAAGTGTATTTTTTTAAAGCTAGATTTGAGAAATAATAATAATAATAATATTGTATGCGTTTTAAAGTGCGGATTTCTTCCTTACACGTAAAAGGGCCTAGAAGAAAAGGTTTTGTGAGTTATGAAACGTTATATAAGTCGCGATTCTGCGGTTCCAACTCTTTACTCTTTTTAAGCACAGAGAAAATTCTGGAACTCCTCACCGTCTGCCTTATTCCAAAGAGAAACAGAATTCAGTAGCAGTTATAATATGATTTTCCTTAGCTCTGGGGGAAAAGGACACTGCAGAATTACGTAAACAAGTGAAGAATAAAAAACCAACTACATGCCACTTTTTATTTTATTGTACTTCTTATAGGCTCAACATGTTTCGGGCATTACTATGCCCATCATTAGGAGCTCTTGTCTATGATGTTGATTACCACAATGGTCGTTTAGTTCTTGGTTTGCTGTATGTTGGAGGTTAGGTGCAGCTTTAGCCTGCAGCCCGGACACCATTCCAGCCTAACTGCACCTACCCTCCAAAATACAGCAAACCAAGAACTAAACGACCAATGTGGTAATGAACATCATAGTCGCGAGCTCCTGATGATGGGCATAGTAATGCCCGAAACATGTTGAGCTTATAAGAAGTACAATAAAATAAAAAAATGACATCTATTTGGTTTTTTATTCTTCAGTTATCACAATGATGCACGGTCCAACAAACATCAGATTTACGTAGACAAGTATTTATAGTGAAGCCACGCTTTAATAATAATGATGATGATGATGATGATGATAATAATAATAATAATCGTTACACAGATGAAAACTAGTTAACCCCATTTAAAATTATTGGTGTTTTCATCCAACTATAACTTTTTCACTAATTACTATAGAAAGTAGATTTACGCAGTGTGGCTAGTTCCGCGCGTTGTTAGCTCTTTGATGTTTTTAGATTTGATTTACCTCAGTTTTGCGATTTGCAGTCTCCTTTTTATTGTCTTTGAAACCACGCCAAGTGCTGATTAGCCTAATGGTACTATTGTCACTTGTTCATTATGCCACTTTGCTTAAGTTTCTTATAGTAAATGATAAATATCAAAGAGTGTAGAAGGAAACGACCTTGGCCGGATGGGGTAGGTGTATTATCCAGGTGCGTTGCTTGAATAACTCGGGAAGGTACATCGAATCACCCCAGTCTGTTTAGCCATACCTGGGACTAGACATGAACCGTGAGTGTTCCAAATATGAAGCAGGCGTACCAACAAATCAACCACAACGTTCCATAATGCCGGGGAGCAATATCCTTCTTGAGACGCCGATAGACGCACATCTTTTTTTCAGAGATTCTCCGATTTATTTTGAACCTGAAGGTTTATCTCTTTCACATGTGTCCTACATTTGACAATAATCGGATTCAGATGAATCCTGTACTCACATTCACTCTCTATTTAATATGCATTTTAATAATATCTATTTTAATATCCGTTTTTCCCAAATAGACCGAGACTCTTCGCTTCAGGCAGCGTTTGCTACAGGTTCCGCGTGTCGATTCGATTTCATTGATGTGAGGTTAGATTAGCAACACAGACTGTACTAGTTTTATTAATTCTGGGTTTGTAAATCGTCATTAACAAACTGCAAAAGTTCAGATGAGGACTTAGGTCTTCTGAGATGTTACGCCGTGTCGACTGATAAGATTCTACCAACGTTTCGTAGGATGTAGTGCCTTCATCTTTAGACCCAGAAGGCTTATTGAACTGCCTGACCCTGAAGAAGAGGGCATTACCTTGCTTCTCAACGTCGGTATTTTTTACCATTCGCCACAGCGTAACGTCCCAGAATACTCGAATCTTCTCTAGCACCGCTCTGAATACCTCAAACCTCTTATTCCACAGACTGATGGCATTTTATCTTAGGATTTCGGGTATACTTACCGAGGATCGAACTCAGAAACTGCCGAATTCAAAGCTTGAGGGGTAACAATGCTTCATAATTTTGTCTGTATTTATAACACTTTGTAATCTGTCCGTGATATGTCTGCAGTTCTGAATTCACTTGCAAAGTGTTTTGAGGAGCCATTCAGTGATGTTCTGGTACTGAAGGTTGGATTTGGCTGCCATACTTATTGCATTGGACCACGGGAGGACTAATACTCGGAACTAAAAAGAAGAGGGCAGATGGGATTGGTATTTGACATGATATAAAGTTAAACCACTGAAGTTTCAAAAGAAACGTTCAGCCAGTTTATACGTCGGTAAAGTAACAATCTGCTGCACCGTTATCTGTATTCCGAAGCGTAGTCTCTATGCTATATGACGCCAGAAACAGAAAGAAGAAATCAGCTTGTCTCCAGGCTTGATATTCGTTGTCGATGATGGGAATAAGCAGTGAGACCCCCTGCTGGGGCCCGTTTGTTGACCAAGAGGGGCTGTGGGGGCAAGAGAGAGTTTGACGATCTGCCAACAAGGTCGCAGATAAATTTTGCATCTTACACTGCCGAACAGGATAATGCAGAAGTGTAATTTTTATATAAGATTAATTTCACACGTCACGGAGTAGGTTCTAAACAAATACCGGTTCCTGAATTTGTGCTGAAGGATTCCTGAAAATTGCTGCTTTCGGGGGTGATCATCTGCCCTGACGATGGAGGCAGCCTTGTCCTCCTAACCGTCGGGAGACGTCTGTCAACCTGCAAAACGCCACATCCCAGAATACAGTAGACATCTCGGTCCCTGTCGTGGGACGTCCAGATTAGAGACTGTACAAGTTCCATGGCAATGTATACATTCATAAATGAACTTCATTATTAACAATGAATAACATTTTCAAACAACTTCATCTATACACATTATCAATAGAAGCCATGAACACCATCCTCATAGACCAAATGTCAACCTACGTTGTTTTAAGAAAAAATGTACATTTTATGGGGCATCAAAATTTTCAACAGCTTATCACGTAGTGGGACAAACCTGAAGAATGAAAAAGCAAAATTGAAGTAACCTTAAGAAAATACTGAAGTACACACCACTTTACTCTGTGGATTGAATTTTGTATGTAAATATGATCTATAATAATGTTTCACAAGATCTGATGTTTATTGGACCGTGCATCATTGTGATAACAGAAGAATAAAAAACCAACTAGATGTCACTTGTTATTTTATTGTATTTCTTATAGGCTCAACATGTTTCGGGCGCTACTATGCCCATCATCAGGAGCTCGCGATTATGATGTTGATTACCACATTGGTCGTTTCGTTCTTGGTTTGCTGTATGTTGGAGGTTAGGTGTAGTTAGGCTGGAGTAGATTCCGGTTTGGAGGCTAAAGCTATCCAGCCTAACCGCAACTAACCTCCAACATACAGCAAACCAAGAACGAAACGACCAATGTGGTAATCAACATCATAGTCGCGAGCTTTTGATGATGGGCATAGTAATGTCTGAAACATGTTGAGCCTGTAAAAAGTACAATAATATAATAAGTGGCATCTAGTTGGGTTTTTATTCCTCACATTCACTAAATGTTTATAGTATTTTGTGCTGTAAAAAATTGTGTATATTTGTGCATTTGTGGTTTGTTCCACGCCATTTTGTCTTTGTGGTTCACTTGTAGATCCACTGAACGTAACCATATATATATATATATATATATGTATATATAATTTATCATTTTTTGCTTGATCTTCCAATTCGGGTTTTCCTCCATGACGAGACTCATACACGTGTCTCCGCAAGAGGTGTTAGTCCATGTATTTCACGTGTAAGGCGGGTTTATTTCTGTATGTGTCTTTATGCTTGTTTCAGTTTATATAAAGACACTCTCAGTAACTCGGATTTTGTAAGATCGGATGGCGGTCAGCAACGAATTGGAAAACCTCGGTATCCTTGTGTAAGGTAGTCTTTTGGAATTTTTTCTAGAAGGGCTGAGAAAATCTCGAAATAAATTTAGGATAACTGAAGAATAAAAAAACCAACGAGATGCCACTTTTTATTTTATTGTACTTCTCATAGGCTCAACATGTTTCGGGTATTACTATGCCCATCATCAGGAGCTCGCGACTATGATATTGATTACCACATTGGCCGTTTCGTTCTATAAAGATGGAGAGGTTAGCGTTTATGTAAATTTACGGTTCTTAGTGGTGGGTGTTCGGTGTGAAGATCTTTGTCGCTTTGTTGTTTCTGTTAATATTAATAGTTGTTATCTTTTATGCGTGGTGATCGTAGTGTTCTCTTGTGTGTAGAGTTGCATTAGTGGATTGGTAATTCGATGTATTGTTAGTGTTCATTAGTATTGTGAATCTGAAATTGTACATACCTTGGTTTGCTGTATGTTGGAGGTTAGATGCGGTTAGGCTGGAGTAGTGTCCGGGTTGCAGGCTAAAGCACAACTAGCTTTTTCATATAGTATGGGGGGGGGGGTTAATGGCCGTCTGAAATAGCGGGTAGTCTGTGTTCCGTCAGGATTCGAACCAAGTGCCTTCCGCATACATGTCAGAAGACATGCCGCTTACGCAAAATTTTTGGGTGGTTAGTTAAATATATTTTCATTAATAATATTCCCGTTCTTCTTTAATATCTTTGCTTTCTCTGCATATGAGGAAAAGTGAGATGAGATGATCTTAAAGAATTTATCCTCGACGCTTCAGAATCTGATGTTGGTACCTTTTGCAGTGTCCACGTTTCGCTGCCGTAAATTAAAAAAGGGACTAACATAACTTTTTATAATTTAATGTGGCTCTCATTTCTAGCTGTCCCACCTCTTCCCAGCTACTAATTATTCCTTAGAGGTACGGTAATATTCCTCTGATTATTTACTGTCCCAATTTGACGCAGACTAACGTCATTTCGATTCTGTATTCCTTGCACTAAATGATCATGCGAGTACTAGAACGCTCATAAAGAGAGATGAAATTGTTATTGGAATTCTTATAGGGCTCCACTATCGAGTTACACCCGTCTGTCCGTCCGTCCATCTGACTTGTCTCTCGTTATATCACGGATATCAACATGACAACAGTAACCCACCAACTGATACTGCTGTAGAGAGGGTAGCAATGTCGTTACCAGGTAACCGTTTGTAGTGCCTATAAAATAATACATACGTGATGGCCATTGGCGCTTGTGTTGTGCGAATATTATTAGCCTCTACAAAATATGAACATTTTATGGTGGCAAGTTTTTCGAAGTATGAAAATAAATACTTGACGACATCGAGAAATAAAGTTGCTGGGTGCTCGGTAACTCACGTGACATTTATTTGTAGTGGAGTTGCAGGAACATTAAAAAAAACTCAATGGAAAAGAGTCCTTGAAGAGCTGATTGGCGCTGGTGAAGAAGTTCCATGCGTAAATACATTACTGAAAGGGATTCACATCCCAGTTCTGGTTTAGAGAATTTTGAAACCAAGAGTCCCTCCTTTTTAAATTAAAACTTCTGACTTTTGTGTCTATACATTTGGTACTATTTTTCTGCTTTGTACAATAGTCAGAGGTTGCATAGCGATGAATGTTCAATAGCATGCATTTTCGAAATCAGGACCTTTCAAATCCGAAGCATGAACCACACTATTACTTCGTGACATCCGGTTCGTTGAATGAGCTTAATTGATTGACACGTTTCTGTTTAAATAGCTAGAAATATTGCTGTGTGGCAGTTTCATTTGTTCTGCCAGAGACCTATGGACAGCAACACGGATGCCATTCATATCTCTGCTGCCGCTGTGGCCAGCATCACAAGTTGCTCTGTCTGACTGATGGTGTTTCCACATGCGACCTTGAAAGGGCTCCAAGAGGTGGAGGATAAAATTTGGATGCTGGTTATTACCATCGTTGTCGCGGATTTATTATATGTCCTTGTATAACGCATTTCTATTACATCCTTCTTCTGGACCTGCTTATGAAGAATTATAAAATTTATAACCTGGTATTTATCACTTGCATGTTTTGGTTTATTCGGCTCATTTATCATCATTATTTATATGAGTCTGCCCGGCTGGGTGGTGTTATGCTTAGAACATGTCTCTTCTTCAAAATACACGTATCTGAAGAAGCTGAATAGAGAGTGTTTTCCCTGATAATATTAAAAGATTCTTACACAGAACCATTGAGGAAAGCGACTCTTGGCTTTGTCTTGTCTGTGTGTCCGCAATGAATAGAGCGAATCCCAACGGACGAATTTTCGCGAGTCGCATATTTGGGATATACGCTAAAATTTGTCGAGGTATTTCAGTTTAGGTTAAAATCGGAAAAGCATAAAGGATGCTTAATGTGAATGCTTACGTATATTTAGGATCTCTAGCCGTAATTGGTTTTTATTAGTGGCGCAGCGTGTTCTTTGTGAAAAAGATCGTCATGAACTTGTTTTCGCGGTAACGTCATGTTTGTTCTTTTACTAGAAGTGGATCAAGTGAAGTTTTTTGGTAACACCCGGTAGATGAAAGGAAATAATCAAGACTATGTGTTCTTAACGTGAGATAAAATAACAAGATAACGTGTAAATCACTTAATTAACACCAAACTGGTGCCCCGTAATTTAATACACGCCTGTGTCCGCAATCTTACACAAAATTGAGAAGGCTGTTTTTAACAGTATTGGGCCCCGCGCGCTCCGATTACCCTGCAAGTTGCATTGCTCGGTCTCGGTGTGTTTATCATTTTGTTTTTATCGGAATGTTTCCTCAGGTACACAAACTGCTAGCCCTTCTGAGCAATGCCGAACAATAGTTCTGGTTACTGATCCAGTTGGTCTGGTTCTTTTGACTTCTAATTATCAGGCTGTAGCACTGACCTTCTAGTCTTCTATTCAGGCGGTACCCTGTTTAAAGCCATGCCACATTACTGGATATTGTCACAGAGGATTCACGTTATTTTCTTCCGACTGTCGGAAGAGACAGTAACCCTTTTCAAAGTATATTCGTGATGATAGTATTAGGCACGTTCGCATAGTGGCGAAAAGCGCCTATCAACTTCGTCATGTCCACCTGTCCACAAGTATGATTCCACTGGACGGATTTATGCTAAATTTTACGTAGGAGAATTTATGAAATTCTGTCACGAAAATCCAAATTTGGTTAAACAGGTCAAAATATCATACAGGTTAAATGAAGGCCTAAGTACGCTTTACTGTTGTGTGCGAAATTAAATCACCATAAAAACGCTCTCTTCGAGTGACTGGTGTTAGCTTCTAGGGTAGTCGACGATGTATAAACATTACGCGAACGCGCCACGTTGTTACGTTGTACGTAGGACTACCATACGTCCCATTTTCTCCGGACGTGTTCTGTATTTTGACCCAAACATTTTTTTTCGGGTCCTGTTTTGAATGTTATAGAAATGTCCGGGGTTTTCACTATTTGTTATTTCTCAAAATGTACGCATATTTTAATGGCATCCAAAATAAAATTGTATATTTCTTATAATTTTTAAAGAAACACGTAATTATACGATTGCATTAACTTTTGTGAGTCAAAAAAAGTGAGTTCAACAGGTGACCGGTGGAATGTCTCGGAAACCTTCGGCATGGAAATTTTGAGCAGCTTGGACTTGGCGAAATACGTGCTTGTAAAACAACCCGTCTGAATTCACACTTTTGAAATTTAAAGAATTCTTTAGCTGAGAAACTTTAAGAAGGACTTATATATTTAATGAAACTGTTACGATATACATTTTCTTTTTAACCTGATTTTTCGCTGATATGTTCTCTTTTTTTATGTCTGCTTTTCTTATGATCGGTTTGTGGTAGCCGACCGCCTCTGTGGTCTAGTGGTCAGAGTTTCTGGCTACAGATACAGAGGTCCCGGGTTCGATCCCCGGCGCTACCAGATTTTCTGAGTAGTAGTGGGTCTGGAACGGGGTCCACTC
>Ga0123354_10005619_pt1 | contig 18296 bp, 4 predicted proteins | sample TergutLab28metaG_2_FD_97872 | JGI IMG/M metagenome (GOLD analysis project Ga0123354, IMG submission 97872) | Labiotermes labralis P4 segment gut microbial communities from Petit-Saut dam, French Guiana - Lab288 P4 | ecosystem: Host-associated > Arthropoda: Insects > Digestive system > Gut ...
ATCCTAATATTATCCACCCATCTACGCCTAGGTCTCCCCAGTGGTCTCTTTCCCTCCGGTTTCCCCACCAAGACCCTATACGCCCCCCTCTCCTCCCCCATACGCGCCACATGCCCTGCCCATGGAGCTCGAGACTGTACATTTGTTATTGCCGCATATGGTGTGTAATGCCTTGGTTGCTGGTGGTCGGCTGTTAGGAGCAGAGCAGCAGGCTATGTGTCAGGGATGAGGAGGAGCAGAGCAGCAGGCTATGCGTCCTGGACGCATAGCCTGCTGCTCTGCTTCTAACAGCCGACCACCAGCAACCAAGGCATTACACACCATACGCGGTAATAACAAATATATAGTCTCGATCTCCTGATGATGGGCATATTAGTGCCCGAAACATGTTGAGCAGATTATAAGTGCAATAAAGCATTCCGTAGCATCTAGTTGGTTTTCTTGTCTACGCTTATAGTGGTATCAATTCTTGCCTTCTGTGTGAGAGTAGTGCGTGAGAGCTGGCAAGTAGCTTTTTAATATTGTCTGCATTCGTTTCGTGTATGGACACAGTATCTACGGTCGGCTTACCACTTTGAGAGTTTGTATATAGTCTGCCTAGAACGCAAGGCACAATTCACCTGCCTAGCCATAACTTTTCAGTTGAAGTCTGCGATGCACGCTGTTTCTCAGCGAGGTTCCACAGCTCACATCAAACGATTGTAAAGGAAGATGGCGCGAACGTAATGAAGTTATAATTAGTTTATTTGTTTATACACACATCTGTGCCCCGAGGTATAATCAAAACTTTTTGAAACGGTGACGACAGTGAATTATTTTTATGCAGTCCACCAGGAATATTTAAGTGGAGTTTAAGCTAGGGGAATATTTGACGTTATTTAGTTCAAAGATCTTTTTCCTTCCTGCCTCCTACCTAAGACCCTAAATATTATAGTATAAAAATTTATAATTTTATTCTTGTTTTTGTGTGTTTGAGAAATGATATGTGACGTTACGGGAAGAACATAGGCTGAGGATAATTCAGGACAAGGTGCTAAGGAAAATATTTGGACATCAAGGGAGGAGGCCGTTTCATTGTAATTATGGATCTAAAATAAAAAAAAAACCTCTGTTTCACGTGGTTATTTTTACAGCTCGTCATTTTTAAAATGCAACAAGACCGAAACACTTCGAGTCAAATTTATTTTAATCCTGTTTTGGTAACCGCACCTATCTAGGCGGCTAAGCATTCTCTTCACAAAGAAACGTTTCAGCCCGTTGAAGTCGCACGGGCGCTGTTGTTGACTGTAAGGAGTCACTTTATCAGAAGACTCAGTTGAACGAGAGGAGGAACGCATACAATTGCGATGCGTGGGTGGCAGGTTGGATTGATCGGCCAAAGAAACCGTGAGGTCTGACGAACCGTTGGAAGAATGACTGGATTCGTTAAACATTTGAATGAAATGGGTGAGCACGCCGATAGGAATGTGAGATAACGAGTGAGCACTTGTGTGTGTGTGTGTGTGTGTGTGGAATATATTGAAATGTTGCCATCAGAACCTACTAACTTCATGTCCGTTGGCGTTGTAACAGAGTCCAAAACAAGTGACCGAATTATATTAAATTAGAAATAAGGAAACTTAATGTTAAACATTTCCGAGCAGCTTTGCATTTCTTAAGTTTTACTAATAACGGCTACCCTGCCTTAAGGGAACTTTAATTACAACCCAGATAACTTCTGTGACGAATCTAAGTAGTTCATCGAGTAAACATGTGTTTTATAAGGGTTCAAGTTATCAATAACGTAATTTGGTATGTATTAAAGTGCATTTGCGAAAAAAGAAAAATGTTAGAAGTATAGTATAGTCATTATCATCATCAACATCACCATCCATCACGAGTTAGTCCCTCATAGACTCGTTTCAGCCTATTTAGTATAGTTACAGTACATACTGATTGTGTTAATCGAAACGTTATAGGCCTGTACGTAGAGCCAAAAGTTGTCATGAAGTGTAAACTAAGCGAACATTTCAGTTTCACTCCAAACGGCGCACTTGAACTCCATTGTTTACTAGGCTTATTGGTCAGTGTGTTGCGCTTGAATGAGAGCCGTCATAACATAAGAGAAAATATACACAACAAATGAAATGACCACAAGTGTCATTTAAAATTGATTATTTTTGTTGTTTAAAATATATCATTTGCAGCAAATGAATTTGGCTTGGTAAAGTTATAACAATACTTGTTAAGTAATTGCAATATGGCTTTAAAATAAATTATTTAGAAATAACACGAACTAAAATGATAGAACGAAAGCAAACACTTCTGTACAGTTCAAAAATTTGTATTTCTTTGCTCCTCAGAGAAATCATATAAAGGCAATGTCTCTTAGAGAAAACACCGAGCACCGAACCTGCGTGTTTCCTATTCAATCAGATTGCCTAATACTGAATTTTAATTAAACTGAAGTATTTTTGAAATTTTTATTGTTTAAAGTTTACACAACTTAATTGCTACTTAATTCTGCTGCAGTCCTAGTGGACTGTTTTGTTAAACAGACTTTATAAAAACATACCAACACAAGCAGCAAGGGTATCTTACTTAGACATTCGCCGCTATAAACTCGAAATAAAGCAGAACAAATGCCCCTACCCGGATTAGAAACCCCGAAATTTAAGCCACAGGTAAGACACTGTTCAGATCTTAAAATGCGTTGGCCGCGTTGTGAAATTCTATACATTTGTCTTGTAATCTGAGTGGAGCGACCGATACGGTAATACTGTATTGCTACAGGCCTTTTTAACCCAGTTTTTCTGGGCTGTACACAGCGACAAAATTGCCTTTTTTTTTGAGAGAGAGGCCATCCCGTTGTGTATTATCAGATTTTTATAATATATTATGCACCGTCAATACACAACATATATCAAAACAAGGTGCAATAATTACAATTAGGTTATATTTGGCTACATGTTTCGGCCGTGACCGACCATCTCCAGGCCAACTAAGAACAACATTAAGGTACAGTAAAAATAGTACTCAATGGGATCCCATTTCGTTCACATTAAACCTTGACAAAATATGAACATTCTTACTTATGATTAAAACAGTGGAATAGTATGGTAAAATGGTAAAACTAAATCTTCATGTACCTAATTGTAATTATTGCATCTTGTTTTGATGTATGTTGTGTATTGACGGTGCATAATATATTATAAAAAAGACGAAATTACCGCTATTTTGGCTCTTACAGAGACACGATAGCTTCATGTCAAATACAAAATTAATTATATCTGGAAAGCAGCGTATTAAAAATGTCAGTTTAGAGACTCTTATTGGATCATTTATCGTAAGGGTAAAGTTCAACCCATTCTGCTCTATTTTCTTAGCAACCGTATTTTCTGAAAGTGGAATAATCCTATAAAGTTCTTTTGTGTGTAAGAAAGTTTTCTTACAGGAAATTCTAAAGTCGGTGTTACTGATTTTAGAGAATGATATGTCACGTGACAAAAGTTTCTTTGTAACATTACTACAGAGGTTTGGGGTTTACTTGCCATTTTTCAAAATGAAAGACAGGCTCTTCATATAACGGCCGCAGCCCTGTGATTCAAAGCCATATCTGATCCACAGACCTGTGAAAGCGAGCAGCAGGTTATTTCTTGCCGACTAATGTCTTGCCTCACTTACGTTGCGCATTGCACGCAGTAGCTTTACACCTAATTACAACTCTTTGAGATCTAAGAGCGCTTATTTCGTCGTTATTAAGTATTAATATGTAAGAGAAAACATAATAATACATTCGGAACATTGTTAATTAAACCTTATTCACGAGCGAGGAGGTAATATTTGATTAGTCGTTTAGAGTTCAGGGGACTGTTATAAGAATCCTCGTCCCCGTGTTGAGAAATACAAAAATGGTTCACAAAAAGACACGTCCTTTCCCATCTCTATTTTAGGTAACTCCTTTAAGCGCCCTCAATTTATTTCAGTAATTAAAATCTACAATTTTTTATGTTTTGCTGACCGTGCATCTCAGTATAATCTTAGCAATTAACCAACTTAATGCACAAAATCTTGTTTTATAATAAGTTTATTACATGCCTCTACACGTTTCGAGCACTATGTGCTCATCACCAGGAGGTCAAAATCGTATTATTCAGCATCTGGTATCATCACACCTGTAGGTGGCCATCCCGTGCACAGGCCCTCTCTCAACCTGTGCACCGGCCGGCCAACTACAGTGTGATGATACCAGATACTGTATAATATGAATTTGACCTCCTGATGATGAGCACATAGTGCTCGAAACGTGTAGAGGCATAAATAAACTTATTATAAAACAAGATTTTGTGCATTAAGTTGGTTAATTGCTAAGATTAACCTGTACATGTTTCGAGCAGGTTTACTGCTCATCATCAGGTAGTACCTGTCTGTATATGCAGCAGTTGGTATATGTCGTGCGTTTATGTTGATGGCTGTTGGCAGGATCGGGGTATGTGATAGGTTCATATATAATTTCAGTAAACACATTTGTTAAGATAATAAATACTGAGTAGTTTATTAATCTAAACGTCTGAAATTCTACACAACAAATGTGAACAATATGGGATCCCATACTCTAAGCACTGAATATGTCCTGTCCATGTACTGAAATGTCTGCTTGATGATGGTTACTTGTAACCGAAGAACGTAGCAAACTTTACATTATTGAGTATATTGTTGTGTTTTGACTGAAGGACTTTTTAGTATGTAGAGGTTAATTATTGAAATAAATTGAAAGTAAAATAGTGCATCCTGTTAGTTCTTATTGTGCACGTATACTTTATATATGTATAAAAAACGTACTGTGCAGACGGCTTGTACTAATCATTTTTGTCAATTGAGATTCCAATAGACTTCACGTGTGTTTTTATCATGATTGACTTAAAGGGCTTCATGAATATTGCAGCATATTCCAACAAAACTCTAAATGATGCAACCCGTCACGTACACAGACTTTGCGCAGGCACTTGTTACTTTTTAATTACCCCAGGCTTCACGGTGCACGCTGAAAGTAATATCATTTACTTCTGGAAGAAAAGAACGGCTTTCCTTACACCCGATTTCACGAAACTGACCAGCAACATCATATTAAGATCTCTTATGCGGAATTACGACAAAACCGGACAGCAAATGTAGAAAATACTGAGAGAAAGGAAGTTAAATGCCGCTGTAACTGAGACGATTATCACGCAACTTGCGATGGCTCTGTAATTTGTTGTAGACGTTGACTTATTTGAAGGACTAGACATGGAGAGCGTAGCTGCTACTGACTGACAAGAAATGAATACTACATTTTTATAGAGAAAGTTTGGTAGTTGGTACCTGGAAAGAACGAAAAGTGAGAAGCAAACAGTAAGCTTAGTGATGGGAAAATGGGTTCTCGGATTGAAAACACTCAAAATTTGGTCCTTGATCGCAATGTAAATGTCTGCCCCTAGCAATTGGTGTCTTTGAATGTCTTATTTCTGGATGAAATGACATATACAGGCCTTAATGTAGTGCTTTTAAACTAGCTTTAATCCTTCATCCATATTTCCGAAGCATTTCCCTTTCTTAAAGTAGCTGTTAACCGAGCCAGTTTCTGCATATCCGATCCTTATCCCAAGCTTCTAGGGCCCCGTTTATTTAAAATATCGACTTTTAATATTTCCCTCCGTCTCTTCATGGGATACTGTCGTAATAAGCAAGTGAGCTTCTTACTGTTATCAGTAGGCTTGCCTCAAGACTACGCCAAAACAGGACGAGCCTGGGAGTTTTAACTATTAAAAATGGCACCCCGTTAGCTTGCACACGTAAATAAGCAAACCAGTACAAAATAATAATAAAATATACGTCAAACACATCAATTTATTATACAAGTTGGCTACATGTTTCGACCTCTATAGGGTCATCATCAGGCCTTCTTATTGAATCATGTCATTAAAACGCTACGTACATTATTGGGACCGCAATTAATGTTTACAAAATGTGAAATGATATCTTGTCTGACAAATCTCATATAGATAAGAATGTCTTAATAAAACTCTTAAAATCTGTAAAACTATAATCGGGTATTACAAATAGTATCTGGCTTTGTATCATGAATCACGGTTGTTAAAATATATGTTCACGCAGCGATCCCAATAATGTACGCAGCGTTTGGATGACATTCAATAAGAAAGCCTGATGATGACTTTATAGGGGTCGAAACATGTAGCCAACTTGTGTGATAAATTGATCTGTTTGACGTATATTGTTTTGTTATTTTAATACTTCATACCACATCGGGATGACTTCGATCAAAGACCAGTACAACCTAAACACCTGCATCTAACTAACTGCATGGAGCAGATTATGTATGTTTTATATATGCTTAATTAATGTAAAAAAACTCCTTGAAGATCTAAGAAAGATCGAAACATGTAGGAGTTTTTATGGAATTATATGACAATATATATAATTTTAACATATAATACATTTGTTAGTATTACGTAGTGAATTGCTGTTTGAAAAGTTGATGGTTCTTCAGCTAGTGAAAAGCCGTCTTCTTATTTTATGGAGGTTTTACTCCAGTGTTCACAGACTTTGTCAGTTCTTTGTATCCTGGGTCAGATGAATGCAGTCCACTTCTTCCCATCCTATTTCTTTAAGATTCATTTTAATATTAACCTCCCACCCAAACCTAAGACTTCCAAGTGGTCTCTAAATGTTAGACTTCTCACAAAATTCTGTATACATTTATGTTTTTTTCCTACACCTGCCATTTCCTGCGCCCATTTCATCCTCCTTGATTCGGCTACCCTGATAACATTTGATGTCTAAGATAAATCATGAATCTCCTCAGTATATAATTTCATCCAGTCTCCTATTATTTCCTCCTTTTAAGGCCCAGATATTCATATTATTATTGTTTGAGCCATTGTAGAGAAGGCAGCTTCCATTAGCATCGGGACTTTTGCAGTACAGGAGGGCCAAGCGTGTTCCTCAGCACGCCTAAACACCTGCAAAGTGATTATATTCTTCATGGTACTAATTTCATGTTGCTGCAAAGTAATCGATACGTTCGAAAGGACAGCGCCCTATCTGTAACCAATTCACGCGTTCCCACACTTATGGATTTCTGGTCGTGTGGTCCACCATTGAAAGAACCTTGGACGGCTATTGCATAAGCAGTGAGGTGCTTTGAATTTTAACCACCGACACTTCGAAGTTGGTCAAGTTATATGATAGCTCAGACGAGCATGCTACCACTACTGCTTGTTTCATGCAGGTGCGGCTGTGTCTGGGGCTGGAGCCGTCACTGGCAGCAGACCGGCCTACAATAAAGACCGGTGCTTCACCCTGCTTGTCATCGACGACCAGAACACCGACTGGTGAGTACTGACCGACTGCAAGTTCAGCAGCTCAGTTCGTTTACCAGGGAATCGAATAGATGTCGACTGATCCTTAATTTATTTTTTAATGTTTGTTATCCCCGTTGTGTCAGTATTGATACGTAACAATAAATAAGACAATCAGTCCAAACACAAAACTTTCCTGATCACCTTAAAATGTGTTGTGTGTGGACTGATCTTTAACTGTTAAATGTATAGGCCGTGAAGAAACTTAGGCGGCCTGAGGATCAGTTTCAACTTGTGTTTGAACTTTTTTAATGTTTGCCATCCCGAAGTGTTTAACACACATATATAAATATACAGTGATGTATCAGTCAAACACATCACAACAAAACTTTATTATGTTTATTATTGTATTAGGGCAATATGTTTCAGTTCTTATAGAATCATCTTCAGGCCCTTCTAAGATACAGATCCTTACTTAGCAATGTTAAAATGCACTGTGGGATCCCAAGAATGTAAGCGTTTGGGATCCCACAGCGCATTTTAAACATTGCTAAGTAAGGATCTGTATCTTAGAAGGGACTGAAGGTGATTCTATAAGAAATGAAACACGTTGCCCTAATACAATAACAAACATAATAAAGTTTTGTTGTGTGTGATACATCATTGTATATTTATATATTGTGTCTGAACATTTAATTAATCTGATATAATAATTTGGTTCGATACTTAAAACTGTGCACGGGTAACCAAGACATCACCACAGCCAGGGAAGTGTGGAGCATGTTAATTAGTATATAAAGTACTTGGAATAAGAACAATCAGTGTTTAATTGGAGGGAAGGACTTAGGTTTGTTCAACAAATTAAACAAACATCCTTCCACAATGGCATCAGTCTATCGCTGTACACACAATACCGACTGAACTAGGAACATCAAGCTCTTAACTTGCCGCGAAACGCTGCAATTCTCACAGAAGACGAAGTCAAACCGAAAATTGTTGAAGGGCTTATAAACTGTACAATGAAGGAGGCAGCTGATGAAACGGCGTTAGATACCGGTGAATCTTAAGAGGTGGCAAAACAGGGGATGGGCGATTTCCCACAAGATGATCACAAGGAACTTTCTTCACGGAATTAGAAAGAGAACGGGCTGACACAAAGAGTGCACAGGAGTCCACAGATGTATTGCATGGAGAAACATTGTGATGTAATTTGTGGGCACTTAATATTCTTCAGAAGGGAGTTTGGTCAATAAATAATTTGTCTAATTTGTAAAAGGAAAAAAAATTAGCTACCCTTAATTAGAAAACACAGCTGACTTGATTCACAATGTGGAAAAGAGCAACAGTTCAAGGGGATATAACTCGTATCAAAAGAAACTTGCACGTCAGTCCATGTTCGATGGACAATTCTTGATTCTCTGTCTTTGACATTTTCTGTAAATACGATGCTGTTAAACCAGTGTCGGTTTTTGTGTTATAAGTAACACTGTGTAGGGTTCCCGAACTTAGTGACTCGCAATTGAGTGTAAGGTAAACGCGATCGCATTTCCGAAAATCCACGAATTATGAAATACCCTGACGTCCCGTACCTATTTTATCTATTTGACATGTGTGCTGTAAAAACTAACTTATATGCAGAGAATGCCTTGGTCTAAAATCAGGTATTTTTGTGAATAGTTAAGTGACATGTAATAAACGAATCGGGTTTTATCCTGTGTGTTCAGAGACAAAACATGTCGTTCTTAGTGATCAACACCCAGAGCTTGGATGTCAAAAATTGCTAGTGGTAACGTTCCGAATGGAAAATGAGAGCTGGATCTATTTTTTCCCACTCTGACTGAAATTAGCAGTGAATGCTAGAAGTCGCTGATTTCTCACAATCAGTGTAACATATATACATATTAGCAGATCAAACGAAGCATGCGATGGAAATATGCTGTACCTATGCTCAGATACAGCATCCAAAAATCGTTCAGTTAATCAATTAATTTAATAAATGTGACAAGTTAAATAATGTGAACTATAATACTACGTAAGGGTGCATATAATGTGAAACATTACGTTTCAATTAGTGCATAAAAATTAGACAAGAAAACATTATTTCAACAACAATGGAGAACAATGACGATATAAGGCCATAATACGACTTCGTTATAGTAAATAAACAATAGTCGAAAAGTTGATTTAACCATCTGTTGTACCAGTAACGCTATTCGGGCTTTCATGTATGTCACTTTTACAATATCTCTCCAGTAAACACCTTGTTCTCATTCAACTCCATTCTCAATTTTAGACTCAGATTTTTTCTGCATATAGTACAACCGATTATTGAAGAGTGAAATATTCAGTTTGTAGTAACCAGCTAATATATAATTTGATGATGGCTTCGTATATATAAAGCCAACAGAATAAAGCTTTTATTGCTTATGATACGGATGAAAATTTTTGTGGACAGTATAGTGAAGGTACAAAATCATGTAGTGTGAAGGACAGAAAAGATGAACTGAATAATGAGACATTTTGTATCGAAACTTGCAGGGAGTTTTGTTTAAATGATACGCAAATGGAAATAAACAATGTACAAGATTGCAGCCGTTCTGTCCTTGCTGTATGGCTTCTTAAGTTTATGGGGAAAATGTTGCAGAAACATCAAGCTTTTTTGTACACTTTTAGGCCCAAATGCTGCAACAAAAGCTTCTCTAACTGCTTTAATGAAAGCAGCTGAATGTTCCAGCAGGAACTGGAAATATTACTGTTTGATGTTGATACTTGAGTGTCAAATATGCATTTCCTTGCGACTGTAATATGCCGGCCAAATTATATTACCCAGAGAATAGATTTCGTGACAAGTTCTGATGTAATCGGAATTAATCGATTAATAAGACTCTCGAAGTGATATTATTGTCGTTTGTGATTGATGATGATCCTCAGTGAGTGTTTAAGGCACAAAGCTGGACTATGTCATTCACTATATTAATAAATAAGGTGAATTTTTCTCTTTGTTAAATAAAAACCATTACATTAAAACTATTGTGGGGGGGGGGAGTTAACCTGCGAATTGAAGAAAGGTGATGGTGATATTCACACCCCGGCCATTTTGTCTTCCGAGGATGAACTGCGGTAATACTTGATTAACAGGATAAGCGGTCCGAGACTGGATGTAGACAAGAAGAAGGAAAGCATTCTTACGTCTACCTTCCAGCAGAATTCTATTTTCCGCTATCCGGCCAGTAGCCTAGGCAGTATGGACGGAGCTATACCTGCTCCGAAATTAAAAAGTTAATGCGGTAATAATGTATAAAGTAAATTATTCAGTTAACAAATTAGTCAAGTATTTTGTTTGGTGGATTTGCATTACATGTGTGTGATTATGAGTGACGTGACCCAACAGACTGGGAATAAAAAATACTGGCTGCTTTGAGATGTCGCACAAAAAAGGAGCTAAAGGACGAAACAAACGAAGTATAAACTAAATCCCTATCCCATACGTTGGGATAAGCACTAGCCACGTGCAGATACGAAAAAGAAATACTTGTTTTCCGTACTAATTTAATAATCCTGCGGCTCTATAATTTACTATCGTTATTAGTTTTACTAGAAGAAGAGATTGGCGCCAAAATAGAAGAAAAATAAAGTGAAGTAATTAAAAGTCGGAAGTTTGCGCAGTCCGCAGCATTTACCTACTACGTAGATGAGTACATTTCTTGCACTGATCTTCTAAAGATCCGCTTGAACCTGTCCTAAAGAGACCTCTTGATTCTGACGCTGCTATGGCACAAATTCTGTTGAAGTGGACTTAAAAAGGAAGCCTTGATTTATGTGATACTGTGAAAACAGACACTGTAGACGTTACTCAAGCTTACCACGAAACCATGAAAAAAGGAACTGTCATACCAGGTGCCCTACTGTCTCTTTTTGGATGTAAATGTAAACCTTATCATGTGAGTGTAATGATTATTCGGTCCGACAAACCCTACGGTTCATCCAGTGCATAGTATTTAGACTAAGTAAGCAATTAACGAATGAATAACTGACTTACGCTTTTGATAAAGATTTTTAGTTTCAGCACCGCTAACATTACGGCCTCCCATTAGACAAAATTCTGAATCCGTTTCGTCCACTTCCCATCTTATTCTGTCAGAATCCATCTTTAACTTTTTAACACTTCGTTTTTGGTGGCTGTTTTCTATGAGGTTCGCTTTCAAAATTTCTTAAGAATTTCTAGTGTCTGCTAATTATTTCACGTGTCCGACTCATTTTAATCTCATTTACTTTAGTTCACACACAACAACAACAACATTACAGGAGATTTCTTTATTTATTTCATCTATTCGAAGATTACTGAATACTTAATTCAGGAGTTCCTCCTTATACAGTACAACACCTTAAATTCACTACCTCTTAAACTCCTTCATCGCGTACAGAAGCTTCTGTTATCAGACCACGTCATATAACATATTGAACTTTATTCTGAATAACAGAGTAATAATTCCCTTCATTTAGCGGATTGGTAATGATATGGACTACTTGGTAGTGTTTTAAATGTCTTAAAACATAAACATATTATGCTCATACATTTGTGGAAGTGACTGTACCTTGATCTCATTGCCCGTCTCTAACAGACACTGACGATCTCGGCACAGTCCAATTTTTAACCGAATAAGGTAGGCACATAATGCTTACAACGGACCTGTAAGTGTTACTACACGCTAAACTTTAACTTTGCATGTTGGCTCAAGAGCCGTATTATTTTTGCAGCCCGTGTGAGCAACAGTAAACAGATTAAAGCGCTAAAATCTTCTCCTAGAATTTTCTGTGTTGAAGCGCGTGAAATACTGCATAACGTCACTGGAATTCTCTGTTCAGCTTTCGGGTTCAAGGATTAAATTAAAATCGCTTCCATGTTCTCCACAGATTGTATCCCACAGTAATGAAGAATTTACTTTCATACTTCAAGCCCTTTTTGAGAAATGCCTTCCAAGCAGCAGTTGTTTTAGAAGCTGTAAGGCTGGAGCATAAGGAAAGAGATTCTGACGCAGCTGTCGTGCATGAATCGTTAGAAATCCTGACATCCCGTATTTAGGCACTCAACGCGCATGCTAAACCAATGTAGTAAGTTTTCTTGCGAAAGTTCAGTAGTTAAGGGCACTTTACTTGAAGATCAATGTACTTTTTGATTGTATCTCGTATTTATTGGAAGGATTTCTGAGAAAATTTGTACTCTTCTTCTCCGAGCATGCGCTACAAACCGTGTAGGTTTGGTTGTAATCGGCTAATAATTAAGGTAAGTTGGAGAACACGGTTCTTTTTCAGCTTTATCTCAACCTCCATTGGGGAGATGTTTCTGAAACTCCATACCTCACACTTTTCACGAGTGAACTACAAACTATATAGGTTGGTTGCCATTGATAAATAACAATGGGCAATTTACGTGGAGAACAAAGTCATTTTTCATCTCTGTCTCGAATTCCATTGGAGCGATTTTCCTGAAACGTCATACTTCGCACTCTCCACCCATGAGCTAGAAAACGTGTAAATGTGATTAGGCAGTTTACTTGGATGATAGAACCATTTTGGCCTGATCTCAGATACGTTTGACGGGATTTTCCTGAAGCGGTACACTACACAATTTCCACAAATGCGCAACAAACACTATAAGCTTTGCTACGATCTGTCCATAATTACGGACACTTTACTTGGAGAACAAAGTTATTTTCAGGTGTATCTTAGCTTCCGTATGACGGATTTTTCTGAAATTTCACAACCAGAAATTTCCACGCATGCGCTACAAACTCGTCATATTTGGTTCAATCTGTGAATAATCAAGGGAACTTTCCGTGGAGGAAATATATCTTCTCTGCTGTATCTTGGCTCCCATTCCAGGGATTTTCCTAGAACTTAATACATCACACTTTCCTTGGTGGCCCTAGAAATGAGGTAAGTTTGGTTGCGATCGGTAAATAATTAAGTGCATTTTACCTGGAGAACGAAGCATCTTGTCGACCATGTTTCGGATTGCAGTGGGGGGATTTTACTGAAACCTCATAACGTTCACTTTCAAAGCATGCGCTAAAAACATTGCAATATGTGTTGCGATCGGTCAGCAATTAAGGGCACTTACTTGGAGAACAAATTTCTTTTTCGGCTATATTTTGGCTTTCAATGGCGAGAAGTTCCTGCAATTTCAAACGTCTCATTCCACGCATGCACTAAAAACGTTCCAATTTTAGTTGTGTTCGGTGAACAAGTGACGCCACTTTACTTTGTGAACAAAGCATCGTTTCGGCTGTAGTCAGCTTAAGTTGGAATGGTTTCATTAAATTTCATACCAGCGCTTTTTACGCATGCGCTTCAAAACGTGTAAGATTGTTTGCAACTAATCGATAATTATGGCACTTTATTTGGGGAACAAAGTACTTTTCAGGCTGCATCTTAGCATCCATTGGAGCGATATTCCTACAATTTCATATTTCTCTCTTTCTGCGCATTAGCTACAAACGATGTAAGTTTGGTTGCAATCGGGCAATATTTAGAGGCGCTTTACTTGGGGAACAAAGTACATTTTCCGCTTTGTCTCCACTTGGATTAGAGGGACGCCCCTGAAACGTTATAGTTAGCACTTTAGACGCATGCGTTACCAAAAATATAAGTTTCGTTGCGATGGGCAAATAGTTATGAACACTCCACTTGAAAAAAGAGCGTTTTTTCAGCTTTATGTCTTCCATTGGAGGGATGTTCTTAAAACCTTATACCTTTCACTTTCGACGCATGCGCTGTAACGTTGTAAGTTGTGTTGCGATCGGTAAATAATTACGGGCGCGTTACATGGTGAACGAATTACCTTTTCAGTTGTAACTCGGATTCCGTTCTAGGGATTTTCCTGAAAATTCAAACCTCGTAATTTCCATGCATTGTCTATTTATACTCTAACGATGGTTGCAATCGATCAGTAACTAAGGAAACTTTACTCGTATAACAGAGTACTTTCTTGGATTTATCTGAGCTTGCATTGTAGGATTTTCCTGAAATACCCCGTGTTTTCCAGTCATGCTCTATATGTGGTGTATGTTAGTGCGATCGGTAAATAATTAAGGGCACTTGAAGAACATAGTACTTCTTCGGCTATATCTCGTCTTCCATTGTAGGGATTTACCTAAAAATTAATATCTTGAACTTCCGGCGCATATGCTACATGTGGTGTAAGTTCTGTTACAATCGGTAAGTAAATAAGAGTACTTAACACGGGGAAGAAGGCACTTTTCAAACTATGTCACCTTTCCGAAGCCTGACAAGTCGCACTTTGCGCGCATGCACTACGTATGGAGAAAGTCCGCTTGCGATCGTTGATTAACCCTTTAAAGCCTACTGGTTACGTGATGCACCAACAGGTTTAACATTCAACAATTGTACACTTTAGCTACCACTGAATTTGCGTTTTGTATTTATCTGAGAACAAACAGCGAATTGTGCCACTTACAGCATAAATTGTTTGGTTTTTATATCCGATATGAAAAGTGTTTACTGCGCGGTACGGATTGGGTCTTTAGATAAAGCGGTCTGTGGTTCGTCTGTAAAGGGTTAAGCGAACGTCACTCGTAGAACAAACTACCTTCTCGATTTTATCTTGGCTTCTGTTGTGGTCGTTTTCCTGAAAGTTCACAACTCGAACTTTGCGTTCAACCAGACATGTAAGTTTGTTTGCTATTGGTAAATAATTAATGGCACCTTACGTGAATGACAAAGTTCCTTTTCAGCTGCATCTATTCTAACATTCTACGGATTTTTCCGAAAATTCATACCTCGCATTTTCCGTGCATGCGCTACATATGTTGTAATTTTGGTTGCGCTCGATCAATAATTAAGTGCACTTTACTTTCAGAAGATGCACCTGCTCGGATTTATCTGGGCTTCCGCTGTAGGGATTTTTCCGATACTTAATTCCTCGAACTTTTCGCTCATGCGCTAGCTTATGTGAGTTATGTATCGATCGCTTTATAATTAGGGGCATTTGCTGTGCAGAACCAAGCACCTTCTCAGCTTTATCTGGACTTCCATTGTAGGGATTTTCTTGATACTTCATACCTCGCACTGTTTGCGCATTCGATACATACAGTATAAGTTTGGTGTTGAACGATAAAGAGTTAATGGTATTTTACTTAAAAAAACAAAGTAATTTTGTGGCTTTATATGGGCTTCAACTGTATGGAATTTTGTGCAACCTCATACCTCGTATTTTCCTTGCGTGCCCTAAAAACAATGGAATTTATGCATCGTCGATCATTAGATAGGATACTTTGCTTGTGGAACAATGCACCTTGTTGGCTTTATCTAGGCTTCCATTGTAGGGATTTCCTGAAACTTCGTAATTCGCATTTTTGGCACATGCACTATTTGTGATCCCTATACGAATATTCAGTTGCGATCGACAATTAATTAAGGGCACTTTAATTGGAAAACAAAATACTTCTTCAGCCATACCTCTGTTTCCATCGTAGGGATTTTCTTAAAAATTCATACATCGCATTTTATGGGCATTCGCTATATATATATATATATATATATATATATATATATATATATATATGTGTGTGTGTGTGTGTGTGTGTGTGTGTGTGTGTGTAGAGATAGAGAGCAAGTTTCGTTGCAGTCTTTTAATAATTAAGGGTACGTTATTGGGAACTTTGCAAAATGTATCTCATCTTTCATTGTAAAGATTTTCCTGAAAATTCACATGTTGCACTGTACTTGCACGCTCTGTAGAGGTTTAAGTTTTTCGTGCGATCGCTCAGCAAATGAGGGAACTTACTTGAAGAGCGTTGTACCTGTCGTGTTGTATCTCGCCTTCCATTGTGGAGGTTTCCTTGAAATTTATAACTTGCACTGCACGCTCCTGCGTGACAAAGGATGCAATTTTATTGCGATCAGTCAATAATTAAGGACACTTTACGTGTGGGACTTTGAACCTTTTGGGCTGTATCTCGACTTCCTGTGGAAACATTTTCATGAAAACTCATGTATCGCACTACCTGCGCAACTTCTACACACGACGTGAGTTTCGTTGCGATCGGTCAATATTTAAGATCACTTGAAGAGTAATATGCTGTTCTGCTGTATCTTCTCTTCCACTGGAGGGATTTTCTTGTGTAATATTCTTAATATCTTCCTTCAAAAATGACCTATTTTTGCTGTTTTCGTAATTCGTCTCATTCCCTCCGTGCAAACGCTGGGATTTAATTTTCAGATAACACATCCTTAAAAATTTGTAATTCACCCGCGTGTTTCATGATAAACAAGATTCGGCTATAAAATAGTTTAAAACGAATTTGCGAATATTTGGGTTCTTTATTTTTCTTTGCTATAAGACCAGTGTATATTTAAATGCACTGCATTTCGTCTGATTTTCCACATTGTCTTTTCCATAACTGCTGTACTTTTCCTATCAAGGTAAAACCCTCTCCATTCATTGCTTCTCATTTATAAGTGCCCTTGTCCTTTGTTATCATCCATCGTAGCACAGCTCTTCCACACTACAAATATCTTTTAATTTGTGGCTACCAAGATTTTGATTAATCGCAGGAAACAGATGATAATTAGTACTTGTCAGATCAGATCAGATCTGTAAGTAGGATATTTTCAAGGTTCTTTAGTTATGAAAATACACGTCATGCAAGCCACTCAAACGTTAAGCACCTGAACGGTAACACTGTCTCGTGCTGTTCTTCAAAAGCTGTGTGTCCCTTATTTCGTCAAGAAAGTGTCCCCTAATATAGAACTCGAATCTCATGGCCGTGTGCTGGAGTGTTGGCCACTGGTCCCTGATCTGAGTCGCAAGAATTCACTCACGCCCTTGTACCATATTTATATGTAAGATCGGTTTTAATATTATTATTCGATTTGCCTCAACATTTCTTTTGGCCTCTTTTCTCCTCATTTTATAACTAAAATTCGTATAACTTTCTTCTCATTCAGGCTAATTATCATACCTGTGTCATCATCGTTGATTTAATAAAAGCAACACGAATTTGTTACACGAAAGGGACCTACACAACTCATTTATACAGATTTGATGTTCGTGTGACCGTGCATCCTTATTATGAAATGATATATGAGACCAACTAGATGCAACAACTATGATTTATTACTAATCCATTAGCTCAACATGTTTCGGGCATCATTATGCCCATCTTCAGGAGCGCTAGACCGTATATTACTGCAAATGGCTTTCAGCTCTTGATGTGCTGGCTGGTGTCTTGGGGAGCCGGGAAGCAGGCCGTGTGCACTGTGTAGAGGATGTTTTTCGACTTCCTGGTTGAGTCTGCAGTGCGTGCCTGCTCTCGGAGTGTTGTTGTCTTGCTGGTTGTTACCATAACATCCTCTACACAGCGCACACAGCCTGCTTCCCGGCTCCCCAAGACACCAGCCAGCACATCAAGAGCTGAAAACCATATGAGGTAATATACCGTCTAGCGTTCCTGAAGATGGGCATAATGATGTCCGAAACAAGTTGAGCTAATGGATTATTAATAAATCATAATTGTTGCATCTAGTTGGTCTCACATATTTCATTTATACAGATCAGAATAATATTGAATAATAATTTAAGTCCTTGGAGCAGATTCATTCTTAAGAAGATAATACACCCACCGCTAGTCGAGAAATTCTGCGCATTTTATTAGATCTAACATTTCATTGCTTTTTTCATAAAAGTTCCCTCCTGATTGCCATTGCGATAACAGGAATTCAGTTCACAAAAATACGCCTGCTTCTTTTTGACTCACTCAGAAACCAGGAAATAAATTGTTAGTTGATATTATATCGGGGGGGGGGGGAATATTTTTGGTATTAAAAGTGTTGAGGTTTTTTTTTGTTTATGACAGCGGTTCCCAAAACTCGGTTCCCGGGGCCCTTAGGGACTCATTAATTTTTTACGGCGCCCCTAGCCCAAAAAAAACACCTAAC
>Ga0123354_10005620_pt1 | contig 18295 bp, 19 predicted proteins | sample TergutLab28metaG_2_FD_97872 | JGI IMG/M metagenome (GOLD analysis project Ga0123354, IMG submission 97872) | Labiotermes labralis P4 segment gut microbial communities from Petit-Saut dam, French Guiana - Lab288 P4 | ecosystem: Host-associated > Arthropoda: Insects > Digestive system > Gut ...
GAAGCGGGCCGAGGATCTGGGCTTATCTCGTAAACGATGCCTGGAAACCAATAAGTGCCGATGCAAATCGCGCCGACTTCGCTCTGGCTGCTTAAGCACAGCTACCCGAAGGGTCAGCCTGGATGTGCCTTCCGTCCAGTGCCTGGTCTAATCTAAGAAGGCTTGCTGCGGCGTCCTAGTTTGAGGGGCGACGTGGGACTCAAATCAGACTGGGCCTGTTTGCGACTCGCCGGCAAGAGCGCAAGGGCCAAGTAGAACGTCACGCCGGATGCGCCCGGAGAATGCCTGGAACGCCTCTTGAGGACGCGGGTTCAATTCCCGCCATCTCCACTTATGCGAAGAGCCCCCTTGTGGGGCTCTTCGCATAAGTGATACCCCGCCGTGGGAATTGAACCCGTGAGGGCGTGCGAGTTTACGTGGGAAAGCCCGGTGGGCTTTCACACACTCGCACGGCGTGAGGCGAAGCGGAGCGGAGCCGAGCGGGGCGACTTGCGGAGCAAGCCGCGCAATTCCCGCCATCTCCACTATTTGAAACAGCTCCTGACAAGCAAAAACAACCATCTGACTAGGTAGTTCGCAAAATGGCCTAGTAGCAACTGTGTGCAACTGGCCGCAACTGTACGAAAAATAGGGCTGGAATAGCGCACGAAAATGCCATCCGGGACAACTCCAAAGTGAGCTGCCACTGGATTCAAAGGTAGAGTTGGCGGTCCCAGTCGGAGGCGGTTTGATGCAGTGCCGCGGCTGGATCACATCGTCGAGACATCACGCTTCAGCGGGTACAACCGAACCCTGTCGCCATCGCGCACCCCGATCCGCGGCCTGTCGGGCGGCTGAAAGCCGATCATCGTCGCCGCGAACACGTCCGTCGGCAACGCTGCGTCCGCCAAGCTCAGCGCGCTGCCGCGAAGCTGACCACCCGACGTCAGCCGTGAAAGCTTGAACACGAACAGACGGTTCGCCTTCAGCCTGGCTTGCAGCGTCGCGAGCGCCGCCATGGTGGCCTCAGGCGATGTTGTGGGCAGGCCGAATAGGAATAACGGCAGCAGCGTCCTCCCGTGCGAGACCACAATATTGGTGCGTACCAGCTCAACCAGGAACCCGCTTTGCAAATACCGCTGGTAAAGCTGCTCCGTGTCGCGCGTCACCGTCAGGCGCCGCCGCAGAATCCACAGCGCGCCGCCGATGATCATGGCCAGCGCCAGCCACGACATGAGTATCGTGCTGATATGCGGGCCCTCGTCGAACGGGCCGCACCAGAACAGGGCCTTCCACAGCGGCACCGGCGGTTCGCCGCGCTGAGGGTAAGGCTTGTTCAGGTTGTATACCACCACCATCAGCATTGCGCCGGCGCCGATGGGCACGATCGCAAACGGGTTGAAGCCGCCTCTCGCGTCGACGCTGGCGACGAAACCGTCGTGGGTGCGCAGGGCGTCGGCCAATTGAGGGTACCTGGTATCTGGCTCGCTGTCGCGGAGCGGGAACTGTGACATGAATGCCCCTTATCTCAGCGACATAGTAGCACGGTGTAGCCTGCAATCATGAGTCCATTTGCGGCGAGGATCCTGATCGGCAACGCTTTTTTCGTCGTCTGCTGCGTGTTCTATCTGGCGTGGTGGCTGGTGAGTTTTCGTCCTGGCCAGCCCGTTATCGCGCAGAAGATGCTGTGGCTGCTGATCCCGGCTGCTGCCGCCGGCCTGGCCGGGGTGACAGTGATTATCTGGGCCATGGCCAGCGTACCGGGTGATAAGCGCCTGTTTGCCAACGTCTGGGTGCTGGTGGGCGGCATCGTCGCGTACATCGTGCTTATGGTTGTGACAAAGTGGCTGTTCGGCCGGCCGGTGACGTCTGAACTCATGCTGTTCACCGGCTGGGCCGCGCTGGCGTTTGCCGTGGTCAACGCGATGTACGGGGCGGGGTTGTTCTCCCGGCGGGCACTCGTGGTCTGGTTCGTGGTGATCACGCTCGTGCTGGTTGCCTGCCTGGTGTGTTACGTGCTGTACTACCGCCTGGGCGACGTGCCGAAGTACATCGATGGCGCGGTACCCCTGGTGCTGACGGCCCTAGTCATGGTGGGGCTTTCAATTCCCCTCCTGTGGAGGGGTGGCGCGTAGCGACGGTCCCCCACGCACCTTCGACGGACGAGCCACCGGAACCCCCACCCTACCAGACGTAGCACCCGGTAGCACTTGCATGTGACGAGGACGCGATCACCAGGAAACTGTGCCACCGGCTGACCTTACCGCCGATCCCAGGTTGTCCTTGATCTGCTGCCATTGCTTGGTAGAGAACTGAAGCGAGTCGATGTACCACTGGTTGAAACTGTCCATTACGGTGAGCGGGGCGCCGTCAGAGGTGAGTGCCGTCCGCGGCACAATCATGAGCCCGCCATGGTCCTTGTAACCAGGCGGCCGCCAGTACAGCGAGGCGTCGGAATATGAGATGTAGGTCGGCGTCGCGTCGCTGTTGGTGTAGCTGAAGCCATCGGCTTCCATGGTCAATGTGATGCCACTGACCTGTTGAGCAGCCCATCGGAAAATCCAAACTAACCAGGCCGCGAAACCCCAACCATAGACCACAGCAAGAGCCAACCATCCGTTCCTGGACGACGAAAGCCACGCGAATGTGGCCCACAGCATCAACCCCACGGCGCAGATGGCGAAACTGACATAGATCGCGGCCACCCACTTTCCGGCGCGCCCCGCCCACTGCATCGGCCAGGGGGCGTTTGGTGTCTGGACGCCAATGACGATTGGGTTTTGCTGGAAACCCTGCACCGGGGGCATTTGGCTCTGAGGCGCGACTTGCACTGATGCATTTTCAAGCCCCGGGATGTTCTGCAGTGATGTCAGGACATCCCGCTGGATGTCCTGCGCCGATTCTTGCGGATTCCACTGGATGCCGTTCAGTTGTGACTGCAGAGTCCGCTGGATGTCCTGCGGCAATACCCCAGGATTCGTCGAGGTGATCCTCATTGAAATCTGCTGGCTGCCTGGCTCACCCTGCATCGGTTCCCGGGGATTCCCGACGACGATCTGCCGAGTTGAAACCGGGCGTTTCGACAAGGCCGGTTTACTGAACAGCCAAACGAATCCCGCGCCCATGGCCATGAACACGAGGCCCATCACGCCGAAAACCAGAAGCGGTGAGTGCCCAGGATTCAAAAGGTTGCTGTTTGGCACTACTTGCCCATAGACCGCCAGCCCCCAGAAACCAAAGCCGATGTAAAAGCACGGAAACGTGGCCCCCCACGCCGACAGGTTCTGCTTATTCACGGATGTGCCCTCCTTCGCGGCAAAGAGCCACTGAATGTCATGGTAGCAGACGACAGCATCGGACCCGAGTCCACATGAGTTCATGCCCGGCATGCATGAAGGCGCATCTTGATGAGCGGGATACTGGCCGTCGTTCATCTTGACTCAGGCACCGATGAGGCAAGAAAGAGGGGCATCACGAATGAGTACCACCCAGATCACAAGTTTGACTGGGCGATTTCCTGACGGGTGGGATTTACTATTTCGGCGATGATGAGTGGCACATGCCGGGCGAGACGATGGAAGGCGCCCACCGGATTGGAGGCGGCGTCGTTGAGGACATTCTGATTGATCGCGCTTGAGATGCCGGGTCCATGATGATGCGACCGATATCATGAGCTTGTGTGGCATCGCTGACGGAAAGTGACGGCAATGAGGATTCTTCTGGTGCAGCCGAAGATGACACGTCGTCCGATGGATTCTGGGCTCAAGTCCAAGATGTCACCGTCTTTGGCGTTGTTGACGCTGAAAGCGCTGACGCCCGCGGAGTACACCGTGGTGGTACTCAATGAAAACGTTCGACGCGTCAACTTCGCCCAGGCAGCCGACCTGGTGGCCATCACGGTCACGGTTGACGTCTTGCCGCAGGCGTCGGTCATCGCGGCAGAGTACCGCCGGCGCGGCGTGCCAGTCGTGGCCGGCGGTATCCACATTTCCGCCGATCCGGATAGCGCTGCTGGCCTGTTCGATTCCGTCTGCCTCGGCCGGGCCGAGGCCACCTGGCCAGCGTTACTCGCCGACCTTGCGGCTGGGCAACTGAAACCGAGGTACGTCGACAACCTTGCTGATCGTGAGATACGCCCGCCCGACCACGGCGCCCCGGATCGCGCCTACATTTACCCGAACATTCTGGCGGCCTCGCGCGGGTGCCCGTACCAATGCGACTTCTGCTACAACAGCGCGCCAGGCTCCACGCCTTTCATCCCAAGACCAATTGACGATGTCGTGCGTGAAGTGCGGGCGTTGGGTCGACGGCACGTGCTGTTCGTGGACGACAACTTCATCGGCAATCCGCGTCGCACAGGGGAGTTGCTCAACGCAATGCTGCCGTTGAATATCAAATGGTCGGCTGCTGTCTCGGCGAACGTCGTCGACTATCCGGACCTGCTCGACCTGATGGTCGCCAGCGGTTGCCAGAGCTTGTTCATTGGCTTCGAGACACTGAACCAGGCGGCCATCACGGCTGTACACAAGCGCCAGAATCACACAGACCGCTACGCTGACGTCGTCGAGCAATTGCACCGCCGCGGCATCATGGTAAACGCGTCCATCGTCTTCGGGTTGGACGAGGACGATGAGAGCGTTTTCGAGCGGACGCTGACCTGGATGAAGGCCCATCGCGTCGAGACTGTCACGGCTCACATTCTGACGCCGTATCCCGGTACCGCGCTTCACCGGACTTTGGCGGACGCTGGCCGCATCGTCGACACCGACCTGGCTCACTACGACACCGCGCACGTGGTGTTCAGCCCGGCCAAGATGACAATGCGGCAACTCCAGTTCGGTTATGAGCGGTTTTACAGGGACTTCTACTCGTGGCGCTCCATCTTGGCCCGTCTGCCGCATGACACCGCCCGCCGTCGGGCCTACCTGTTCTTCGCGATCGCCTACCGAAAATTCGGCCGAATCACGGAGTTCATTTCGCACCTTATCCCGCTGAAGACGATGGGCTGGTTTGCCGCCAAGGTGTCGTACGGCTTGTGAGCGGATAGGCTTGCCGCATGGACAAGGCAAAGCCTTTCGATGCCTACTTCAGCGACGCGAGCCTTGACGACCGTCAGCGTGGCCTGATGCAGGCCACCCGCCGGATTGCGCATGAGCTCTGCCCCGCGGTGGTCGAGCGCGTCAGCTATGCCATGCCGGGCTTCTACCCGGCGGGGTCGACCAAGGCGACCCAGCAGCTTTTCCTCGTCATGGCGGCCAAGAACCATCTGGGCATTTACGGCACGTTCGGGATTGACGAGGCGGACATCCGTCCGTTCGAGCCGCTTGGCGTGCAGTCTGCCAAGGGCAGCCTGCGTGTGCCGTATGACATTCCCCTCGACAGTTTTGAGCAGTTGCTCAGCGCCGTCATCACCTTCAATCTGGGACGCTTCGAGTCAGCCGGCCTGTAAGCTGCCAGTATGATGCGCAACCTTGGGACGCAAACACTGAAGACTGATCGGCTGCTCTTGCGGCGATTCACCGTCGACGATACCGACGCCATGTTTGCCAATTGGGCGTCCGACCCGAAGGTCACCGAGTTCCTGAAATGGCCGGCCTACACTGACACGGCGCCTCTGCGGGAATACCTCGCCGGGGCCGTGGCGTCCTACGAGTCCGACCAGACGTACCTGTGGGGAATCGAACTGGCCGACGGCACCCTGATCGGCAGCATCGTCGCCAAGAGCGAGCACGAAGACATCGAGGCGAAGGAGGTCGGCTACAGCTTTGGGCGCCAATGGTGGGGTCAGGGGTACGCCACAGAAGCGCTGGGCGCCGTCATTTCATACCTGATCGACCACGTGGGCGTCAACCGAGTGGAGGCTGTTCATGACCCGGACAACCCGGCGTCTGGACGGGTCATGGCCAAGTGCGGCATGCGTCAAGAAGGCGTACTGCGGGCGCGGGAACGATCCAACCGGGGAATCAGGGACGCCGTGATGTGGTCGATATTGGCGGGTGACTGATTGGTTGATGCCTCACCTTGGCATTGGGCGGTACATCTGGATCTCCATCATGTGCCTCATGCCAATCAGGTGGGCGAAGGCGAACAGACCAATGGCCAGGCTGACGATAAGGCCAGCCAGCCCAAGGACGGCGTAGGCGCCGCTGCCGTAGTACGTGCTCGCCTCAACGATGCCCATGATAAGGCAGAACAGCCCGGCCAAAATCGATGTGATCAGGCAGAACCAGGCCGCAAAAGGCAGCACCCGACGGGCGAACTCGCGGGGGTCCTTGATGGCTGACGGCGCGGGCGGTGGCGCCACATAGGCGCCGTACATCGGCTGGGCAGGCTGGTACGCGCCAACCGGCGCCTGATAGGGCTGGGCAGGGGCCGAGGCGGCAGCGGCTGGGGCAGCCGGAGCGGTTATGGGTTCCGTCACCGTGTCGGGTTCCGTGACGGGTTCGCCGGCGGTGGCAATGGGTTCGGGGGCTGTAGCGGGCGCTGATTCGGCGTCGGTCAGCGGGGCTGTGGCTTTGTTGGGCATGATGCTCCTTTCAAAGCTCAGTCTAACTGGCGTCGGCGGCGTGGTGCATGCTCGATCAACCGGTAGGCTGAGGCAAGTGCGCCGCGCAAAGGAGGTGACCGTGGAAAGTGTTCGTTTGGCGCGAGATTCGTCCGCCCGCGTTCGCCTGACATCCCATCAACGCCGACTGATCGGCACGTATGCCGGGGCGCACGGAGCGGCGGAGTTTTTGGCGGCGCTGACGCTGTTTTCCCTGTTCATCAATGCCGAAATCGACGCGGTGCAAATCGTCGTCTACTCCGTCCTGGCATTCGGCACTCCGATATTGTTCGCCGCCGTGCTAGCCGGACGCCTGGGCAGGGTTTCCGAGGGCCTGGTCGGCGTGGTTGGCGCAATCTTGATGGCTGCGGCCTTACCGCTCGGAGTTCTTGGCCTGGCAGGCTGGGCGTCGGTTATCGGGTTGGGCCTGGGCAGTGCGCTGCTCCATCTGGCGGCGGGGACGGCGACCTTAAAGATGCCGAACCGGGGTACGGCCGTCGGCATTTTCGAATCGCTGGGGGCGCCGGGGTTGGCCCTGGGCACCATTTTGGGGTTGAACGACTGGCGCGCTGCCGCAACGTCCACCTGGGCGATTCTTGGCGCCGTAATCATGCTGATGGCTGGCCTGGCCGTCGCGGCTTGGGGCAGCGCCAAACAGACCCCTGGCATCAACGCGTCCTCAGCCACCGAGCCGACGCCCGCCGAACTGGCGGCAGCGCAGGCGTGGCGAGAGATCGACCCGGCACCGTCTGGGGCCGGCAAGGCTCTCGGAAAACTGCTGGGCTGGATCACGGGCGCCAGGCTACCGACGGCTGCCTCATGGTCTCTGGGGGACGGAGGGGCAGCGCCGCTGATTGCGTTGTTGGCGCTGTCAGCCATCTCGGTGGCGCGGGCATTGACCTACAGCTACGCGCCGCAGCCCTGGAAAGCAGATGCCGCCATGGTGCTGGTGGCTTCTCTGATCATCGGACTGGGACGGGCGCTTGGCGGCCTGATGGCCGACAGGATGGGCTTCGCGGCGGCCGCCATTGGCAGTTTCGTTGTCACGAGCGTGTTTCTTGGCTCCGGCAGAGTTTGGGCGGGGCTCGTCGGCCTGTTCTTCTTGTCAACCACGATGGCACCCGTCATCCTCGGGCTGCTGGCGAGCACCAGACGTCCCTCGTTGGCCTTCGGTCTGGCGCAACTGTGCCAGGTGCCGCCGGCGCTGGTGGGCACATATCTCTTCGCGCCGCCCGCCGGGGCTGGTCTTGCCGGTCGTACGATACTGGTCCCGTCCGCCAGCTTTGCCCCGGGTGTGACGGCATACGTGCTAATGTCGTGCGTGGTGCTAGTTTTCATCATCAGGCCGCTTGACCATTGGAGGACAAATGTTGCCACTTGACATAGCCTATGGGCCCAGTGCCAATGCCACGCCGGTGGCGATTGTCGTCGCCATAGTTGCCGTAGCAGTCATCGTATTCGTCTTGTGGATGCTGCTGCACGGCCGCCGCTGACGCCGTGGGCACTCTGGTCGACTGGTTTGGCGCGGCAGCGCTGACTATCGTCATCGAGACGGCTCTGCTGGCGATCGCCGGATACCGCAGCCGTCGTTTCGTGACGGTCTGCATTTTCATCAATCTGGCTACCAATCTGACGCTCAATGTGGTGCTGGGGTTGGTGTCTGCCTGGCAGTGGGGCCTCGTCGGTGCCCTTGAGGTCGTCGTGGTGATTGTGGAATGGGCCGTGTTGCGACTGGTTGCCGGGCCGGACGGACATCCCGTCCGAGCTCGGGCATCGGCGCGGCTGGCTGGGTTCGTCCTGCTGGCCAATCTGGCGTCGTTCGCCGTTGGCCTGCTGCTGTATCGGCCATAGAAAAGCAGGCTCACAGGGAATGCAACCGGCGCCCGGGGATCGCCGCCAGCAGCTCGCGGGTGTAGGGGTGCTGGGGGTGCTCGAACAGCTCGGCCGGGGTGCCGCTTTCGACGATGCGCCCCTGCCGCATGACGTGTACCTCGTCTGAGATCATGCGGACGACGGATAGGTCATGGCTGATGAACAGGTAGCTGAGCTTCATGTCTTCCTGCAGTTGCGCCAGCAGGCGCAGCACCTGCGCCTGCACCACCACGTCGAGCGCCGACACCGCCTCGTCGAGCACGACAAGGTCTGGCTTCAGCGCCAGCGCCCGGGCGATCGCGACACGCTGGCGCTGGCCGCCCGACAGCTCATGCGGCAGTCGCTGTGCGAACGAGGCCGGCAGCGCCACCTGGTCAAGCAGTTCCGCGCAGCGCGCCTGCTGGCTGCCCTTGTCGCCGACATGGTGCACGCGCAGAGGCTCGATGATGGTGTCCTCAACGGTGTACCGCGGGTCCAGCGACGAGTACGGGTTTTGGAAGACGGGCTGCACCCGGCGGCGGAAGCTGAGCAACTCGGCGCGGCTCAGCCCCGCGAGGTCGGTGCCGTCGAACATGATGGTGCCGCTTGTGACGTTCTCAAGGCCGAGGAGCATGTTGGCGGTGGTCGACTTGCCGGAGCCGGATTCGCCAACCAGCGACACCGTCGACCCGGCCCGGATGGTCAGCGACAAATTCTCGACGGCCGTGAACTTGGTTTGCTCGGCTCGCTGGGCGCCGCGCATCGGGAATTCCTTGGTGACGTCGGTCATGCACACCAACTCGACCGCGTCGTCGGGTATGGGCGGGCGCGGCACCAGCACCCGATGGGACGCCAGGCTTGGCGCCGCCGTGATAAGTTCGCGCGTGTACTCGTGCACCGGCTTCATCAGTATCTGATCGGGGACGCCCTCTTCGACCACGCGCCCCTGGCACATGACCACGATTCGGTCGGCCCGCTCGGCGGCCAGCGCCAAGTCGTGCGTGATCAAGAAGACGGCCGTGCCCAGTTCGTCGGTCAGCGAATCGAGCTGGTCGAGGATGCGCGCCTGAACTGTGACGTCGAGGGCCGAGGTGGGTTCGTCGGCAATCAGCAGCCGCGGGCGGCAGGCCAGCCCCATGGCGATCAGCACCCGCTGGCGCATGCCGCCCGAGAACTCGTGGGGGTACTGCTTCGCCCGTCGCGCCGGCTCGGGAATGCCAACCATCTCGAGCAGTTCGACCACGCGGCTGGGCGTCTCCTTGCCTTTGGAGTAGTTGTGGGCCTCCAGCGCCTCAGCGATCTGCTCGCCCACCCGCATCAGCGGGTTCAGGTTCGACATCGGGTCTTGGGGCACCAGCCCAATGCCGGCACCCCGCAGGGTGATCAGTTGGTGCTCGTGCAGCCTGGTGGTGTCTTTGCCGTCGAAAAGGATGCTGCCACCGGTGATGACGGCGTTCTCGGGCAGCAGCCCGTTGATCGCCGAGGCGGTGGTCGACTTCCCGGATCCCGATTCGCCCACCACAGACACCGTCTCGCCTGCGTCGACGTCAATGCTGACGTCGATCACGGCCGGCACCAAATCGCGCCCGGTGCGGAAAGACACGCACAGGTTGCGGATGCTGAGCACCGGTTCGCCCATCATGCACCTTCTCTGACAGTCAGCGGGACGTGACGGCCAGCGTCGGCTAACGCCACCTGCCACAGGTCGGCGGTGGCGGACGGGGCGTCATCCAGGAGGCGGTTCGTCAGCATCACGACGGCGCAGTCGGTGTTTGGCACAAACCCGAGAGCGCACCCTGTGAAGCCGGGATGCCACACCAGCGTCTCCGGGTGCCCGTCGAGGGTGACGGGCATGGTGCGCCAGCCGAACGCCTGGCCGGCGTCGGGGCCGTCGGCAAAGATGTCGCGCGAGAGCTCGCCGCCCCAGGTGTTGTCGTCCTGGGCGAGCGAGGCTGCCAGTGTGAGCAGGTCCGGCGCGTTCGAGAACAGGCCCGCGTGCCCGGCGACGCCGCCGAATCCGTGATAGGCGTTGCCGTCGTTGCACTGCCCGACGGTCTCGGCCTCGCGCCAGACGAAATCGGGGTTTGTGAACAGCACGGGATACGGGTCACCCGTTTCAACCATCTGCCGCTCCACTCGGTCACCGACACCCCCGGCGGCCACTCCTTGCGGCCGGGGCGAATAGCCCGTGTGCGGCAGGTTGGCGGCGACCAGCTTGGCAAGGCAGACGTCCAGAGTCTCGGTGGCCGCTGCCTGGACCGCCAGGCCCAGCAGCATGAATCCCAGGTCGGAGTAGCGGCGGGCCTGTCCCTCGGGGTAGCGTGCGGGCACCTGCGCCAGCGCGCCAACAGGGTCGAGGCCCGACAGGTACAGCGGCTGCCACTCCCACAGCCCGGCCCGGTGGTAGGCCAGCGTGCGCAGCGTCGCCGTGCACGTCGTCCATGGCAGATACCGGCGTATCGGGTGGTCAAGTTCAATCAGCCCCAGCACTGCCAGTCGCTGTAACAGGCATGTGGTGGCCACCGTCTTCGTCACCGACGCCAGGTCGAAGACGGTGTTTTCCGTCACGGGGTCACCGCTCAGATTGGCGACGCCTCTGGCGGTCACCCACCGTTCCCCGCCGTAGCTGATGCCAGTCACCGACCCCGGTGGCTGGAGAATCTGAGACATGACGGTCATCAGCGGCTCGCCATCGGCTTGCTGAGCCGCACTTCCGGCTCGCCGAACTGGGGTTCGACGCGGGTTGCCCCGTCGGGCGCCCAGCCGCGAGAGCGGTAGAACCCGATGCCGGGCTCGTTGGCAGCGAACACCCAGAGTTTTGCTGTTCGCAGGCCCTGGTCGCGGAACCACCGCTCTGCCGCGTCCAGCAACAGGCGCCCCACACCTGTACCCTGCGCCGCTGGTGCCACGTACAGCGACGGCACGTAACCGGCCTGCTCGTCGATGCAGAACCGCGTGACGCCGACGATCTGGCCTGCCTGCTCGGCGACCAGCATAGTGCCGGCGGCGGCAAGCGCGTTGCGCCACATCGCGGTGGCCTGGTCCAGCGTCATTGCGGTGATTACCGATGACGGTAGCACCTCGGCGTAGCTGCCTTGCCAGCAGCCGAGGAACAGTTGGACAATCTGGGTCAGATCGGTCGGGCCAGCCGTGCGCAGGGTGACCGGAGCACCCGCTGGCACGAACCTTATCGATTCCAGGCCCGGCACCGGTGGTGGCAGTATCAGCGGCCCGCTGCCGGGGGTGATCGAGCCCAGGAGGCTGGGCCGGCTCGCGCCCGTGCCGCCCGGCACTGTCGCCGGCACACCGTGCATGGTGCACCAGCCAATCAGGGCCATCAGGACGGCCTCCTTGGCGTCGGATGGCACACCGAGAGCATCGCTGGACCTCACCTCAACTGACGGCAGCTCACGCCGCAGTCCAGCCATGATCAGTGGATTACGTGCGCCCCCGCCTGACACGTAAAGGTGGCTGGCTCCGGCCTCCTTGACCGCATCACCCACTGTGCGCACCGTCAACTGTGCCAGCGTCGCCATCAGGTCTTCCACCGTCAAGTCGGGCCAGTCGGCCTCGATCTTGGCCACGTAGGCGGCGTTGAAGTATTCCTTGCCGGTGCTTTTCGGCGCGGGTTCCGCGTAGTACGGGTCGGCGAGCAGCACCGCCAGCAACTCTTGATTGATGACGCCCCGACTGGCGATCGCCGCGTCCGGATCGAAGCCTTGGGTGTTCAGGTGGTGGGCCACCACCGTGGCGTCAAGCAGGGTATTGGCCGGTCCGATGTCGAAGCCGCTGACACCATCCGGGGTCACCACCGTCATGTTGGCGATGCCGCCGAGATTGAGCGCGGCCGCGACTGTTCCGCTGCCCCTCAGCAGCAGATAGTCGATCAGGCTGGCCAGCGGTGCGCCTTGGCCGCCGGCCGTCAGGTCGCGGGCCCGCACGTCGAAGACCACGGGGCAGCCGGTGGCCTCGGCGATCCAGGCGGGTTGCCCGATCTGCCAGGTGCCGAGCGCCTGCCCGTCCTCGACCCAGTGAAAAACCGTCTGCCCGTGCGAGCAGATCGCGTCGACCCCGCCCACCTTTTCGATTATCTGGCAGGCGGCGGCCGCGAACTCGTGACCGATCAGCGTGTCGATGGCGCAAACCTCGGCCAGTGTGGTGTTGGCGGGTGGCAGCATCGCGATCAGGCGTGTGCGCAGGCCGGGGGAGTACGCCACGCAGTCGACGGCCAGGATAGTGGCCGTCAGCCCGCCGCCGGCGTGGTGGAAGTCAACCACCGCCATGTCGATGCCGTCATGAGATGTGCCAGAAATCATGCCAAGTACGCGCATCAGGCCTCCTCAAGGGCTAGTCGCAGCCGACCGCCGAACCGGTCGAGGCGGGCCTGCGCCGTCGCGGCGTCCTCACCGCGAGCCAACATCAGTGACGCCAGCTTAACGTCCATGTCGACGGATTCGAGAACCTTCACCGCCTGTTCCCGGGGCACTTTGGCGATTGACATGACAATGCGGATCGCGCGCTCGTGAAGCTTGTGGTTCGTGGCCCGCAGGTCGACCATGAGCGAACCATAGGTCTTGCCGAGGCGGATCATGGTGATAGTCGAGAACATGTTCAGCACGAGCTTCTGGGCGGTGCCGGCCTTCAGCCGCGTCGACCCGGCGACCACCTCAGGGCCCAGCTCGATTTCGATGGCGTGATCAACCATGCCCGACAGCTTGGTGCCCGTGTTGCACGACAGGCCGATGACGAGGGCCCCGAGTTCCCGCGCTCTGGTGACAGCGCCCAGGACGAACGGCGTGCGTCCGCTTGAGGCGATGCCCACCACGGTGTCGAGGGCGCCAACCTCGAGCTGGTCCATGGCGGCGGCACCGGCGGTGGCGTCGTCTTCGGCTCCCTCGACGGAACTGATCACGGCCGTGGGCCCGCCGGCGATGACGGCCTCGACCTGGCCGGGCCAGATGTTGAATGTCGGCCGGCACTCGGCCGCATCGATCACGCCCATCCGCCCGGCGGTCCCGGCCCCGGCGTAGATCAGGCGCCCGCCCTGCTCCATGCGTGCCGACGCCGCCTCGATCGCCGCCACGATAGACGGTAGGGCCTGGCGAACCGCGCCTGGCACGCGGGCGTCGGCGTCGTTCATTGTCTCCGCGATCTCGCCAACGGATTTTGAGTCGAGCAGGGCATATTCCGGGTCGTCCGACTCTGTGACCAGACTTGCCAGATCTTCATCGAAGTGGCTCATACAGTTCCCCTATTCTTCGGGTCGAGGCTGTCGCGCAGGCCGTCCCCAAGCAAATTCAAGCCAACCACGTAGGCGACGATCAGTACCCCAGGGGCGATCATCGTCCAGGGCGCGACGTAAACCAAGGTACGGGCCTCGTAGATCATGGAGCCCAGGGACGGTGCGGGTGGCGGCGTGCTTAACCCGAGGAAACTCAGCGACGCCTCGGTCAGAATGGCCCACGACAGCGACAGGGTGATCTGCACAATCAGAATCGAAGTGATGTTCGGCAGCACGTGGCGGAACATGATCGCCGAGCGGCGCTGCCCGGTCGCTGTGGCCGCGGAGACGAATTCGACCTCGCGCAGCGACAGGACGGGCCCGCGGGTGACGCGGATGAAAATCGGGGTGTAGACGATCGCAATGGCCACCGCGACCGTGAACCAAGTGCGGGTGAACACCGACGCCAGGGCGAGTGCCAGCAGCAGGGGCGGGAAGGCGAACAGCACGTTGGTGACGCCGGAGACCGCGACATCCGAAAAGCCGCGGTAGAAGCCGGCCGCCACGCCGGACAGCGTGCCGACGACAGTGGCGAATCCGACGGCGACGAGCGCGATTCTCGTTGAATTGAGGACGCCGGCCGCCACCCTGGCGAACACGTCACGGCCGAACTGGTCGGTGCCGAACCAGTGAGCCGCCGATGGCCCCTGCAGGCGGATGGCCGCATTCTGGGTGATCGGGTCGTTCGGCAGTATGCCCAGGGCGCTGACAAGGGCTAACAGGGCCAGGATCAACACGAGGGCCAGCCCGACCCGTCCGGTCTTCGAGTGCCAAAGCAGGCGCAGGCGGTCACCGGTACGCCCGGGCGCGGCACCCATGACGGGGGCTGATGCGATTTCCGTCATTGCGCACGCACCCTCGGGTCGATTCGGCGATAGGCCAGGTCAGTGAGCAGGTTGACGATAACGAACCCGAGCGCGATCAGCAGCACAGTCGACTGCACCACCGCGTACTCCTTCTGCTGGATGCCCACCAGCACCTGGCGTCCGATGCCGGGTAGCGAGAAGATTTGCTCGACAACCACCGCCCCGCCCAGCAGGTAGCCGAATTGAAGGCCCGTCATCGTGACGATCGGCACCAGCGCGTTGCCCAGCACGTGCCTGATCTGCAGGCGCCGGGTGGATATGCCCTTGGCCTTGGCGGTGCGGATGAAGTCTTGTGACCGCACCTCGAGAATTGCCGTTCGCGTCGTGCGCATGATTGGTGCGGCGATGCCGAACGCCAACACCAGCGAAGGCAGCAGCATCTGCTGCATATTCAGTAATGGATTCTTGGTGAAATAGGCGTAGCCGGCGCCGTTTGGGTTGAAGCCCAGGTACTTTGACAAGACGGTGACCAGGGCCGTCCCCAGCAAGAAAGCGGGGATCGACAGGCCAGCCAGCCCGACCGCCTGGCCGACCGCATCACGCGGCGAGTCGGGTTTCGACGCCGACAGCATGCCCAGCGGGACGCCGATTGCCAGCGACAAGATGATGGTCCATATCGCCAACTCCAGGGTGACGGGCAGAGACTGGGCGGTCAGCGAGGCGACGGATTGGTGGGCTCTGGCCGAGACACCGAGGTTGCCCCTGAAGATGTTGCCGATCCAACTGAAGAACTGCACGCCGAGCGGCTTGTCAAGGCCGTAGTAGGAAAGTAGCGCCGCGCGCTGCTCGTCGGTGAGCGCTGCGGCCTCGATGCCATAGCTGGCTGTGATTTGGTTGCCGGGAATGGCCCGCAACATGATGAAGACGACGACCGCCACCCCGGCGAGTGTGCCGACCGAAGATATCAGACGCGAAACGATGGGGTTCGCCAAGAGTCTTCTAAGCATGCGACTGCTCCAACTCCGTTATGGTCTGGGTTACGAGGGGGTGCGAGACCCGCACCCCCTCGCGATACCGTATCTAGCTTATCTGGGTCGACCTTAAGTATTGCATCGACTGATTAGCCATCGGGATGAACCCTTGCACGTTGGAGCTTGTCGCGGTGTAGGTGTAGCCGGTGAACAGCCAGATCCAGGCGGCCTGATTCTCAAGCTCGTTGGAGATCTGCGTGTAGATCGGGCCCCGCTTTGCCGGGTCCGATGTCTGACGTCCCTGAGCGAACAGGGCGTCGAGCGTGTCGGACGAGTACCCGGCCACCATGTTCAGGTTGCCCGTTGACGTGAAGTAACGAGAGTACATGCCGTCGGGATCGGGGCGTCCGCCGTTCAGAGCCACAGCCGCGTCGAAATCGCCCGCCATCCAGCGGTCGACGTAGGCGCCAGACTCAAGGATTTCGAGGTTCAGCGTGATGTTGGCGTCAGCAAGCTGCGCCTTCAGGTTCTGGGCCTCGTTAACCGAAGTGGCGTACTCACCCTGCGACACGATGGTGTCCAAGGTGACGCCGCTCGGGTAAGCGGACTTTGACAGGTAATCGGCGGCCTTGGTCAGGTCGCGCGTTGGGCACGGCCTAGACGACGGGTCGGACCGGTATGCCGGCGAGGTGATCGGGCCGGTGACTTCGCCTTCGCCCATGGCAGCGGTGTCGAGCACCTGCTGGCGGTCGATGGCGCACTGGATTGCCAACCGAACGTTCACATCCTGCAGCGGGCCCTTGCGGGCGTTCAGTTGCAGCACGTGATAGCTCAGAAGGGCCGTCTTGGCGATCGAGATGGTGCTTGAGGCGGCCGTCTGAGCGACCAGCGGATCGTCGAAAACAGCCATCTGGACGTTGCCGGATTGCATGGCCGCCACGATTGAGGTCTCGTCAGGGATGACGCGGAACTCGACGCCAGCCAGCGGCACCGGGTCGCCCCAGTACGAGTCGTTGCGCTTGAGAGTCAGCGACTGGTTGGGCACGGAACTGACGAACTGGAAGGGGCCGGTACCGTTCGGGGTCACCGACAGGCTGGCCTCTGTGTCGTCGGATGAAAGCATGGCCATGTTGATGACGGCCAGGTTAGCCAGCAGGCCGGCATCTGGGCTTGACAGATGCAGCACGATGGTGTTGGCGTCCGGGGCGTCGACAGAGTCAACTGATGCCAACGAGGCGGCTGCCACGGCGGCCGTGTCCGGGTTCTTGATGGCGTCAAGCGAGAACTTGGCGTCAGTCGAATCGAAGGTGCTGCCGTCGTGGAACTTGACACCCTGACGCAAGTGCATGGTGACGGTCAGGCCGTCATCGGAGACATCCCAAGACTGCGCCAGCCCGGGCACAACGGCCAGGTTCTGGTCGAACTCGGTCAGCGTGCCGTACATGGTCTGCATGACATTGACGGCCTGGAACTGAGTGGCCTTCCAGGGGAACAACGTGTCAGCCTCGCTGGTGACGCCGATGACGAGCGTCTTGTTCGTGTCGGCAGTCTGGGTTGGGGGCGTTGTTTCGGGTGTTGTTGCGGGGGTGCACCCTGTTGCGATGAGTGCGATGGCGGATAGGAATGCCGCTAAGGCAATTCCCCGCGAAGTGCGTTTACGTGCAACCATTGATACTCCTTTGAGCGGTAGTCCCTGCACACCGCTACCATGCACCGGTGCAGAGACGCCAAATGAATTATGGTAAGACAGTACCATTGATGACGTGGGCATGTAAAAGACTTACATGATTCTGTTATCCAAACGCAACAATGAGGCCAGCGGTCTGATCGGACCTCGTGAAAGGAAGCGAGAATGCCAGATACACAAGGCAATTCGTTCCCGGCGCTGGTGCTGATGCGGTCGCTGCTGCCGCAACTACGCCGCAGCGAGCGCGCCATCGCGCAACAGTTCCTGGCCGATCCGGCCGCGACAGCCAAGCTGCCGATTGTCGAACTGGCTCGCCGCTGCGGCACGTCCACTGCGTCGGTCGTGCGGTTCTGCCACAGCCTTGGCTACCAGCGCTACAAGGCGCTTTGCATGGACGTGCTCAATGAGGCGATGCTTGAGTCGTTCGAGACGGCCAACTTGCCCGAGGCGTCTGGCGACATCGACCGCGGCGACACCCTGAGCGACATTGTGGCAAAGATCTCAACGGCCGAGACGCTGTCCATCGCCGACACCGCCAAGACGCTGAACCTCGAGTCACTGCAGCAGGCAGCTCAGGCCATCAGCGCGTCCGAGAGGGTCGACATTTTCGGCGTCGGGGCCAGCGCCTTCGTGGCCTGGGACTTCCAGCAGAAGCTGACCCGGATCGGTCGCACGGCACTGAGTTGGCAGGACGCCCACTCGGCTTGGACATCGGCCGCCACTTTGCGTCCTGGCACGGTGGCGGTAGCCGTGTCCCACTCGGGCGCGACAAGCGACACCATCGGCTATCTCAGTTTGGCGCACGCGTCTGGGGCCACAACGGTCGTGCTGACAAACCATCTGGGCTCACCCATCACGGAGTACGCCGATGTCACCTTGACAACGGCGGCTCGGGAGACAGGGTTCCGGTCGGGCGCACTGGGCAGCCGGATAGCCCAGCTCATGGTGATGGATTGCCTGTTCATCGCAGTGGCCGAAATCCACTACGACGAATCAATGGCGGCGATCAGGCGCACGTACGCGGCCATTCAGCACCTGGCGAGCCGGGCCTGACCTAAGCGCCGCCCGGAAGCTGGCGTAGGGAATCAGGAAAGCGACCCCAACGACGCCGATCACCCAGGCAATCGGCCAACTGCTGGCCACCGCCAAGACGCCCAGCGTGACCACCACCCCGGC
>Ga0123354_10005624_pt1 | contig 18289 bp, 14 predicted proteins | sample TergutLab28metaG_2_FD_97872 | JGI IMG/M metagenome (GOLD analysis project Ga0123354, IMG submission 97872) | Labiotermes labralis P4 segment gut microbial communities from Petit-Saut dam, French Guiana - Lab288 P4 | ecosystem: Host-associated > Arthropoda: Insects > Digestive system > Gut ...
AATATAGGTACCGAATATTTTAAACATGGTGTATACTCTCCGTTTTTTTTTCTCTTCAAAATGCAGTTTGTTTCATAATTCTAACATATTTGGTTCCTGTATTATTCACATTTTATATACAGGTGTGCTAAAATTAAAAAAATAATTCCGGCCCCAAAAGGTTAAACAGGTATAACAACAAAAATAAAAATAAAAAAAAAATGGGCGGATTGATGGTTTTTAAGATTCGGTAGTCATGACAGGATTTGTGGTTTGTAAACTTATTTTTTTTACTGCCACTCTGCTAATTGTGTGTTGTTTCTTGCTGAACTTTTATACAGTGTAAGTTTTTTTCATCTGTCCTGAAGGTGTCAGATTGGAGCATTGACTACCACACGCCTGGCGGTGTGGATAAGGAAGGTTGGCAATATGCCGTTGATTTTCCAGCCACATACCACGGTCAAAAGTACTTCACAGATTATGTGAGAAGGCGTCGTTGGATTAGGAAGGCACAAGTTTCCACCAGTGGACCATGGCAAGAGCTGGGAAACATAAAACTGCTTGATGTTTCTCTTCAGGTACTGGATGTTGCATGGTAGAAAGTTGTGATGTTGTCCACATATCAGAAGTTGGAAGTGCTTGAGTACTACACACCAATTTTTTGAAAATGTTTGCTTTTGAAAAACTTGGTTGTTTCTTCTGTTTGAGAATTACCTGGCTGTAATCCATTCTTCTAATTAGACTTAACCTCATTTTTCAAACTGTGACATAGCCCTGCAAACAGTAACAAGCATTTACTGTAACATTTAAGACTACAAAAAAGTGTAATATATCAACTAATGTTTTTTGGACAGGCATAAAAATTCAGATCGTCAAAGATCATGAACCATGAGTGTACTGAGCATCATGTATAGATGAAAGACACAGACTGAAAATGTATGTACTCGGAGTTCATCCTGAAAGAGTTTCTTGTGTTTTTGTGCACCAGTACTTACGTGTCATATGTCCAGTTACCATGTGAATTTATTATCGACTGACATAAGCTCTGAAACATGGTTACCCAGTCAGTCCAATGAGCTGTACCATGTCGTTGAGCTGTTTATTGCAGTTTTTGTACAGATTTTAATGGTGTTTCATCTTGTCACCAACAGATGGCAGCCTTATGCTTGCCTTTAGTCTTTGTCAAAAGAATGCATTTTCTGTATCAGTATACACAAATAAGATATAAAATTAAGGTAACATTTCAACAACAGGACTTGGCTGCCGGGTCAGGTAGTCTGCCGGGTGGGTCCTGAGTCGTCACGGATTGGTGGCATTGCTGCGCAATTAATCATGAAGTTGTGAGTTGAATGTGCAGCCTCCCGATGCAGAGGATATCTGTGAATATAATGAATCAGCATTGGCAGACCGCCAGCAATGGGCAGTCCATTGGCAGTCAGCAAACAGTGACCATCAGTAGCTAATAAATGTATAGAGCTGCCCCAGTAAACTTAATTTGTTGGTAATAGAATTAGTTGATGACATACATTTATGTTACTTGTACCTGCTAGTTACTCCTGCGCATGTTGTCTGAAGAATGAATGTAGGCTTTTTGAAAATTATTTTTGTTTACTCAACGTTTTATGAAATGCTTTGTGTTGTTGCATAAAGGCAGTTAGGTTATAAGAAATTTTCTTGCTTAATAAAGTGTTTTGGGGATTGTCTGTTCTTGCTGGGGTAACACTGATGTTTACATTACAGTCTGTGTCATTTTTCATTTCTTTTTGTCTTTCTTTTTAACATTAGTCTGTTGTTGTCTCAGGGCATGCTTGTGCTACAGCAACCACTACAGAGCTAACAGCCATTATACTTACATTCAGAATATGAAAGTCAGCTCTCTGGAGCTGAATGCATATTTCTTCAGACTAAATTAATACATTTACTTTGTATTATGTTGACTGACAGGCGAGTGATCCATGCAGCATAGACAGTTCAGTTGATGTGTGGGCAGTTGCAGCTAATGGTGATGCAGTATACAGGAGAGGAGTTTCAAGTTCATGCCCAACTGTGAGCATAAGGCAGTTACACTGAAACTTGTTTGTAATAGAAGCAGCAGCAGTGAGTGGTGGTGGTGGTGGTGGTGGTGGTGGTAGTGGTAATTGTGGTAGGAGTCTGTGCCATTTTCCCCAAAACAGTAATATCATTTAGCCAAACCCCACAGCATGATAGACGATGCCATGAATGACATTCTTGTGTTTCTTCATGATTGGAAACTTAGTTTGTTAAAATCTAAAAACTCTATTCCAGAGTAGGGGAAAACAGAGAGTGGTTGGCATTGTGACAGTTAGTAGCATCTTTTTGTTCTTTGCGTTATAATAAGGTTTTTGGACGTAATGGTGCCGTCTGTGAATGATATTGTATTCATGGACGTTTGGTCTTTCATGTGGTACCTGAGTTACCAATCAGAAATGCTTTGTTTAGTGTCATGGCTACTTGAAGTCAGATGCTGTTAACAGCATGAGCAAAGAAAGGCGGTTTCTTAAGGTAAAGTTCTAGAAAATTACTTTCTAATATCTGAATTTTATTTTGCATGTTACATGGCAGCTTTGTGAAACTGACATGTATATTTTCCTGAAGAGTTGCTCTATCTGATATGATGTAAATGTGGTTGTGTTACTATGTCTGCCACATGTTTTCAGTAAACAGTCAGTTCCTCTGACATGGTTCTGGATGATCCTCAGTAGCCATAACACCCTTAATTATATTATGCTATTGAGTGCCATTAACTGTACAGCTGGCTGACAGTCACTATATATGTGAGTGCCAGTGACTTCGTTTTTTAGTATTTGTTTATTTAATTTTTTTTCTTAATTATACAAATGTTAGAGAAAATTTAAAAAATATACCTTCATAATCCTTCAACTCTCCGTATTTTAATTCCATGGTCAAAATATTTCATAACATCACAGTGGTATGTACAGTGATAAAAGAATAAAGGAAGATGTCTTAATGGTGCCAACCACTGTATAGTTTCCCCTGTAATGAGATAGCAAAACAGTGGTTATCCACACTGATAATATATTATAAATTGAAGATATCTGTTGTGGGTGTGGCCAGTTTCAAGGTGATATACCTCATTCTAGAGCCTTCCTGTTATCACAGCATGCCAGAGTGGTAAACATTACTGGTTTGAAAGAAACTTGCTGGTGCTGTATTGTCACCTCTTGAGGAGGTGGTGATATGTTCCTTAAAAATATTAGTAATTGTTGCTGTTTCATGACTATGTAATACCCAGAATACTACAATGAAGTGGACACTGCTTTGTATGCAAGATATTTTAGCTTCATATCTCACCCCAAAGGCTGGCTGTCCTGACCCTGTGGTCTCTCCAGGAGAGTGCAGGACTTCTTCCTCAAACTAGACAACAGTTTCTTCCTGCCACATCCTGTCTAATTCATTATTCCTTGATCATCCTGTCTTTTGACACTTTAGAATCTCAGCTATTGAAGGTGTTGTCATATGAACCATAAATTAAACTGCAATAATGTGGATCATTATAAAAACTTATTCATAAGAACATGGCCACTTTGTGCAGGGAACAGCGTGGGAACATGTTCCAAGTGATCAGCTTGCCAGTATCAGCTGTGGACCAGATGAGCGAGTGTGGGCTGTTGGCAAAAATGGCTCTGCCTATTGGAGGTTAGGAATTACATCTTCAGATCCCATTGGTAAGTTCCAGAGAGATACCAGTCTTTTAGAGGAACCTTCTGCCTCCAGTATCAAAGTGTAAATCTGAGTGCCACACCATAAGCACCTCAGATCCCACATGAAGATGCTTAATGGGAAGGCAATTCTGTGCAGTTTCTGCAGTTTCAAATCTATTTCAATAAGGGAGCTAAACAACTTGGTTCATTTTCCTTCTTACTGAGCACCAAAGACCAAGGCATGGTTAAACCACTGTTCAGTTCTGAAGTTGGAGGCAACAGGGTCTTCGAAAATGTTACAAAGATATTATTTACCAAACTGTTCTGATACCAGATGTGAACATAATCTTCAGGTCTAATGTAACTGTAACTGCCCTGCAATTGCTTGTTTATTACTGTAGGCAAAGTTTGGGAGACAGTGGAGCCACCAACAGGAAAAACACTAAAACATATATCTGTTGGCTCTTCTGCTGTATGGGGATTGGATTCAGCGGGTCAGCTGTCAGTGCGACGGGAAATTACTCCAGTTCTTCCTGTAGGCACACATTGGCAGACAGTTGCCACAACAGCTAGCGATATGGGGAACTACGGTGAGCATAGATCTTCCCAGTGAGCAGCCACTACTTTGTTTCCACACAAGGAAATATACATATACAACCTGGTCTTGTTTTACACCCTAGTTGCATTCCTGAAGAAGTGGGCATAAATAAAAAATGGTACTTCTATCAGAAGTAAGGGGTTAGCAAAATGGAACACAGCCAGCTGAAGGCCATTGAACTAAAAATGTGAGGGCATAAATTATGAAGTGGTGTAATTGGTAAGGGCATTTAAAGCAAAAGGGCATAAAACAAACAGGCATAAAACAAGGCCTGTGTGTGTGTGTGTCTATGATGATTATAAATTTTGGAGAGACATGACAAGGTATTTTTTGAGCACAGTGTCTGAACTTGGCATAAAATGCCGCATATCGACTTGTTATCAAATACATCACACATTTTACATATTTCTTAAGTAAAGTGGTCTCTTACAAGTACGGTCAGTTCATAAATTTGAGATTTAAGGTAACCCATGAAAAATAAATACCCATCATCCAGTGAAACCAACAAGCAACTTTTCAGTCACTCAGTGTCAAATGCATGTTTCATTTCATTCCCCTGGTTTCCAGACTTCTGGACACCTGAACCAAATGGGTTAGCTGAAGTGGTAATTCATCAGTCTTTTATTTATGAGGCATTAGGTTCAAATGTTGGCTTAGATACCAGCTAGCCACATAGAGGATTTGTATTGTTTTTTATTTTTGGGTTGCCATATGAGATCCTTAAATATTGTGTAGTGAAAATGGCATTATATGCATGAGTGCAGCTAATTGTGAGAAATGTATGGTAGTAACAGCATGACAGTGCACTGTAAATTTGAGTCTGTTGCATATGAAACGGTAATGCTATCCCCATCTACACCGATTAGACGAATGGAGAGATTAGAGCTATGACTCTTTTTATTCATACCCGTGCCATTCAATGGAGGTGAGTGGGCAACTTCATACTGTGGCCACTTTACCTATTAAGTAAGAGGCAGGGGCAAGATTTTTTTCTCAAGATTTATCTGTTCTGGAGAAGAAGTAAACCTCTTGGCATTTCAATAAGTAAGTGTAGTAACATACCAGCATCAGTTGCAATAGTATTAACCTGTTGTCTGTGTGTGTGACACAGATAAATCTAGTAGCAGCAGCAATTCGCCCCAGAACAACACGATTGGATTCCGTCACATATCAGCTGGGCCAGCCCCGGGTGAAGTCTGGGCTATAACAGCAGCAGGTGTTGTATGCCGTCGCCATGGGGTAACCCCAGATAATCCGGTGGGAACGGGGTGGTCACATGGTATTGGGGTGAGTGACATGTTGGTTCAGATGCATTTCACTTTTCTGAATTGAAAGTAAACTGCACTGTGATAAAGATCATAATAGATTTGTGGCTTTCAGAGTATTGTGTATTCAGATTTTGGTGTCCTGTAATCTTGTAGATAGGTACTGGCATTTTGGATGAAACTGCTGACTGTCTGTCTGCTGGATAGAGAACAGAGGGACTATATTCCTCTGAAATGTTGGTGTTTTTTCTGCCAAACTATTGCAGAGTACTAGGATGTGAATAGTCATCAATTTGAGAGACTCATATCTGATGCATATTGGATGTTTTGTACACAAATTGTCCACATGCTTATTAGATGGCTTTGTAAAAATGTCTAGTCTGCCTCAAATTATTCAATCATTATTATCATTAATCTGAAGGTCGATTTTCTCTGCCTTCATATTCTGTGAACATTCTGCAGATTCTCTATTTTATTGCAGGGTAATTGGCAACATGTAAATGCCAGAGGATGCAACATGAAGTCCCAGACTTGAACGTAACATGCAGGATGCTTGGTGTTGTGTTGCAGCAGCTTGTAATTGGTACGTCCTGTTCCTAACTGATCCTATGCTCTTTGGACATCAGCCCTGTACCCATTATCTGATCCTGTTCTGAGAAGTTTATATGACGAATTGGAATTAACATGTGCATGATCGTTTGGATATTACATCATAATAATTTCATGTCATACAGATGTGTCAGAAAGACATGAGTCATTAATGTAGTAGAGGAATCACTGGCAAAGATAAGAATGAACAAAAAATGAATATACAGTTTGTTGAAACATTCAGTGCCAGAATTGTGAATTTCTGTACTTAAAATTCCCTACTGTAGGTCCAGACATGTGCGTATAATATTTGAAGGTTTTGTGATGAATAACTGCACCAAAATCTTGTTGACTGACATAGTGTGTTATGGTTGGGCTAAATTCAGTGCTTTGGATATCTGCTATGTTTACATTATTGGGATCAGGGTCAGCACTGACCAAAAATTGCTGACCCTGATGTTTGAGACTGAGGTAATGTGGGTTTTAGCTGCGATCTCTGTTACCATGAGGTATGACATCACGTCACTGTGTGATTGGTGCCCAAAGTTTCGACACAGGATAGTTGCCTCATCGTTGAGAGTTGAGAAGTCCAATGAAGAAACCTCAATTGCACAAGTGCAGAAGCCTAAACATGGCATGTTTTTAGCTGAACTTTGTTGCAGCTGATTGCCCAAGAAGATATACAATTTGTCAGTCTGCATTGGTTGGTTACACACCTTAGAAATATCATTCCGTTGTTCCTTCATAATTTACGTAACCCTTTGGCACCACATTTCTGTCAAATGACCATGATTTAAATAATGCACCCAATGATCATTCAGCTTTCTGAACATTCTGCTGTGTAATGACTATAGTCGGTCAGTGCCAAGGGGTTAATGACATACCTTGTACTATATAGCATCTAAATGGAAAGTGGTGCTGACATGTGTTGGGGAGAAGAGAAATTTGTACTGGGGTTTGGTGAATAAACCTGAAGGCAAGTGACCACTTGGAAGACCTAGGCATAGATGGGAGAATAATATTAAAAATTTGTGTTCAATGTAGATGATGGGAAGAAGTGGACTCTGTCTGATTCAGTTCAGGGACAGGTGGCAGGCTCTTGTGAACATTGCAGGAACCTTTACATTCCATACTGTGTGGAGAATTTCATGAGTAGCTAAGAAACTGTTTGTTACAAAAGAAGGGCTCTACTGTATGAATTTAGTTAGACCAAAGTAAATTATGACACATGATTATGAAGTTGATTGGAGTTAACATCAGCCCTTTTAATTTTCAACCACATAGATATTGAAATGCCATATCTGTCTATTTTGAGCTGAGGCATGAGCTAGAAATCACGCAAAAGAGCATTAATCTCATGATGTATATATGCAAGTTACTATGTCAGTGAGGATGTATACTGTGTGTTTTACGTAAGGGGTGCTGGACTTCAGTTTGTGATTATGATGTTCATTTTGATTAAAAATGCTGTATCAACATAGGCCCAATTATCAACCATTACATTGCTATAAGCATTTAAATGTTTCACTATTCTGTACAATACTTTATGATTGCAGGAAATTATGGGTTCCAGTGATTTCATTAGGGGAGAAGTAATGAAATTTTCAGAAAGGCAACATATTCTTTTTGCAAAAGAGAGAACTGCTCTTGCAGAAGGATGGAGCTCATTTTGAGCAGCAATCAGTGTAACATAAATAAAAATTGGTGTGCTGTGATATCATCTAATCAAAACTGATTTTTCTTCTGTGATGTAACTGAACTATATGGTATTATCTCACACCCAGTTTACTTTTTATGATGTACATACAGTAGGGTAAGACTTAATGTATTTACCTGAATGCAAGACAAATCTAATATAAGACAACTCCCCCCAAAAAAAATGTCTGCCAAGGGGAAGTGTATTTATCCAAATCTAAGAAAACTCCGCAAAAATAAAAGTCTGCTAAAATTTTTTTTTTTTTCTATTTACTTCCTACAATTAATACACAACACATGTTGGATTCTTTCTACCTTTACCAATCAGTGTCACTGTCTCCATCTTCGCGGTCAGTGCCTTCATCTTCCTCGCACTCACTCCTAACATTCCCATCCTCTTTACCATCATTCCACAACTTATCATCATCGTTCTCATCCACTGCACTGGATATACAGCACTTCCGAAAACCCTTCACATTCACTTCCAGTGAGAAGCACTGTCATGCTGTTACGATCCACACTGACTAAATGATTCCTGGTTTATGAATTTACTTGAACCCATGAAGAGTGAAAATTTTCTTGATGGATGGTGTTAATGGAGTTCAAAATTGAAATACATGTGTTTGGAATTTCTTGTGTCAAGTCTGTGGTCTCATCAGCCTGAGCTCATGGCTCTTTTTATGGTTTGTATTTTGTTGATAGGTCCAGATATCATTTTTGGGCCTTGTAGTTAATTCTTCATTTCTGAATAGCCATTTTCCTCTTAACGCCTTTGGACTAGATCTGCTGTCAGGTGTGTATCTTGACAAGTTACTGTTTCTGTGGTGTCCAGAGACTTAGAATAGCTCAGTCTTAGGGGTCTTTCAGGTTAGGTGCTTCTTTGGCTATAAAGGGAATAGAGCAGGCTTCCAAAACATTGTGCTGCTTTAAAAAATTAGAGGATGGACAAAGTCCATTTTGGAATTCTTGACCCTTGAAGGTGGGACCGATAGGTTTTGCCGAAACATTTGTAAGGAATTACTGCTCAACGCTGCAGAGTATCCCAGAAAAATGGAGATCTCACACAATGATTTGTTGATGCAGGCCACGGTTTGGCTTGCATGATCTGGTTCAGAGCGATCTCATTTGGCATGGCGTGATACAGCATGCCATTTGCATATTTAAGTTGACCTCACATATTTGAGTGCCAAATTTAAGGGAATAAACCTCTTCTTGCTCTCGAGTAAATATGGTAATTGCCGGCTTTGTTCCTTGTGTTATGTGTTGCCTGACACATGTTGTAAAACAGGTTGACACGTATATCTGTCTTTGTGGTGTTATCTGACACATAACTTTTTTTTTTAATTTGTGCAGTATGATAAAACATGCATATTGTAACATTCTTGGTTACAACCATGTTTGTGCCTTAAAGTGCTCATAGTGGTGTAACAGTTGACAATCATGTGTATGTTGATAGTAACAGTTTTTACTGAAGTTTGGACGCTTTACGTAGAACCTGTATGGTTAAAGTACGGCTACATTCAGAATATTGTTTTGTCAGTAGGAGATACTCTGTTGTCAATGATTTGTTGAAGGACAGTGTTTTGATTTTTGAACACTTTCCATTGTATTTCCATGCCCTTTTGGTATGTAGGTTGCTATTTTACAATACAGAACTATTTGTGCATTCACAAAGTTTGTCTGAGTTCACACACCAATACACATTTGGGCAGTGTTCATCTATGCTTGTATTGTTCATACAAGAACTTGGTGGGTATTATGTTCGCTGACAAACACAAGAACAGTGGTATACCTAAAAAGTTACACAGGACTACTCAGAGATCCACTGAAAGATTATGTGAGAAATTAATTCGGTGGAAAAAATTGAAAAACGCAGCGTTGTCCTGTCTGTGCCATTAAGACATGCAGGCATAGTAGAGGTACATTTCCACTCATTCGTAAGCTTGGTACTAAATGGAGATGGTCAACTTGATGCTCTGGCCACTTTATCCGAGAAAAATTGAAAAGGCAAATGTGGACTATCCACACAATGAAGGCATAAAGGGGGAGGAGAGGAATAGCTCCACTTATTCCTAACTTGTTACTAAATGGAGGTGGTCGGCTTCATAGTCTGGCCACTTCATCCCCCCAAGGAAAGAACCCCTGGAACCCATTGACTAGAAGGCTGGGTGAGCCTCAAAGACAGCCTGAACATTTTGGAGTAAGGAAAAAATGTGAATCCTGACCCTGCTGACCTTCAGACTCTGAATCGTGCAGCCTGTAGCATAATGACTAGACCAGCTGTTCTGTTCCGGCTCCTGTTAGTAGTAAGATACATGCATAATCTTTCTAGCATGCACCAAGTAAATATTGTACATGGCACAGATCACAGTTCCTGGTTACATTTCCTGCATAATGCATATGGGTATTGTAGTTGTCAGTAACAATAGAGTTCACAGTATTTGCAGCCTGTGAGGTATCCTTCTTCCAGTAGAGTGTGAAATTTATTCAGTTTGTAGACCTTTCATTTGTCCTGCTAACACACACCCTTCTGATCCTTTGTCTTGGAACTGGAAGCCATGCTCTTTCTGTTGTAGTGGACTATGTGACAACAATTTATTTTGCTCTGAAAGAAGTCATCAGAGAGTGCTCAGGAGGAGAAGTAATTGTCTGTATGCAATTTGTGGCTCAATTCATCCACTGTTTGGGCAAGCTACAGCATTTTGCCACACGTGGGAGTGAAATAAGTGACCACAAGTTCTTGCCATTTGCTGAGATACGTCGTTTTATTCATTTATGGTAGGTCATATTTTATTTATACTGTGAGTGGTGGGATGACAGAGAGTAATGAATTACAGGGGCTGTGGAATGATATTATTATGGCCTAATTTGAGTATTATTCTTGCATAACCATAATTTTGCCTCCTATTCTTTGTGGGTGTGAAACATAAGGTAAGAATGTAGGCTGAGGGTTTTAAGGAAGATATATGGACCCAAAATGGAGGTAGTAATGGGTGGGCAGAGCAGAATGCACAGTGTGTAGCTTCACAGTGTTTTCTTCTGATCAAATGTTATGACTATCACATCAGAGAGGATGAGCTGGGCATGTAGATGGAAGAAGAGAGATCATGTAGGGTTTTGGTGGGAAATGTGAAGGAAGAGAACATTTGGAAGACCTAAGTATAGATGGGAGGATAATATTGAAATTTAACTTCAAGGCATGGGTTGCATTCACTTGCCTTAGGATAGGGACAGTTGTTTGACTGTTTTGAAAATGGTAATGAACCTTCAGGTTCTATAAAATGCACAGAATTTGTTGAGTAGCTGCAGACCTATTCTGTTTTCAAGAAGGACTTTTCCACATCTAGTTAGATTCTCCATATCCTGCCATTTTGTATGTAAGGCTTTTTGTTTGTAGGAGGCTGTGTGGCATTGACATGTAATAAAAATTTAGGAAACTTTTCTGAGAAGAGCATTTAATTTGAACTGAAATATATTCCTTGTCATGTGCAATGTTTTGTGGACTCAAACATGTGTTATTTCTAGAGTATTAATATTGTTTTCCCATCTGTTCCTTTTACCTTTGTTGTGTTTTTTTTTTCCTTCTGTTTGCCATGCTTATGATATAATGTACCATGTTTAATTATGGCCACCTTGTTCCTGATGTCACTGCATATTAATTCCAGGATTGTTCCTACAGTAGGTGTCTTATTCCTGCTACATCCTTCCTGGCTTGTCATCTTTAAGCATTGTATGCTAAGTAACTTTAGCAGCTGATATAGTGTGTAGAATAACATAGAATAAAAGCCTCGTCATTTCTGTATCTGTTTAGTAAATATAATGAGAACTCGCAGTACAAATTTTGGGGGCTTGGATGGGGCAGTGACTTGTTGCAGGCTGGACAGTCCAGGGTTCCAAACCCAGTGGGGGGGTTTCTTCTCCATACATGTCGAGACAGGCCCTGAGGCCCACCTTGTCTACAATGTGTTGGGTACCAGGGCTGTTCTCTGTGAGTAAAACAGCAGTGGCATGGCATTGACCACCCACTGCTATCTGGTGCTGAATTTGATCCTGAGCAGAACTATACCTCTTACTCCCCACTCTGTGCCAGTCATGGAACATTACAGGATGACCTTTACCTTTACCTCTACCTTACAGTAGAACTTTAATTGATCAATTTGCACTATGTTGTATTTCATCACACAGTAATCAGACATGCCTGTACACTGTTAAATATCTGCTCATTTGAAATATTGGTAGTGTTTAATTTCTGTGGTCGAAATGGCTTGAATAATGAGCTGTAACTGGTGAGAGGTGGCAGGAGGGGATTCATTCACTGATGTTTGGTAACCTCAAATAATTGAAACTAAAATGACCATTGTTCCTAAATATGATGTCTTGTGTATGGCGTAAGGAAGGCCAGTGTAATGTTTACAGTAACACTTTGTGTGTAAATTTCAGGCACTTCTGATGCTAGCTGTCCTTGGGTCATATGTGAAACTAGTGGCCGAATGGTATGCTGCGTCCAGCAGGCATATGCTATATTTAATTTATGTTGTAACATAAGCTGTCCCTTTGCACATCAATGTGCATTATGAAGGCATATGAGCAGCTGCAGCTAAAGATTGAGATGAGGTGTCAGCTTTATGTTTGTGCCACTTTACCCCCGAGAAAGGTACCTCCTTTCACATTAGTTGAATAGGGGTACCAGAAAGTTGGAGAATTGGCTGTAATGTGTGTGTAATTTATATATATATATATATATATATATATATATATATATGTATTTATATCAGACGGTTATGTCGTGTGTATGTTAGTGCACATGCGCTTTAGCTATCGGTTGACTGAATTTACAGCACTATAAATAAGGCTGTACTTCTGATTTGTGTTTTTATTGTATAATATGTAAAAAATGAATACTTGGTAATGAAGTATAGTGTGTGTTTTCATCAAATGATGTTGAATTTCACATGTTATTAATCGTCAGTTGTCATACTGTTTTATGCAGATACCATAGTCACAGATGCTTTGTTGGGAATTTACAAGGAAAAAAATTGTTTAAGGGTAAAGTTGTCACTGTGCAGCACGTAAAAGCATGTCAGGGGTTAGAGGTATAGTTTAATTCATTTTGACCTTTACACTGGATGACGGTGAATGGTTAACTTGTTAAAATTATAATATAAATATATGTAATATGGTTGTACACATCTTTATATTTTATTAGATTATATCAGGTTATAATTCAGCTGAATTGGCTAAATTATAACTTGATATAATCTAATAAAAGTCACTGGAATTTTTCATTGACATAATCCTTCCGATCGCAGTATGGCCCTGGGGTCAACTCAGCCTGTAACAGAAATGAGTACCAGGCATATTTCCTGGGGGTAAAAGCGGCCGATCCATAAGGCTGACAATCTTACCACCATCCTGGGCCATTGTCACATAATCTGGGAACCTTAATTTCCTGGAACCCTCTGGGCACCTCGGGCCTGTAATGGGACTGATTTACTTTTTATAATCTAATAAAATATATATAGTTGTGTACAACTATATTTTATATATATATTTATATTATAATTTAGCATTTCAACAAAACGGGAATGTCTCACTTGAAAAGGTTAACTTCATGTCCTGGTTGCTTTACCACTGGGGAACAAGCCCCAGATACTCATTGAATAGGAGACTGCATGTACCCCAGAGCTTGTCTGGATATTTCATGGAAGGGGAAAATTTCTTGCCCTTGTAAGTAATGGAACCTAGGGTCGTCCATCCCCTAGTGTGGTCACTATGCTAACTACATTGTGCTGGCTGTATGCTTACAAAAGTATATTTTGGAAATGTATGATGATGATGATGGTGGTGGTGTGGTAAGTTTTTCTTTGCAGGGCTGTCTTTGTAATAAGTTCCTTTTGTATTGTATTTTCCCTATGCCAGATCTTGTTTTTAGAATTTGCTGCAGTGGGCTTTGTTGGCCACCACACACCGCCACACAAATTCACTTTTGTCTATGGCTCTCGGGTTTGTAAGTACAAGTGGTTATGTTCTTGAGTTCCCCAATTGGAGAACTGTTTTCATTATTCTTGCAGGCTGTCCTTAAGTTCAAGTTGAAGTTTTATTATACATTCTGTTAATCCATACAAGGTCAATCAGGGATGTAGAATTTGTCTTTATAAGACAACATTGAACTCATTCATTTAGTTGTCTGTCTTATGACAGGTCCAAAGCCTCTTACAAAGCGAGCTGTCCACATAGTGCGATCTAGAGCTTCCTCCTTCACATGAGAATATCCTCTCCTTTCCTTAAAGTCATCCAGTAGCTTCCTATATCTTATTCCTCGTCATATTGTCACTTGTATCCCCCCTTTTGTCTTTCCTTCAGTAACCTTTTGTAGACGGCAGTTTCTATGCAAAATGTGACCAATCCAGTTAGCCTTCTGTTTACTTATTTCATGTAGGATATTCCTCTGCTCCTTGACTTTAAGTAATACTTCTTCATTTCTCACATGATCGGTCCAACTGATCCTCTCCGTCCTTCTCCAGCACGACATTTCAAAACTTTCCATGTGCTTCTGATCTGCCTGAAGTGTCCAAGTTTCAGCACCATATAAAGCTATGCTCCAAATGTAGCACTTCACTAGCCTCTTCCTCAATTCCAAGTCCAATGTGCTAGTAAAAAGAGCCCTCTTCTTGCCATGGCAATCCTGGATTTAATTTCACAAGTACATCTTCCATCATTTGTTAACATGCTACCCAAATATGTAAAAGATTCCACATTCTCTAGTTGTTTTTGGTCTGTCATAATTTTTACTGGGAATGGTTGCTTTGGAATTCTCATTAATTTTGTTTTTTCCACATTCATTTCCATTACACAGCATCTTCCAATTTCAATCAGTTTATCAATCAACAACATTGAATAACCTGTAATAATTACAAAATATATGCATTCTATAAAGAACAGAGTTATTCAATACAGGAGATGTACTTGTGTACTATAAATTGTTTCCAATAGTTAAAGATATAAGATTATTAGAAGGTAGTGTTTCACTAAAACTATATACTTTACTATTATTTAGGTCCATAAATTACTGCTGCTGTTAAAATATTCCTTTAAACTATAAAATGAATGGAAATGAAGAAAATCCCTTAAGGCCAATCTAAATTGATTAACATTATGAGATAAATTTTTTATGTGAGTGGGGAGGTAGTTGAAAACTTTGATACGAGTATAATAGGGCCCATTCTGTATGTTGCCAGATTGATGAGTGGTCGATGAGAATCAGAATTATTCCTAGTATTAATACTATGTATTTCAGAATTCATCTGAAAAAAAGCTTTGTTATTTACAATAAATAATAAAAGGAAAAAATGTATTGCAAAATCAATGGCAAAATCTGCAGTTTCGTAAGATAACTGTCTACAAGACTCTCTAGGTCTGGGATTGGTAATAATTCTGTTTACTGTTTTCTGTAGTCAAAAGATATGGTTGCTATGTGTAGGGTTGCCCCAGAAGATTATTCCATATGTCATCAAGGAATGAAAATAGGAATAATATGTTGACTTTAGATTTTCTTGACACATGATAAGTTTAATAGTCCCAACACTGTAACATACCATACATAGCTTATATAAGAGATGGCCAATGTTCATGAGGCATTGTATGGGAGTAAGTCAAGTACTCAGTGTTATCAACGTCCCTAATATTTGTTTAGGCATCCTAACTGATGAACAACTGATAACTGAAGAATGAGAACCAACTGGATACTACTTATTGTTTTATTATAATTATGGTAGGCTCAACGTGTTTTGGGCAGTACCACGCCCATCATCAGGAACTCATGACTATAGTGCTGATTACCACATGGGCTGTCTGGTTCTTGGGGTGCTGTTGGTTGGAAGTTAGGTGCAGGCGGACTGGATATAGCTGGTTATAACCTGCAGCCCGGACACTTATCCAGCCTTCCTGCACCTAACTTCCAACCAACAGCAAACCAAGAACTGGACGGCCCATGTGGTAATCAGCGCTATAGTTGTGAGCTCCTGATAATGGGCACAGTAGTGTCCAAAACATGTTGAGCCTCTCATAAGTATAATAAAACAATAAGTAGCATCTAATTGGTTCTCATTCTTCAATTATCACAACGATGCATGGTCCAATACACATCAAATTTGACTGATGAACAGTTTTTGGGCTATGGTACTTTATGCCATTCAGTGTGACATACTTCACAATGTTGGTGCTAAGTTTTCTGCTGCCCCAGGCATACTAATTTTTGGTCCCGTCATTGTATCTGTTCACAGTTGTATGCAGTTTACACCAAGTCTTTGGAAAGCTAAGATTTTAGACATGAAATTTTATTTAATTTTTTATTTTGCTTTTGAATACAAGATCAGTGGCTAAAATTCCAGCTCGGGTCTCATGCTAGCTTTTGCTGGTGCCCAGATCCGGTCCTGTACTGCCCAGCTGCATTTCTTTCACATATAAACTGTCTTTTTCCATCTTAATCTGCTATTCTTTGTAAATGTCATGGAATATTTTTAAATGCCACACTTATTCCTTGTTCCAGTTCTTTTAAAGTCTTAGGATATCTGGATGTATATGAAAAGTCTCAACCGACTTCGGGGTTGGGTCCTGCGTAGCAAAACAACCCGATTTATATGGGCACTGGTGGTATTCCAGTCAAAAGTGACGAACTGTTGAGTAAAGGGCAATAAAAGACATCGCCGAGTTGTGGCCAATACTTAATTCTGTCTGACAGTCCACTGAACTTTAACTGTTGTCCACTCACACAACATTTCTGACATTCCTTCTGCTGTCCCTGTTGTGTTACTGGCAAGGGAAGAGGATCTGCGCGAATGTTGTGCCTCTGTTGCCCACAGACGAGCAGAAGCAGTGGCAAATTCGTCCGCTGAAACGTGGCTGTGGTCCTCCGCCCTCGCCTGATTTGTGTGCTTGTGATTTTCTTCTAGTTTCCGAGAATGAAATTGCAGCTACGAAGGCGCAATTTGCCGGATGTTCCTGATATGCAGGTACAGTCGTGTACTGTCTTCCACGCGATTCCAAGAAGTCAGTTTTTGGCAGTGCTTCCAGCGGTGGCAGAAGAGCTGGAACTGTTGCATAAACTTCTAAGGATATACAACCATGGCCAGTTACCAAGGTAAGCGTGTGCAGTCAGCCCTCGCTATCCACCGCCTGGCTTTGCTATTTTTCGCTGCATTGACTCGCACATATTATTACCCAAAATTCGTTACCCGCCTCAAATCCCCACTATTGCGACTCCGCATACGACAAAATACCCCATTTTTATTATTATTTCCCATGTTTTTCTATTGTGGACCGAGATAGCTCAGTCGGTATAGCGACTCGCTACGGGCTGGACGCTTTGGGGATCGAATCCCGGCCGGAGGGGGGGGATTTTCCGCACCCGTCCAGACCGGCTCTGGGGCCCACTCAGCCTCCTATACAATGGGTACCGGGTCTTTCCCGGGGGTAAAGTAGCCGGGTCGTGGCGTTGACTACTCACCCACACCTAGCCCCAAGGTTAAGGAAAGAGTAGATTTATACCTCTACTCCCCCTCTGGGCCTTCGTGGCCTGTTCTAGGGTGAACTTTACCTTTACCGTTATTGTTTTCCTATTTAAAATAATAGGAAATACGGTGCTGCTATCCGGCTTTTCGCTGTCTGACCCATTTTCTGGAACGAATTAGAGTCGAATAACAAGAGCAAACTGTTTTGTTATGGACTCAGTCCTGGAAATTCGGATACGCCATTGTATAAGATTGGCCTGAGAAGTTTAGTTTTAGAATTTCTGCCCTGAAGGGGATATAGAAGCTCACCACTAACTGTCCTATCCATTCAATTTCTGCTTATTTTCTACAACAGACGTTATTTCTTACAGCTATGTGCTCCAATCAGCATGTTCTTTCCATTTGTCAGTTTACTGCTGTGAGGACTTTCGTTCCTTGCTGCATACAGCCAACGGGACCTAAGTCTCACATCCATTCAGTTCAAACTAGAGCACATGGATAGCAGCACTTGTCATATTTGATTGAACTATAACGTTAGGCGATTTGAGTTTCTCCGTCGCATCCCTACTGACGTGCATTTTTAGGCGCGTTAGCAACATTGCGAAAAGCGATTATTAGCTTTGTCACGCTTGTCCGCCTGGAACAACTCGGTTCCCAATGGACGGATTCTCATCAAATATGATATTCGAGTATGTTTGGAAAATCTGTCGGGAAAATTCAAATTCCATTAAAATCTGACAAGAATAATGCTTACTTTGCACGATGTCATGTTGACATTTATGATAACTCGCTCAGCTATTCTTCGAATGACAAATTTATGACGTAGAAGTCGTAGAGAAACCATGTTTTGTGTTCAGTAACTCCCCCCCCCCCCCAATCTTTCCGTTTTTTGAATTAACATGGAAAAGAATGGTGGAGCGGAAGAGATTGGTGAAAACAAAAAAAGAGGGGGGGGGGATGAGGGCTTGGCCC
>Ga0123354_10005625_pt1 | contig 18289 bp, 8 predicted proteins | sample TergutLab28metaG_2_FD_97872 | JGI IMG/M metagenome (GOLD analysis project Ga0123354, IMG submission 97872) | Labiotermes labralis P4 segment gut microbial communities from Petit-Saut dam, French Guiana - Lab288 P4 | ecosystem: Host-associated > Arthropoda: Insects > Digestive system > Gut ...
GACCAACTAGATGACACTTGCTTTATTATATATTGCTCAACATGTTTCAGACGTTAATACGTCCATCTTCAGGAGCTAGCGAGTACTTGTTGTGTTGTGTAGGCTGACTTGAGGCGTGCCGGTGTTATGTAGCGGGATTGTCTGTTGGTGATGTGGTATCCGAGTGTAGCACATCACCAACAGACAATCCCGCTACATAACACCAGCACGCCTCAAGTCAGCCTACACAACACAACAAGTACTCGCTAGCTCCTTAAGAAGGACGTATTAACGTCTGAAACATGTTGAGCGATATATAACAAAGCAAGTGTCATCTAGTTGGTCAACCTTTATTCAAAAAAAAGATACTGCAATTTTTAAGATAGCTGCATATTCTATGTTTAATTTCCCATAAAATACCGTTTATTTTATAGCTTTAACTTTTTCTATTCAAATAATGTTCAAGCCTTCGCCGGAAAAAAACGAAAATATAAGCACCCGTCTCGTCTTTGAGAGTATTCACTCATGAATTACAAGAAATAACTTAACGAGACCTACAGCTGGCACAGAAAGCCAGCTTGAGATTTGGTTTCCTAATGACCACAAAGCTTTTTAATATAGGTCGATTGTCCCGGTAATATAATACTGTGGTTTTCACCCCTGTTAATATTGATATTACTGTTTTCTGGAATGCAGTTTCGCTTTGTGTCTGTGTACACTCTAATCATGTCTTGTTACGACCTGAAATTTGAAACAGCAGGTTTGTCTGGTGCCTATCAAATTCCGTGGTGTCACATTTCAGAAGAGATTAAGCTTCAGACTCACCTTGCATGGCATCCTGCACTGCAGTACTGCAGCAGTAACAGAATTATTTAGGGTTGTTATAAGTAACGTATTTCTTTAGCCGTATTAACAATTTCTGAAACGTGTATCTGGAAACATAAATAGGATTCACTCTTTCACGCGTAACTGCTTCAAGTTTTCTTCTTCTTGTTCTTCTTCTTTTTCTTCTTCTTGTTCTTCTTGTTATTCTTGTTCTTGCTCTTCTTCTTGGTAGAGTCCTAACTTCACAAAAACGTGTTACACATTACCATCCTTACACAACTTTACAAAAAGATTTTATATATATATATACATATATAAGCGAGTCTAAGTGTGTGTCATCAGATATTTGGTTTCACATTGTCGTATATGAATCAAGGACTTTATTTCTTTCACTTGCTGGGGGATAAGCTTTCAGACAGATTTCAGGGTATCGCATTTCTGTCTTACTTCTTTCTTGTTTGTATATCAACTGCATGTTAATGTATTCTCTAGGATGAGTGCATAAATTGACGGTATTGTAGGAACAGAGGTATGTGTGTCATCTTCTTTAACAATGAATTTCGATGGAATTTTTTTCACACAGAATCTGCAAACAAAATTTGTTATGTTAATTTGATTTTAGTCCCCATAACTCCCATATAAATTCTACCTTACATAAATGTCAGACGTAACTGCTTATACTCAGCACTAAGTACATCTCTTATTTTCAGCATGTTGACTTAAGTACTTGTTCAAAAACTTTAATGCCTTCCACTTTGAATGTACAAACTGTATAGTCAACATGTTTTAATCCCGTTAGTTCCTCCTCATTAGTCTAGGGGTGAAGATAATTTCGAATTTACGTTAATTCCTATACTTTCTTACGCATTACATTTTAAACGTCACGTCGTGTTACCAATTCTGCCTCATAATGAGAGGTCCGGATTCAAATCTGGACCAGTACACGGATTAAAATTAGGGAAGGATTTCGGGGTGCCCTTGATCTTTACGGGCAAATGTAGAAAGAACGCCTTAATTTGACCAAGAACCGCTCCCTCCTATCGTTTCCAGTTTACTGATCATCCTGCCACTCGTTTTTCTAGCACTATATTCTGAGCTACGTAGTTACTAACGTTACATTAATCCACAAAGAAGCGGCTGGCATTGTCTTTTTTAAGGCTGCTTCTTGGGACATAACAAGTTTTATTTTGCGGAAGTATGTTACGAAGAAACGAGCTTCTCTTGCGTTGAAAATAAGCGTATATACTTCTGAGTTATTAAAGGGAAGGGCCATTTCTATGTGCGATATCTTTCTCAGTAGAGCCACAAAATTAAATAAAGAACTTTACTTGAGTCACTTTAACCGTTGTAAAATAATTATGCCGTTATTTGACACTCCATACGACCATTACATGAATTCATGTAAAGAGAGAAATGCTGATAAAACATATGATACTGATGACAGATATTCTTAAACCACTTGCGCGAAACGTAATTCGTCTGCTTAAAAGTTTCCTTAGCCTAGAATGTAGAGTCTGGTATAGTTGAGAATATTTATGTCGTACTGCAGTGGCTACATTAGCAGGAAATTTTATACCCCGCCCCATGCAGCTGTACTGCTTATCGTCTGTTGTTGTTCTGTTAATATCGGCATATTAGAGTAAATTTTTATGCCATTTTGCGATTTATCAAATTATTCAGTTTAGGTACTATTAAAGAATTTTATACGTATAGTGTACAAAGTACTAAGCAACCGCAAAGAGTAATTTCTTCCTCCAAATTCAGTAATCATTTTGGTAAATGCAACAAAATTCCTATCGAATTTTAATTGGATTTTTGTCTGTTTATAATTTTATTAATTGCTAATTTTGTGTCTCCAAATAATCGCCTGGAGAAGTGGACTATTCAATTTCTTCTTCAGTAAGAATGTGCATTTCCTACACTATAACTGTTAACGTCTTTCACTATCCCCGTGTACGAATTTGTACATATAAAGTTCTAAAATGAAATCACTTCCGAACCAACAGATCAGCTAATAATAGCTTATAACAAACTAGTCTATTTTACAGAGTTGTATTAATTGTACACATTGCAACCCAGTCGCGAAAACTAGCAGGTCCTAAAGTAGTTGAACAATGATGGGCTTTTGTTGAAGAAAGTAAATTAAGTTCTTATAGGTCTATAAATTTTGTAGGCAGAACATAGGATCATTAAATGTTAGGTATGTGAGAGAGAATGATTTTCAGAACCTTTAGGCTTAAAAATCGATAAAAAAAAATTCGGCGTAATCATAAGTAGTGGTTAATGGAGAAATTAATTATTTTTATTGTTTTATACAGAACTGACTTTTAGAGATCTGAAAATTCCATTATTCCTCTGAGTCAACACTTTCGGTTTTAAAATTACAGGTCTGTCCCGATATTTACATTCCGTAAGTCTGAAGACAAGAACTACTGATCGAGAGCCTGTTTCTCAATCGTACCTTACTGTTTGTTTTTGGACAAGTTTATTGTCTCACTGTTCACAATTAATTTCACAGATTTTGTAAAAAAAATTCATTCAGAAATGTGTTCTTATTTTTATCAGCGTTGTTAAGAGAGAGGTTTTCTTACAACTAGAACATATTTTGGATCAGTAGTGTGCTGATAATCTGACTGAAATTTTAGCGGTTTTTATTACTTTATGTAATGAAATCAGGGGTTGATACAATCAGGCATAAGTATGAGTAATAACTAACGTAAAGGACTGCAACCGGGTTGGATTCCCGTGAGAGGTAATGTAGGAAATGGTGACGTGTTCTTGTAAATAAGACAATGAATTATATGGTTTCTTGAAAGCAAGGAAATTTATTGACCCGTTGAGCGACTCTCAGCTCCTCCAGTATCATTGTGTTCGAGAGGTAGTTGAATTCTTGATACAAATATTTTGTAAGTGTCTGAAATGTTTGTTTTCATTTTATAAACATATACTTCAAAATAAAATATTCTGCAAAAAATTTCTATTTCTGTACAATCGTACTTTTGTCGTAGAGTAGTACCTTAAATCAATTCTTTACAAATGTAAAGATCACTTTGGTGTCGAAAAATTTTATAAGTAAGAAGGAACTGCTGAAGACGTATTTTGAGTATGAATGATGAAGGAAAGGTTGTCACTATTGGCCTGCATAACAAACCTGGTCCTTTCCAAAAAAGTTTACTAAAATTATTAGATTTTTTGAACCGGATTTCGATTCCGTAAATTTTTTAAAAATTACTTCGGAGCTGTATTATTCCTTTAGCCAAATGATATCCTGGATATGAATATACTGATGGCTGTACATCGTATTCCCTAGACTTGTCACACAGTCTTCCTAGTCGCAGCTCATACCTCAGAATATTAAAGCATGCTCACTGAGCTCGCATGCCCTGGACTTGTCACATTTTCTTCAAATCTCAGAATAACAATTCATGCTCACTAAGCTCGCAATCCCTAAACCTTTCTTACTCTTCTGCAGGGCCTTGTTAAGTGGGCTTACATACAGATCAGCATGAACACCGTGCGAACTCTTGGTACACTGATTTACACAATTTCTGTCTCGCGGATGTTCACGGGCTGGACACCTATTCCGTTCGGTTTTATACACTTATACACTGGTACTACAGTTCGTAGACAATGAGCAATATATATATATATATATGTGTGTGTGTGTGTGTGTAATTTTTGGCTGCGTTTAGTGCCGCAACAATAAATTATTCATTAACCCAGTACTGAAGCGGATGTTGTTTGTTATCTGAGCCGAAGACATAGTTAATACGGAGAGGGTTCCCGGGTTCGATTTTATTCTCATCTTCGCGAATTTATCGTCTTCGTGAAAAAAATATTTCTACTTTAATTTAATGTTAGCGGCGACACTGTGGATTGTGTCAATCCTGTGGCTCCCCAACTCTTTATTTATTGAAGTTCTATCCAGTATTTAAAATATTTCCTCATCCATCCCAATGATAGCCAGGAGGAATGAAATTAAAATAAATGACAGGATGAAAAGTGGTCACCTTAAAACAGAAATAGATTCATCTACAAAAGTGCCTTTGCATAACACATAGTTCTATTTCAAGCAACAGAGTATCCAAGTAGTGTCGTTCGTTAGTACGTAATTTACAAGCCTCGTTCTTTGGAATTTACAGAATTCGTCGCCGAAATTCCGTCCAAGCATAAGGCCAACACTTAAATACTTGATAACATTATAGATTCGCTTGACAGCAGATGTTAAGTTTATATTCTCAGGAAATATTACGTTCTGTTGTTTTGATGTTTTGCTGACCGTGCATCTCAGTGTAATCCAAGTAATTAACCAACTTGATGCACAAAATTTTGTTTTATAATAAGTTTATTAAGTGCCTCTACATGTTTCGAGCATATATTGCTCGAAACATGTAGAGGCTTTTAATAAACTTATTATAAAACAAGATTTTGTGCATCGAGTTGGTTAATTACTAGGATTACACGGAGATGCACGATCAACAAAACATCAAAATTTGTGATGTAAAACAAGCAAAGCAAGTACATCATTACAAGAACGCCAAGATAAAATTGTATAAGAGTAACGCAGCAATCTGATATAACAAAACCTGCAGAGACCTCGCAACCTGCGCACCGGACGGTCACCTACAGAATGTGATGGTACCAGAGGCTGTATAATACAATTTTGACCTCCTGATGATGAACACATAGTGCTCGAAATATGTAAAGGCATTCAATAAACTTATTATAAAACAAGATTTTGTGCATCAAGTTGGTTAATTACTAGGAGTTCTGTTGTTTGTTAGGTACGTATTAAAATTTCGACCAAAATTCGTGCTTCATTCTTCATGACATAACTCTTCTACACTGCAGATGAAGGCATCAATTTTATGACGAATGATGGTACCTTTCTGACGTAACACCCTATAAGACCGTAAGTTTGCAAAGTATTAATTTGCCCTTTTTTAAGAGGGAATTACAAAATCGGAATTTAAATTATTTTTCAGCAGAGGTGCCTGGAACATCTTCGATGTCTGTTCCCTATAGAACATCCCTACCTAGATGTTGAGATGGGCCTGGCCTTGCAGAGATGTGCTGTTTGTTGGCCGAGAAGAATTCAATAGATACCATCCGAGCATCCTCGGTTAATTAGCTACCCGCCTGCGTGCGTGCATAGACATCCTTCTCTCTTCTCCACAACTTCACCTTGAAACTACCAGTTTTTCACTTCACTTTTTTATTTATTTCTTTTTTATCCTTTCTGTTAATTCCAATTTTCGGTTTCCTCATAGACCATTGGAAGGTGTTTCATGCTGCTTGCATACCTCTGTCTCTGCATCTGTCTGTCCTGTAGATGGGTGTCTCTGATAGGAGGAACGCGAACAACTACCCCATAAAGAATCCATACCTGTTTATAGTGAGTCTGTTTAAGAATTTAGGTTAGTCCATCCAATGTAAATTCGTTAATGTATTCTCATTTCGATTATTAGAAATATATGAATTCATTTATTTAGGATAAGATCCTAACAATATTTTTGTTCTTTTCTTCCCTTCGGAATCAGAAAATTAAATTCAATAACAAATATATTCAAAGCTGCCGGCATATCAAACAATGGCCATAAACGTTTGTAGGCCTACGTGTTATATTAGTTACACTTCACTGACGTAGATAGACCATTGTATATAGGATAAAAATATTAATAATTTGTCAAGTCTAGTATGTCGTTCCACATTCATACATACCATGCGAATTATTTCTGTTTGCACTAAAGTAAGCGAATATCTGAACAGTATCTCTAAATTTTGCTTCTTTTGGCGCGTTTGCAATGCTGCGAAAAGCGACCACTAGCCTCACTGTGTCTGCCTATCCACCTGTCTCTCCATGAAGAATAATTCGGCTACAACTGGAAGATTTTAAAAAAAATTACGGCATAGTTTTACAAAAATTTGTAGACAAAAACTACATTATGGTGAAATCAGAAAATAATTCCCAGAAATTTTACATAAAGAACTACGTACATTTGTGAGAATATTGCACTAAATGTTTCCCGGTTTGAGAAATTTTCAGATAGAATTTTTAGGGAAAATCATATCACAAACATTTTATAATAAAACACATTTTCCGAAATCGTGTTTTGTGTGAGTAATTGCAGAAAAGTATGAGCATAGTTTATCTAACATAATATGGAACAGAAGTGGTGAGACACTCATGTCAGGTAGTTAAGGCAAAAATCCAAATATACAGTCGAAGGGTCTAAAAAGAGATGAAACCGCGATGTTACGATACATTTCACATGACTCATATTCAAGGAAAAGTGCGCACGCAGTAATAATTTGAAACACGTATTGGGTTATGCTTGATTGTAATTACATTATATAACGCCATGAGATTTGTTATGAAATGACGTAATAATCCAGTAATTCTTCGTATTGTTACATCAAATTCCGAGGAAGTTATTGATTTATTCTTCTTGTGATTTCACGATGTTACACTAAGGAAAATAAAGTACATTAATAATATTTCATATTGATTATATCTAGGAATGTGAAAGTTGGTATGTATACAGATTATGAACAGAAGTACAACATACGTAAGGAATCAAGAATTTACAAAACATTTTGACATCAAGAATTTACCAAATATTTCGACGTGGTGAGACTTTAGGGTTATTTATGACCGATAAATTTAACATAGATAATATCAAAGAAGACACACATACATTCGGTTCCTTAAAGGTATCTAATAATTCACTAAAGATAGTAACAACCCTCATAATAAATCTGAAATTTTGAACAACAATAAGATGTTTTTCAGGCAGATTAAATGCTATAACCGTCTGAAAGCAGTTCAAGATACAAAATTATTTTCGATGCTGTTAAAATTTTGCTCGTTTTCTTACATTTCGCGCTTTTGAGCTATATGACTACTCGTACTTCCATGTCACTTCGGAAGTTATGTGAGATTAGGATACATGTCGTTATTATTGTTGTTGTTGGTGTTGTTGTTGTTGTTTTAATTTTTATTTTATTCCCAACAGTTGTGTCTGTTGTGAAGAATAACGGAATATTTTGTACGACGTATGATGTTAATTGCTTGGTTCTTAAGGCCGTGATACTGAAGATTCAAAACTTTGGGAATATTAAGCCATGTCTATTGGTAAATAATTCAAAACTACGTCTTTTTTATTTTCTATGTCTTTGTGGGGCGCGTGTTTTCAGAAATAACTGATAAAGGACCGCTGTACGAAATGGAATGGTTAACCCAAACTACATAAATTTAACCACTAGCGACTATTTGACGCAACAGTGGCTTGATAGAAACATAACAAGAAACCAAAAAATATTTTTGACGAAATACATCGAGCAACACACTTTTTTTTGAAAGACTGTCACGAACGACATGAAGGAAATGTTCACAGATACGAGCCCTATAATTTTTTAAAATTCAGTCTGAAAACTAACGCCATGTTAATTCATAAGTAACTGCTGATGTTTCTGAATAACCCGTCGCCCACTTTTTCGGAATATTTCGGTCTCCTTGAACTATAAGCTGCTACATTCCGAACGGCTTTTCCTTGAACAGCCCTGAAGTCAGAATCTCAAATATTGCAATTTTTTCAATTTCCCTTTGATTTATAGGGAAGCCCACAACTTTATGGGAATACAAAAGCCCAGACAGATCCCCACACACCAAATCAAAGGGATAAAAATCTGTACACAATTGACAAATGAAGTCTTTAAACTGTCAACGACTGCAGAAGGAAAAAAATATTTGGAGAACACTTCCTAAAGTGAGTCACTTGTATATAGTGAAGAAAGCATCGAGTCCAAATCATTATAAGCAGAAATTAAAACAAGTGCAAAGAAATAAAAACACGCACAATTGGACTGATTGCGAAAAACAAGTTCTTAATCACAAAAAAAGTCTGAATTTTCCGGGAGTTTCACTCTGTAAGAATTCAGGAAGGGAATGCATCGAATTTATCTAGACATGCGAGCTTGTGCGAAATATGAAACCACATATTAAGGAAATGAAATGAAGTTTACAAACTGAATGCTGAACAGATGATTTAATTTTTAATTACTAGAACTTCTTGTTTCCCTTCAGTTTTATAATTATCTGTTACAATGTTCCTGAGTACATTGTCTTCCGTACAGAAGCCAGAGGTCATTGAAACATTATGCACTCCCCTATCAATAATGCCTGGGTCTCAGTAATTATGTATGAACAGAATATGTAGAAAACCAGTTTTTCATGGACATTTATTGTCTGCGCTAAATAACAATAGTTGTTGGTAACCGTTACTATATAAACTTCCAACTCCCCCCCCCCCAAAAAAACAGTCTATTCCCTTAGAAAATGAGAGATATCTTACCTTTAAACCAATTAATGGAAAGAATAATAATGTGGGATAATTTTCACTGTAAATGAAACTGCATGGGTTATTCAAAGTAGCAAAGAAGGCATCACGAATTGCTAGAATAAATATATAATAAAATTAATTTTATACGTCAGTACTAACTTTTTATTAAAACGTAAGGCTACATGTTTCGACCCATCAGTCGGTCATCTTCAGGCCTACATAGCAGACTAGCCTGCTATGATGGGTTGAGACATGTAGCCTTATGTATTAATAAAAAAAGTCAGTGCTGACGTATATAATTAATTTTATTATATAAAGTAGCAAAGGCCTGGAATGCAGAAAGAAGTATGCTGTAAAGCGTGTAATGGAGACAACAACGCACGGATAACATACAAACTCGGTCGATGGAAACAGCCCAAGGCGCGGATGATTTAGAAACTCGGCTGATGGAGACAGCAACGCGCGGCTGACATAGGAAATCCGTTGATGGAGACAGCAACGTGTGGATACGACACAAAGTCGGATGTAGGGTAGTTCGCACTGATCAATCAAGATGTTTACAAACCGGTAAGGTGACTTGTTTTTGCTTTTAGAAGTACATATCCCACTTCCTTCTACATAATTAAGACTGCTATATGCTCAAATGTCATAGGTATTTTGAAAATATGTAGACTACATTTTTTAAGCAATTATAATTTATGTGTAGCAAGAAGATATGTATCGCTAACTGAATGCAATACTGGCACAATTCAGATATTGCCGTTTGGGGTTAATATGATTGAGCTCAAACACATAACTACATCAGACAGTACTGGCACAGTTCTAAGTCGAAACATACCTCGCTAGGTGCCACTATTGTCGGACGGATTTGTTATATTTTTTTAGCTCAGTCGTGTTATTAACTCGAAATGGGCAACAATTTTTGGATTGTGCCACTGTTGCTTTCAGTGAGCGATGTAATAAGGCTGCTAAATTTGTTCCGCATATTCATTTAATTAGCACACCAACTGATGGACGTACATAAAATTTTTTATATTAAAACATTTAAAATCGCTCCAACATGTTTCGATCCTAAGATCATCTTCAGGTAGCTACACTGTTCCTTGCTAAAGTCACATTTTTAAAAGCACTCACTGATTAATTTCCTTATATTAACTTGGTGTTGTGACAGCATGTCATATTGTGTAAGTCGCACGCTGCTGAGAATGCGCCTGATTATATATGTCGTGTGTTATGCTGCGTGAGACATGTTGGGGCGATTTCAAATGTTTTAATGTAAATATTTTTATGTATGTTCATTAGTTGGTGTGCTGATTAAATGACTCTACAAAATGCACGGTGCAACGATAAAGATGGTTCCACATATATTAAGAAATCTGTAATTCACAAAATATATGATAGCTCTTATAAATATTCGAAGTTTGTAGGTTTCTTTTTGTCATCTAAGCTTGGGAACATTAGTTCAACTTATTGCGTGCGCTGCTGCAGGAGCGAAATGTCGCTGAAATCAACAAATTGTGTAGGCTGTCTTTAAACACACGTCAGAACATTCTATAAGTTCGCAGTTTATAAATTTATTGTGTTGCAGGGAAATACATACCACATGGATTGCGTGAAAGTGATGTTATTAAAATTATTTGTTAAAAAATAGTGATGATATCTTTAGATTTTTCATGGTTTACCATATAGGCTAGGCCTTCTGCATTCATGTGTCACTAATTTGTGTTATTATCTTACTACTTATTATTAAGATACAATTTTAAAAAAATATAAGGCAACAGATTATTTTAACAAAATGCCTACATTTCATCCATTGTCAAAAAATTCATAAATCTGCACTTCATTTTTAAATTTATATTCAGAGAGGACTTGCTTATTTTTGTCTTATGTGAGGACGTTGTCAGTACCTCAGACAAAGTAGCATCTAATGATAAGATGGTACATAAAATTGAGGTAATTTTGAACGTAGAAGTTGTGCCTTACTTTTAGACATTATCCCACAATTTGTCGTTATTTCCTGAGGAAATCGACGCTGAATTTTAAAATGCCCTATCCTGTATGAAAGAGCTAATCTCTGCACATGTGTGTTAAGTTTGACGGTCTATATTCGATCTATGTTCTAATTTGTAGGTACTTTTGTTAATTAGTCTTATAGAATATGATAACGTTTAGGGTGGTAAATTGTTATTCGCTTTTCTGAGGAGCATGCTGTCTCCGTCGTCATTTCTGGGGATTCTAAAAATACTGAAATTGGAAATAGAGACCATAAATTCCTCCGAAACGTCCGTAGGTATATGCCAATTGCTAATGTGCAATATCTGGCAAAGTATGATTCTTTATCAACGTCGCGTTCGGAGCCGCAAAGCGCGCATTTTACTTGCAACTGTCAAGTGTGGACCTTCATATGGTCCTTTTTCTCACTCAGCAACATACATGGCCCTTGGACATGCAGATTTCTGGGAAAGAAATTAATATTTTAAGCACTTGAAAGTGGCACCTTTCTAAACAAAAATTCTCCTAATTGGCAGCCTATCGAGGGTAACCATGGTAAACAAGACGAAGAATTTCTACGTTCTACGGGGTTTTTATAGTTGGAAACCTGCCACGTTCCAACCGAATACCAATCTCCAATCACACAGTGCCGATTCCGACTGGCCGAGCAGCGTCTGCGGGTGTTGAGAGGACTGATTTAGATAATGAATATCACATCTGAAGACTACAACGCTGAAGTAGAATTCAACTGATACTGCCATGCTCACTTCGGGAAACATATTACACTTCTCGAAGTCACGTAAATTCCTTTAAAAAGTTGGATTTGGTTACAACGAACTATTTACAAAATAATTAACATTTTGATTTGCAGTTTATTCTTGCGGTGCATACAGGGTTTTAGTGGAGATACCTGAGGGTAAGAGACAACTTGCAAAACCTAGAATTAGGTGGGAGGATAATATTAAAGTGTACTTTAAGGAATAGTCTGGAAGGATGTTGAGTGGATTGATCTGGGTAAGGATAGGAAGAATAGGTTGGGTCTTGTGAACACGATGCTGTATTTTCGGGTTCCATAAAACAAGGAGTATATCTTGACTATCTAAGGAACTGTCTGCTTCTCAAGAAGGACCCTGCTACATAGAATTGGTTGATTGACTGTACTTTTTAACAGTCAGTAAAACTTGGCTACATATTAGTAAGAGTATATTGTATTGAATAAGATAATTCATAATTCAACGTGAGAAAATCAATGTGATGTATTCGACGATACTGGACATCAAGTATTTTGTGTGACCCGAAGAAAGCTACGGAAAATCTCAATTTAGAATCGGAGAAAAAATAATAATATCAATATAATGTCAAAATAATTTGTGCGTATACGAAACATACAGAAATGTTATGTTGTATGCTTTCATCTGGGTAATTCCCCGGCGTCCGAATTATACATGCCGACGTTTCGGAACACTCTGTCTGTTCCATCTTCATAGGTATGCAGGTATGGAGAATTCTTCACACCTACCTGCCTATGAAGATGGAACAGAGTGTTCCGAAACGTCGTCATATAAAATTCAGACGCCGGGGAATTACCCAGAAGCAAGCACACAACATTCAGAACACGGCGAAAGTTTGAAATCAAGAAACGGTTTGGTTTTTACTGACAATGTTAAACCTTCGGAAACTCTGTTTTGTTAAATTCTTGTGTACTGAGCGTCCAACCACTGCAGGAAGTGAACCGTATACGGTTGCCAAGCAACGTAATCGTAAACATAAACCGATTTGTGTGTTATATATATATATATATACGCATATAGTTATAGAAACCATGAAATGGGAGGAGTCTTGAACATATTTTTATTGTGAAGACGCTAATGTGATTCTCGCAAGTTCAAGAGATTTTTATTTCCTTCAAAATGTCACAATCTCTTATGGGATCGACACAACGTCGTGTATAATGTGTACTGGACGCTTGTCACCGGGGTAAAGTAGCCGAGGCGTGAAACTTCTTACTTTCCTTTATCGAGTGCGGATATCAAGAACTCGAAAATTGTACATCCACTCCTATATACGGCTGTATGGTTGACCCTAATTAAAGAGAGAGAAGTTTTATGAGTGATAAATGGCTTGATATAAATATGGATTCAACATAAGAAAACAATAAACTATACAGACTTTCAAATCAATAGAGACATTTATCGGATATTTATTGAATTTGTCTTATGAGCTTTCTGTTGGGTCTTTTGCATTATATTACCGGACACAAAAAACTGGAGGCTCCAGTAACAAAGCAAATTATTATGGAGACGTTTGTGGTGGAATTTTACATCTGATCATTCAATGTAATTGTCACAGCTTATTGTTTGTGTCGTGCTGCAGATTGAAAGGTGTCTTACAACCGCTAAGATTTACTCCATCTATCACCTTTAGCTGATCTGTTTTAGTGTCATACGATTTTGTTTTACCTACAACTAGTTCTAACCTTCGCTGTGCTGCCCTGCAAATCTGTGCTGTATTTCTGGGGCTTAGATTATCCACGTGATCTGATTCCCGATTGTGTTCAATTGGAAATGCAGCTCTCATACTAATTGCAACTTGTTTAAGATCACTGATATTTCTAACTAATCCGCTTTGAGATTAAAACGATCACATACTGTTTTTGCAGCGGCGAATACAATACCTAGGTTAACAATAACTGAAAGCACAAAAGTTCTTCTGACGAATATACTTACAGAAAACACGGTAAAGCGTTGGCTTTGCCGATTGGAGTGCTGTTGTAATACGACAGGGCAGCACAGAGTAGCGTTACGGTTATTCGGAGTAGAACAGAAAGTGACAAATGGTAAATACTGTCTTCTTGTTTTTTAAACCAAATAACAGCACATGCAAAGCATATAGTAGCATATATATATATATATAAACAAACAATTTTCCCTCCTATATTATATGTATATACATTAAAAGCTGTGTACGTGAAATTATTTGATGTTTAATAATAAGACGTATTATAATTTATATGGAATGAAAAATATTGAAATGGTGAATACTGCCTTGTGAGTTAATTAGTTTTGTGTACGCACACTTCTGGTACATTGATTGAGTTTTGGTTTTTAAAGAAAACTTTTCAATTATATAGCCTCGAATAGACTCTCTCTTTCACTCAGTGAAATTACTGGATGGGGAAGGATGATAACTTTGAGTTGCTGGTAGGTACAAGATGTTTTCTCGAGGCCACCACGTAGCGACCACGTAGCGACCACGTATGAGACCAACCCCCCCCCCTCCCCAACCCTTATCCAAGATATAAAGTGTCTTCTTCCTAGGGCTAAAACAGCCGGACAGCGAAGCTACCACTCATCCCCTTTTGGTTCCAAAGTTGAGAATGTGCAATGCTTTACCTCATTCATCCATAAAGAGTAGGAGATTCTGCTGCTCAGCAGGCTATGTAACGTCTAATAACGAGTAATTTGTGAACTGCAAAGAATGAGCGTATATATTGCCGTGGAGCATTTTAAAGTAAATTCCTAGCATATGTCTGGAAGGGCTGGAGACAACCACGAGAGTCATCAGAGTAGCCTATTTAACTTCATTTTTCGACCCCGGAGCAGCGAATATGAACCAGTCGACAGAGAAATAAATTGACTGGTGTCTGCTTAGCTTTCAGGAAAACGGAGCGTTTGATATAGTTAGAACAAAATACACTGTAATGAAATTTCTGGTTACATAAAATGTGGGGAATTTATTCAAGAGGTGTGTGAGTCCGCTTCTGAGGAAGATCTCTGTTCCGTGGGGTCTGTTAATTAGACATGCGCCGTAGAAAATATTTAAATTGTGCGCCTTCTAATTTAGGGTTCAGCTGAACATAAATTAAGAATTACGAGTTTGGATTCAATAAAACACTTTGGATTCCCCCAAATTGTAATTCCGGAATACATATCTCCAGTGTACTAAAATGTCTAGTACTTACAAACCTGTCATTATCTATGTCTTTGCTTGACTCTTCATATGGGACCAAACACTTGTTTCGGATCCAGAAAATGACAGTAGTAGATATACAGCCCAATGTCACTCACGGTGGCTTGCTTCCCTTTTTTCGTATTCATGAGGTAGACATTTCTTATCCCAGCAAGAAGAAAGTGATGCTATACTCACGGATGTTAAATGTGGCTTTCTTCAAGCTACTAACCAGCGAGTACAAAGCAAATATTCCTCGGTGCAAACCTGCTAGATTTTGAAAATGACCACTATCCTCCTTCCAGTACCGAAGCTACGAATGTGTGGCATTTTTCCTTCACTCCACCAAGGACCTTCTTAAGCACAGGTACGACACTAGGTATGTCCCATGTTATGCGTTTATTATTGCACTGTGTTCAGATATTATTAAGAAATGTGTTTGGTTAGTTGTAACAAACAGCTGTAGAAAAGTTAACGTTTGTTTATTTGTCAGCTTTTTTTCAGCGAAGGTACCAAATTTCAGGTAGGTTTGGCAGTAGAGTGATTAAGTTGCAGACTGGACATGTGGTGAGTCGATGGTCTTCAGCTAGAGGTGTCGAAGGTTTTCTTTACGATGCCCGCAACCATAACATGCCTGAAGACACTTCTAGCTGGAGTAAAGCAGCTGGGGCGTGACGCAAAACACTCTTCTCCTTTTGGTGAAACTACGTCCGATATCTCGATGTGTGAGAGGCGAATAAAAGATCCCCACTTTCGCTCCTGGGGTACACGTGGCTGTGTTCCTTTGTTCGAAATCAAGCAGCAGGTAATGCAGTACACTCAGAGAATTACGAAAAACAGACTGGAGTATAGACACGATTGTTACTTACCGCCATTTACAAACAGATGAAATGTTGAAAATTTGCCTTCAAATCACAGCACGTAACACATTTCAAAACAACTGATGGCAAGTTGTCTACACAGCAGACACTCTTAGAGTGCGGTCCTTAGAAACACTTAAAGACATTTACCCCCAAAAGAATGTTGCCAACCTTAAGACTACCGCTCAAAATTGATAGCTATATTTGGGCCCAAGCATCATCAAAATCGCTTCTACAGGGACAGATTCTTTGCTACGATATGACTGACAGAATTAAAATAGTGTGTGACGTCACTCTTCCACCTCACTGACCGAAATCTTCTCTTTAATTACCCTCCGTTTTGCCTGTCATTTCTTGTGAATTCCGCAAGAAGGTCCGGAATCGTGGTGGGTCTCAGTGTCAGTCCGCTACAAATGCAGTGTACACAGGCTTAATCCAGAGTTCGAAGTCGGGGGAAGGTGAGTTGAGTTTTATTGCTCTTATACATAAATTGTGGGCTGCAAGTGTTTGTCTCCCTTCCCCGTGCATTACGATTCTAGTATGCATCGTTGGCTCCACACGACAGCCATAAAATGTGTATGACAAAAAGTATCAGGAAACGTGATGCAGAAATACTTCACACTTGAAGTAGAGCGCGTGACGTGAAACTGTTGCGAAAATGTGTACCTTCTGCGTCATAGAGAAGAAACTAATAATTTATGTACTTGTATCTGAGAGGCGTAAGCGGTTTGAGGTACTACAAAGCGCTCTGTATTTTATGTCACTTACAGTGAGAAATAAATGATCCAATTTCAAGTATAAGGATATATAAAGACTATGTTTGTTACAGGAAAACAGAAATAATCAACAAGTTTAAATTGTTTGAAAGTACTCCCTCTTCCTTATGTTATGGTATTTCTATTAGCATCAAACGGAAATAGCGTAGAGTGTAAACAAGTCCAGAGTATGAAAAGAAATGTTGCTGATGTTGATGTATGAAAGCCACGATTTATCTCCATGCCAGCTGTCAGTGCCAACTATAACAATGTACTGCCGATACATTCTGGTTAGCAGATCTGAGAAGAAAATGCACAGGAGGATTAACAAAGAAATAAACCTGTACTGCTGCATGTGTTCTATTATTTCTGTCGTGTCTATAACTTTCAACAGTCTGTCTGGCTAGCCTTTGTTTCACCGCCAAGTCTCTCCCGCCCTCCCAACCCTTCGCCTAAAGAAGGGTATCAAGTAATTCAGCCTTTAGATTGTGACCGATGCATTTAGTTGACATTTGCTTATACAGAGGCCTTATATTCATCAGTTCCATTTTAATGTTAATTAGGTCTACAGTGTTTCAGTCTTTAACAACAGTGGCCACATTTCTCACGCACTCAACCCCGTGGTTTCATTGGCTTAGCTAATTGGTAGGTCGTAACTAATTCTTACGTCTGTCGAAGTGCAAGTGAGATTGATTGATTCTTTAGTTCTTTCACGATGCATTCAGCTACATAAAATTTGCCTCGTTACGTGAGATAATTTTATCCATGATGAATTAAAACGAATAAGCATTTTAAGGTTAGGTTCCACATTTGCCAGGAGGAAGTGAGCAGTATGTCTCGGAGGGCTTTCCAATTGCTGAAATTGCCTTTGGACCCTTCCAGATCATTATCACGCAGTCTGCCTTAACGACTGGGTCATATTTTCCTCCAAAGCGAGTTTTTCACATGGCGCCATTTTGTACTTCCTCTTTCAACTTCCAGTATCTTTTCGTTTCCTTACAGTTACCCGGGTACGGGCCGAGTAGCTCAGTCGGTATAGCGACTGACTACGGGCTGGACGGTACGGTATCGAATCCCGGTGGGGATGAGATTTTTCGCCCGTCCACAAAATATTTTAGTGTTCTTGTATAGCTTCATAACTATTTCTAGAAAATCGCCAAATACTTACCAATCTAGTTACCGCTTGATAACACCCTTCTTTATTGGCCTCTATAGCAGTATCATATATGAACCTTCGTTTTTGGAAGTACGCCATCGGCAAACTGTGCAACTCTGATAACAATATGGCGTTTGTACTTGTTTGTATATAAGGGATTTAGCAGAACAGAACTTGAAACTGGTTGGCATAGCAGGTAAATATGGTAGTTCGTGTGTGCTTAACGAACCTACGTGGATGCATGCGTGGGAGCTATTGAAATATACACACAGATTATTACCAGATCTCTTCAACATGCAGCAACTTCCGAGGTCATTTGTTAGGTGCTGAAAATTTGCTCCTAGGAATAAACCATCTTTTAAACACACTGCTCCCTATTACTAACTTTCTAGCTTACGTACAGTACAGTACAGTACAGTACAGTACAGTACA
>Ga0123354_10005626_pt1 | contig 18288 bp, 16 predicted proteins | sample TergutLab28metaG_2_FD_97872 | JGI IMG/M metagenome (GOLD analysis project Ga0123354, IMG submission 97872) | Labiotermes labralis P4 segment gut microbial communities from Petit-Saut dam, French Guiana - Lab288 P4 | ecosystem: Host-associated > Arthropoda: Insects > Digestive system > Gut ...
GATGATGGGCATATAAGTGCCCGAAACATGTTGAGCAGATTATAAGTGCAATAAAGCATTCAGTAGCATCTAGTTGGTTTTCTTCTCTACGCTTATACTACGATGCACGGACAAACATACATCGAATTTTTAAGTTCTTCGGAAAATGTCAAAGTTGTCGGTGTCCGAATACTTACAAAGTATTACACAACCAACTGTAGGTCTAACTGAAATTCTCGGATATGAATCAGAAATAAATCGATGATGTTATCACTCAGAGGCGGAACATTAACTTCCTTAAGTGAAGATTAAAAATACATCTGAATTCTGAATTGAAGTCGGAAGTACAGGGATTCAGTGGGGACAAAAACTTCAGGAGCTGTGGTGTCTGGCAGTGAAATGCCATGGCCTAACCAATTCGAATCCTGAGGAAGAACAATTTTTAGGCCAGTTACGTACTGTGAAATCTAAATCGCGCAACAGAATGAGCAGCGACTCTGGCAACGCAATTCTCGCTGTGAGGAATGGGCTTCGCCGTTTAGGGAAGTGTTACACCTATGAACTACGCAAGTGCTTTCGGATCTCGTAGGTATAGTGGTTACATACAGCAAAAACATTCAAAATTAGGAGATATGATAACGTTACATTCAAAACGTACAGGCCACTGTTTTTAATACTTTAACAATATTTTAATGTTCCTTAATATTCTAGTCTGACTGTATTATAATAATACCTGGATGAGTCGCAGGAACTGCAGAAATATAGTACGTAGTTTAGGAGCGTATGGCAACCTTAAGGAAAACTGATTTTTTTACCCTCTAATTGCAGGAAAAGTAAGGAGCTAACATAGTTGTCACTTAGATCATTTATCTGGACATTTGCCCCCGTAATATATAAGACTGCACCTCTTGCATTTCATCGTTTCGTCACACAAAACTTTATTTAGATTTCTTTGGAGGGTTTTTGTCCCTTTCTATCGCTCAGAAGAACGAATGACACTTTGCTTATCATTCCCTGTTGATGGCTGTTTTACAGTGAAAAGATTTGTTTTCAGTACTACCGCTCGGTTATTAATAGCATCTTTTTTGTTGTTTTTGTTAGAAATGTAAATAGAGTTGACAGAATGTTTTGAAATGAGTTTGGTGTTAAAACATGAGAATGTTCTGGTGTTGCTTGTATAGTTTCAATGACTGCATTCCTCTCTGGATCATCATAATCATCATCATCATCTTTACGGGAATAGAGCATATCATGATTCCTTTTGATTGGCGCAACTTTGCCAGACGAGCGCCCTTATTTTATGCTACAAGGCTAGGGAGCAAACGTTCGTCGGTAATAATCGAGGAGTTGAAGGGACAGATGTCAGGAGCTCGGAATCCTGTTTTAATGTTATCTGGTGTGGCTGCTTTATCCCGTGCTTCAGTGAAAATCTTGCCAAATTTCTGCTTGGTGAGAGTGCGATCTGTGATGTGGTTATAAAACAGAAGAACCAATTCATCCAATTAATACTCACGTGGTCCAAAGACAGATTTGTCCACAGGGTCAATTCAATGAGTAATCTGACTTGGAAGGTGTAATACTGTAATATAATGGCGATGTGCAGCTTCCACTGTGGTATGATCCTAGTGTCATGTCGAACCGTCAAATATCAATAAGCAGGACCTGCACCTTTATAACGGTTGAAACGTGTAAGCCAATTAACAAAGGCTTCTGTCGTCATACTTCCACTACTGGTCATCTGCGTTATAGATCATGGAGGTAATGCATCAAGCCATTCTCCAACCATTCGTTGCCCGTTAAAGAGTATCTCTGATCGTATAACTGATCCAACGGCATTTTCAATAGACAGTATGGTGACATTTTCCCCACGTTCGGCAGCAACCAGGTTAGGGTGTTTTCCGCTTTTTTTGAGGGGTGGGTCAATAAAAGGGGATGTTCGTGAAAGTACGATCTACATCCTTTGTCATCGACACTATAAACGCGCTCTGGTTTGTCCATTAATCCTGCTTCTTCCAGTGCTGTCGTAAGTTTTGAAAAGTGGCCAATGACAATGAAGTGCTTCAATTTCTGGGCTCTTCTGGTACTAAGATTTTGCGCTTTGCGTGATGCAATCATGGAAGTACGACGTGAGAAACCCTGGACCCAAGCAAGACCAGCCATTCCTTTTTCCCTAACAAATGGATTTGGAATACCGTCAATTTTTTTTCAGTACGTGAACACACACATTTTCAATATCTCAAAGTTATGGGGTACCCAATTTCCGCTAGCCTAATAATTCTCTTGGACAACTCTTGTTCCTGCTCTGGTGAAAGTATAGTTTTCCGCCCCAATTTAGACTTACTGTGCTTATTTTCAGTCAAATGCGCTCTAAGAATCCTTCTCGAGACTTTATAATGGATGGCAGCAAGTTTGTTCTCACGGTCCTCATTAAATTCTGCAAATCCTCCTGCCATTTACCTCTTAGATTATTTTTTGTTTCATCTGCCCAACGTCTAAAACAAACGAATGAAAGTCTGTGAAGCTTGCAAGGTCAATGATCACATGTGTGCTACGGGTAATATGGCCAGGGCATGGCTGTACAACCCTCCAACGCCGTGTGCGAATTTGAGTTAATATTAAATTGAATAAACAATGATTTACAACAGTTGCTCTTACAGTCGTACAAACTATAATAAATGTTCTTTTCAATTGTGTGCATGCAATTTAAACGATGCGAGTTGACGTCACCGTAATAAAACGAAACTTACTACACCGGCATTTAATTCGCCAACCCCACTAACAACTCCCCTTCGATTGGCGACGAGAACTGCTGTGGCAACTTCGGATGGAACTGATCACATACGCAGCGTAGCGCCCCCGATGTGCGACGTATGCCATCTGTCGTCATAATTATCACACCAATTCGCAAAGGCCGGTGGGACGTTTTACTGTCAAGGACTGCATTTCCGTCGAGGGCCTATGATACACTGTTGGCATCCGTATGTACAACGTTAACATGGTTTTATGTAATTGTACAATGAGCAGTGCTTGTGGCTGGTGGTTTTTATTCTAGTCTCCCTCAGGACGGTTCAACTGTGAACCGAAATAAGTTGCAAGATAAAAGCTTAAAAACCCGTCATTTGGTGTACTTAGATCATCAGAGCACACCAAACTGTAATCATTATATAACAGAAAGTTTGCAACTATGGTCGCCGTCAAGAAAAGCTAACCTGTGTGTGACACGACAGGAAAAGTTAGCTTGTAGCACCGATCATAAATGACAGCTTGTAGACTATATCAATTTAAATAAAGCGGTTTGTAAAGGATACTTTCTTGGATCGTTTTAGCGACTTTTCTCACGAGGCATTGGCGACCCTGGAAGTTGAGCGAGTGGATCTAAACATGGCGGTCAGTCTGTTGAGGTTAAGTAAGGTGTTGGGCGAATATGCATGTGGAGTGGGAGTAAGAAAAGGTTGTTACTTTAACTAGGAAATGCATGTTTAGATAGCATTAGATGAAATGATAATCTGTACATTGTTGGTTTATGGACATTCCACATTCTATATACATTCTTGTAGTCTACAGTAGGCAAGTTTTGTGTGTATGAAGTGGTGTAGACGTGCCGCGGCAGTATTCAGTCCTTAATATGTGAACGGCAGGACTGAGGACTGCAACATTTTAAATTCCAGCGTAATATCCAAACTTATTTCGCATAGCGTACCATTGAACACATCACCTTTTGAATGAGTAATGTGTGTATGTTTGTGGCAGTATGAGCCTCAATAAAATGTGGTTTTAGCGTCAATATTAAAAGTCTGGCACAGTATACTTTTATACAGAATTCAGAAATGTATGAACTAGTAGCAATCAACAGTTGTAGTTTGTGGTCACCTTATGTCACGGCACTGTTACGAAAGTTGTTGTTTGCTAAGTTTGTGATAGTTTTGACCGTATATTTGAAATATAAGAACAGACGGATTGAATGCTGCACTAACATTAAATTTGTTGCTACTGTTTAATGATTTATGTTTTAGGGTTAAATCACAAGAAAGGAAATTTCCCATGTATTGGCTATAAAACGAAGACAGGTTAAAAAAGGGGAAATATAAGTAGTCAGAATTCTGCTAAATAAAATTTGCTTCATCATTTCCAAGAAAATGTACAAAACTACAAACAAAAATTATTAAAATTTGTGTACAGTATGCATGTAATGCCTAGTCGGTTGTCACTTATCTAGTTGTCTTCCTTTTCATGCTACCATTCATACTTTACTGAGATAGAATTTTATTTAGTATAAAGCTGTACATTGCTGTTCAGGAAGGTATAGAAATCTATATAAGAAATTGCTTTAAAATTACATCCATGACAAAAGTCAGCATATTTTTGTGTTATGAAAAGGAATGGCAAAGAAGAACTGTGAAGTATTCAATAATTCTAAGTGGCAGCCTCAATTTTTTGAGTTTTCAAAATATTTGGTCCACTTTTGGTGTGACAACAAACTTTTTGTCATGCAGAAATTATATAGTCAAAAACCTGCACATTTCTACAAATTTAAAAATGCAGGTCCTGACATTTTTGGGTTGAAAAGAGGATGTATGGCCATCATAAACTTTTCTGAGGTGACTGTTGCTTATTTGTGTAAATTGTGTTTAGGTTCCTTTATAATTATTTAATTTACACAAAAGTGGAGAGAAAGCACAGGGCAATTGCTGATGTAGTTATATGTAAGACTGAAACAGTTATGAGTGGAAATCAATATTCACTACTGTGTGCCATACTGCTGAAAGTAGTATTATATAGCACTTATAAATATGAAGGGACATTCCACTGGAAATTTTCTGATTCCATTCAGTTTCTCAAGAAAACAGCATTACACCACATACCCATACATAGTTGTCCCTGGCGCCAGTGTACATTAACATAATGTTGTCAGGCTCTAGGCACAGTTTCCATTATGAGAAACAAATAACCTAGTATGTGTGTCTTTTTTCCTTTTTAGATATATTATCTGCTTCCCAGAGAATACCAGATATGGTCTTCACGTGTAATAGTGTTCCGTTATTAAGATTAACACTCTTCACACCCCTTACTCAAAGCCTCAGGAGTACAAGTTTCTTCAACAAGTGTAAGTGAATGAATGGCATTTCTGTTGACAGTTTTATTAATCCATAGGTTCTTGTTACTGGTGAATCAAGCATTATATTTCTATTATTTCAGTTAAACATAGTTTCCACTCACATTTAGTAACACCTTCAAGTTACTAGTTCATGTACATGATCACACTGTGTAATATGTTCCACATTTACACTTTAATTTGGGGTTAATTTTGTAATGAAAATTTTACAATGAAGAAATTATGTAAGATGTTTTAGCACAACTTTCTGTTGCACATGTTATCCTACAGAATGTTTTCCAGGTTAGAGATGGGTTATTTGGCTTGTTCAGAGTAAAAAAAAAAAATTATGCCTGGGTTTTAGTCTCAACTGTTGTGTACCTGCACAGTCATGTTTAACGTAGGCAAAATGTAATATATGTACATAAGGACAAGCAAGCACATCATAAAATGGCACTTGTTGCTTTCTGTTTGTTTTCGTTTTTGTTTCATATTATATCAGCACTGTCTATGATGAGCCATAGTTTTCATCTGTGTCTGAAGTTTCTTCAAATTTACCATCTCATTCATGTAACACCACCAATAGAAATCAGTGGTTGTAAAGTGTGGTAAATTGTGTGGCCAGGTAGACAGACCACCCTCATCTATCCAGGAATATCTTAGCACCAGGTGAATATTTGTGTGACTGGTTGATGAAATAAGGAGGAACACACTCATGTTACAGCCATATATTTATCTGGTTGGAGAAGGATGTCTTCCAAAGGGAGTAGCAGCTTATCCTAGGACATACAGCTTATAGTTTGCTGTTAAATGTCTTAAAGAAATGGCCCTCTTAGTTGTCTGTTCATAACACATTCACATACTCACTGAAAAGCAATGTAGTCAGTTGCTTGCATTGGGGTGGTGACTTATGCTGCAGGACGATACATAGATGTTGTGGCAATTGGCTATCCTGTGAGATAAATTTGGCCTCACCACAGAATGACATGTTTTACAACCTTATGTTATTCCATCTGCATAACCGTCAAGTTGGAGAGCTCACACACATTCGTACTGGTAGGGATACACACTTGTATGGGATAAACTTTGCTGTACCTACATTTGAGGTGTTTGCATGTGATGGGCAGTTTGGCAAACACTTGCTATCAGACTGCATTGGGCCCCTCACTCTTATCTCTTTTTGGTTATGAGTATTTTGCCATAAACCACACTTCCTGGTGCACTAATGTTCAGTACTCAGTACTGCTCTGCTTGGATGGTGACAGGAAAATCACCTGTATACTTTTAACTGCTGCCTGCCCATTCTGTTTGCAGAATTTGTGATCTGTGTATTTATTGCTGCTCATGACACAGGCAATTCTGTTGTACACCCAGACATAGAACATACAAACCCTTTGACAGTGACTGAACCCAGATTGCCTCCTCATTGGTGGGTGTGTATGTGTGGCATGGGGAAGTCCAGTCGACTCAGTAGAGAGGAGAACACTTTGTTGAAACAGGAAATAACTGTTTAATGGTTGGGCTCTCAAAACATATGTACATAGAATTTTTATTAAAAATAAGTGGATGAATAGCCACCTGCAAGTTTGGTAGACATTTCTTAGGATATTGTATGTAATTGTTACTGTTAATATACATATTTAATTAATATGTCAACCAACAAATGCACTTAATAAAATACAATTTATAACAAGTAATAATCTCCTACATGTTTTTGCACTGGGGTGCCATCCTCAGGGAATCTTTCAGATTAAAAAATACAAGCCCAAAACACTAATCTGGTTGGGCATTATTACTAATTCAGCCTTGGTGATGGGAATAGCACTTTCAGATGAAACATGGTGTCAATCTAAATATCATTTTCAAAATCCAGAAGATTAAAATCTGAGGCACAATTATCTTTTCTTGACTTTAGTGTTTACAGATTTTCATAGCAGATAAAGAGACAAAAGATACTGAGCTGACTAGTAGCAGAGGTTCCTGAATTTATTCTGCTCTTGATTTTTCATGCATGCAGTTTTGATTTGTTAGTAGTGTTTGAACTTTGCACACACAAAAAGGATTTGCTAGCTATTATTGCATGATTTTGTAATGTATATTCTGATTAGATTTGGAAATGCATTCAAGTTTTTTCAGTATTATTTCGAAGACCACAATCTTTACTAGCAACCAGAAAGCTTCCATGTTTTGCTTTATAGTACTTATATTTTTATCCAGTAAATTAACATCATTAGCTTAGAATAAAAGCTAATTTGTCACATTCAATTTCAATCCTTTATGAATTCCTTTGGCCTTTTCTAATGGATTTTTTTTAAAGCAAATTTGAAAAGTACTGATAAGACACCAACCCCCTAATTTTAAGAGTTAGGTCATAACATTTCTGTGACCTGGTGTTTACTGAAAGATTTTAGATAAATTATGTTCTTTCTTTCTCTCTTTCTGCCTTGTTTTTACCTCATTTCCACCCATTGTGTCTGCCACTCAGTCTTTTGTTTGTTTGTTTCCTGAATATATATTCATGATCATTTAAAGAAGTTAGAACATTGTGTGTACCCTAACTCTTATTACACATTTGTCCCCTTTCAGATTGTAGCCACAACACTAAAATATGTATGGTTAATTGTAGTGCTGCTACTAGGATGTGGAAAAAACATGTTCTGGCACAATGTATTTCCATGTTTGTTACGCAAATTGTAAATGACACAGTTTATTTTCTTTTCCTTATTTTCATATGGATGCAAAGCCTGATATTAACTGTGTAAACACAGAAAAGGGATGCAAATGCTCTGTGTATGTGCATAACAGGGATGCAAACATTCTTGCACATAGAAATGCAGGTAGATTTTCTTGTGAAGCACTTGTTAAGGTTATCTAGTCTAAATAAACACTTATGTGGCTGAACAAGTTTTCATAAAGTTTTCCACTTTGAAATTTAAGAGATCTGGTTACAGTTTTTGCATTGTTATTTGCATACAGATGAATGGACAGAATGGTTTTGCAAGTGCCTCACAGGTATGCAGACATACTTTAAAAAGTAATAAAGAAAATAAATGTACATTATTTTGCCACAGTAAAACATATGACAGTTTTAAGAACTGTGTTCTGTACTGCTGTTTTTATTCAGGTAGTAGCCATGATATGGCTTTTCTTCTTTAACCTTTCAAAATGCTGTGTTGACTCTGTCTGTGTGCACCATTGTTCCAACATTAAAAAACTATGCAATTTGCTGGTATATTGACATTTATTGATTTGCATGTTTCTTGGAATAAACATAAGTATTTTTTCTCTCTCAAAACAGGTCTTTGTTATGGAAATAAATACTGTTTTCCTTTAATAAATAGCTTGGTTCTTAAATCTGATGTTTATGAATTTCATGCTTTATAGAGCCAGTCATTACTCAGTCTTTGCCACAAAAATGTTATGAGTTCTGTAATATGAAACTCCTTCCTGTAATTCTTCAACTGATCAAGAGATTCCTTTCTTAACTCTGACATTTGTTGTTGCTTTTTTAATTACATTTGGAGTCCATGATAACATTACCCTTTACATATTATTCTTGATGTAACTGTTATGGCTGTGTAATGCAATTTTTGAATGGGTTGGGATAAACTGTGATATCAATAAAACCAGTTGTAATTGTAAATGTCCACATAATTTCTATTGAAAGCACAGTGAGCCACCTTGTTGACTTTTATGTGTAAGGCATCTGTTTCAATATTTCAGTACCAGCTGAAGCACTGTGGAAGGGAGTGACAAGTGTCAGCAATGCAGGAAGGAAACGTGGCCGAGGAAAAGGCGTTGGTAAGAAGATGGCCAAAAATCTCAACAGAGGACAAATCATAGGTGTAGGTGAGTAACAGTTTTAGTAAGATTGGTTAAGAAATTCTGCAACATCAGACTTAGTCGACCTTGGCAGTATTTGAGGTCCACATGATGGCCGTCATTTGGTTTTCTGTGCTGTGTGGCTTATTCCATTGTCTCAGAGGAATATACTGTTGCATATGCACCGGAATCAAATTCATTCACCCTGAAGTTGGAGGCAGTATGCTTATTTGAATGTGAAAACAGACCATACATATACTACACGGTATAAAAACCCAAAAGACCACTATCATTTTAACAAAACCTGCCATGAATAGCTGAAACTTTGAGTATATTTGAGGTATTTTTTATGCACACAGTATTATAAGACTCGCTCTGTTCCCATCCTCTTGGGACATTTTCTAGCCCTGTTGCCTCTGACAGACTGCTGCAACAAATGGACTTCAGTGTATTTGATGTGAGCACTGCCAAGAGCCTAAGGGTTAATCATGACGAGGGAACTCGCTATGTAATCCCTCCTTCATCAGTTGTTGATTCCCATAATAATGCATCTACAGAGTTCGTTTGAAATTGAAACCCATGTTTGGGGCTGCATTATTGGGCTGTATATGACTCATTCAAATGTCTTTGGTCACCAGTTAATGAACATTTGCAACTGTTCTGCATTTAGAGCAGTTGACTAGTGTCCATTTCTTGTGCCATCTTTATTGTCTTCATGGCCCTCTCACGGTATTTTGAACCATTTAAGACACAAATTTTAGATGGACCTTCATTTCCTTAAAAAGTTTCATGTGTCTTCCTTATTTCTGTAGCTGTTTTTTCAAGTTCAAAACAAAACTTGATGTTCAATCACTGCTTCATGCCAGCAAAGAAGAGCATAACTTCTGCGCAGGGCTGTTATGCTTTAAGTGATGGAGTTTGAATTCTCTTTTTATTAATCTGTGGTGGTCATAACATGAAGCAACAGAAACCAGCTACAAATTGTTTATATTTCAACTGTACTGGCACAGTATCATTGGTCTGAAAATGTTAGTGTTTAGCATTTTAGATTTAAGATGTTGACATTGTTATCCCCTTCCAGGTAAACAAAACATTATATGGCCTGGCTTGACTGTACCAGTGTTACGAGGCAGAGAGTTGGTACAGCAACAAAAGTTGCCAGAAGATCCAGAACGTGAGAAGAAGCTAATTAAATTACGAGATGATATGGGCCATTTCCGGCCTCTCAAGTTAAGTCCTATAGAACGAGGGTGGTCAGGAACAAAGATGCCTGGCAGGAGTATTGGACCACCAGACCCAGTAGGAGAAGGTAGAAAGAAATACTGGGTTGTTTTCTATAATTTGTTTTGATGCCAATCTCTATGAATTTGTTGTTGTTCCCAGTTCATTCCCACTGAAGTTTATTAGTATTTTAGAGCTAGAAATTTACAGAGTTTCAAAGTACAGTAATATGATTTTAATGTGCCTGTTTGAAATGAAAGATTTTGATAATGAATAATCAACTTGAATTTGTTGTATTAATGAAACATTTTTTATTTACAGAAACATTTGAAGGTTTTGATACCAAAGTTTTAGAGGTGAGTAATGTTACTCTGTTATATGGATGCAGGACAACTGGCACATTTTTTTAAGATGAGAACATGTGTATCACATTAGGGTAATGAAATGTGGGAATTATGATGGACTATGCATGTAACTGTATGGAGACAAGAAATGAACACGTACTCTTAAGTGGTGAGAGATAAAGCAGACAGAAGACTGGTAAGGGAAATGGTAGGATAGCATTAGACTTCTTAGGAGAATAGGCTGTATTGAAGAGAACTGAATAGAATTGACTCAAGTTTGTATGCAATGATAGGCTTTATGTTGGTGACAGTTCCACTGTTGTTTAATTTTGTCCTCTGGTTCTTTGTATGAGTACACTGCTGTTATCTAGATTTTTCAACAACAGCTGTAAATAGGTCTCTTGTATTTTTGCAATATGAGGTGTGTTCAAAAAGAGACTGAACTTTTTAAATAGCATGCCAACGAGCACAGAGAGCGCGCTGTGGCTACTGAGTGCACCTAGTGTCAGGTTTTGACAACAAACTGCCATTTGTCCCATTTTACTATGAGTATTAGTTGTCGAGCTACATCTGCTGAACTGAGCACGTGCACGAGCTGTTCATTGGATTAGTGACAAAGTGACAATGAAAGAGCTTGAAGAACGATGTGTGTATGAGTGAAATTTTGCTGCAAACTTGGTAAAAATTTTACAGAGACATCTCACATGCTTAACCAAACATACAGGGAGGACTGTATGAGCCAAACACAGTGCAATGAGTGGCTTAAGCATTTTAAAGAGGGCAGAATGTTGGTCAGTGAAGTTCCCAGGCCTGGACGACTTTCCACATAACAAACAACGACCATGTTGAGAGAGTTCGTGCTGTGATTCGTGGAAATTGTCGTTTAACTGTCTGAGAAGTTGCTGGCGAAGTGAACATCAGCATAGGATCTTGCCATCAAATTTTTACTGAAAAACTTCGGATGTGTTGCGTCAGTGCAAAATTCATGCGTGTTTGTTGACTGACGATCAGAAAGAGAATCATCTTGAAATCAGTCAGGAACTGCTTGTCAATGCAAATGGTAATGAAAACTTTCTTAAGAACATCATAACAGGAGATGAGACATGGGTGTATGAATGTATTTTACACTTGGGAAAGAACTCTGACACACTTTGAATAGAAGGCTGGCCTGGTCCCAGAGCTGATATGGACATCCTGGAGAAGAGAAAAATCTTTTGCCCCTGCCATCATTTCAATCCCAATTGTCCAGCCCATACTTAGGTACTACACTTACTTTTCTAACATGGCTTCCTTTGTTATACAGTACACACACTTTTTCTGTCTAGAAAAATATATTCACATTAAACTTTTGATTCAGTATTTCATGTTAATGCCAAGTTATATGGATCCCTTGTCATCATAGCATGGCATCTCATCAGGTTGTATATGGTGGAGTTGGCTTCCAGATACAGCAAGTAGTTGCTGATATGCTGAACAAATTGCAATAGAATGCAAACAAGGCTGTTTGTTCAAGCTGGGTCTCTAGCAGTGATGGTTGACAGCCACCTCTATAAAAAGCAAGCATGTTATGAAATGATATGGACTTGGATACTTTGTTTGGTGCCACCTATGCAGTAGAAAAGGAACATGAGGTTTTGAATTGGGTTTTTGAGAAATTTCCTCTAGGTCAGAGACAGAAACTTAAAAAAAAAATGGGCTGTGAGAGTGTGAACTTGCTTTATCTTGTCCAAGCTTCTGTGAACATGGTAATGGTACTATTGGGTCTACAAAAGACAGGAAATTTTTTGACTAACTGAATGACAGTTTTGGGAGGAAGACTGCTGCATGGAGTTTGTTTTTGATGTTCATGTAAAGAGGACCAAAAATGTGTCCATTGTAATCCATGTGTTATGGTGAATTGTATTGTCAATAAGCAGCATTCAGGTGAGTTTTTTTTTTTTTTTTGCTCTGCACATTTTTATCATAAAGTTTTTTTCCCAATTATACAGCTAAACTAAATCAACTTTTTCAGCTGAAAAGTGTATTCAACATGGAAGGGAACATGGGACGAAGGCGTCGGATAAGTGCATTTGTGGTGACAGGAAACAAGAATGGATCAGCTGGAATTGCACTCGCCAAAGCAATTGAAGCCAAAGCAGCACTTCGTAAGGCAAAGAACCGTGCAGGGCAGAAGTTATTGTACATAGAAATATTCAACAATCATACAGGTATGTTTTAAGGAGTTTGCTGTGTTTTTATATATATAAAACTGAGAATGATCAATTCAAGCAGCTCTGTGTGTGTGTGTGTGTGTGTGTGTGTAATGTGACACACACTCATACGTATATATGTATCTGCTTGAATTACTCATTCTCAGTGATACCCAAAGCAGTCAGTCATTCTTCTGCAGGTGTCAAATGTGGTAGTAAGATCTAGGAAGTTTAAAGAACTTTAAATCCCTAATTCATGTGTTGAATTTTTAAGATGGTGTCTGTAAATATGTGGTTCTATAAAACTGTTTATACCACAAAGATATGTATAGCTGAGTGTGTTGAGAAGATTAGCATTGGTCTGTTTCTGAGTATGGTTGCAACGTCTACCCATACAGATTCTGGAACACCACAGAAACCTCAGTTTTGATAAGCAGTAATTCAGATCAGATTCAAACCATGCACCTATTGAGTGCATCATAGAGAGTTATTCTTATATCAGCCTGCATATTATGTAAATGATGAACATAATACATTTTCAGGGAAAACTGGCTATTGGTAAAACAGAGAGCTTTTTCTTTTGTGATACTGTTCATGGGGCCAGCAAGTGATTGAATATAGTTTACAAATTTGAAAGCATTTGAAAGTTTTACCTTCTTTTGTAATAGACGTTAACTTGCAAGCATCAGAATTTTGTATGACTTCTGTTGAAGCAAAATCTGTTATTTTGTCCATTTGCAAAACCTTTCATTAAATTCCTGTTTTAGTTTTGTATGATGATCCAGGATAGCTCAGTTAGTACAGTAAGTCAGATGACTTGGGTACAGTTCCTGGGATGGGCAGAACTTTTCTCTTCCTGATACATCCAGTCCGGCCACGGCACTTTATCTATCCAGTGGGTACTAGAAGCTCTTTCAAAGGTAGATAGCTTCCATCCCATGTTGTGGTCTACAGCTTTACCATTACAGTGCTGTATGCCTTCATAGCATGGTGCATAGTCACATTACCTAACATTTAACACAAGGAAATCACAACAGTTTGTAGATCTGTTTTATAAATTGACCAATTGGATACCTGCTACATGAAATAAAAAGAAATTCACAGTAATAAATTAGGCAAAAGAGGCATTCTGCAATCTTATTATGAAGAAAAGATTAATGCAGTTCTGAAATAGCCAAATGAAAAACCTTGTGTTGAAGTTGCAAGTTTAAACAGCAAGAAACCAGCAATGATGAAGATGTTAAAGTGTTGTCCTATAAAATGAGCACATTAGACACAGGTTGAACTGGGTGAGTGCAATAGCTTATTACTAATGGAACTTTAATAAGAGTATTATTTAATGCACAGAGTTCCCTTGAAGTCCCTGAGCATGAGACCAGCAGTCTGTAGAGATAGTCTGTGAACCAATTTTCGGAGGCTGCTTAATTGCAGGTACTGAAATAAAAACCTATCCCAGTGCAATTTATTGCACTACAAGTGCCATATGGACTTAACTGGGATCATGCCGTGGTGAAATGTTGGCACATAACTCCCTAAATCATGGCACGTCCTCGGAATTGTAGTAAGCCAATTTAATTCCCACGTTGTTAACAGCTGGCCCACAAATTCTTAGTGTAAAAACCCTACTTGCAGTATCAGTTGCCCCACATAATCGTAGTCAAACTCCAGTCCAAAATCAGTAACAATTATCCCACAAATTCCCAGTCTGCCCATTCCAAACTCACGTCTTTAACAGCTGGCCTAGAAAATTTGTGCAAACAAATTATAGTCTCACTTCATTAACAGTGCGCCCACAAACTCATGTCAGAAATTCCAGTCCTATTAACAGCTGGTCAACAAGACCTTTGTCAACAAATTTTAGTCTCACTTCAGCGACAGTTTGTCCACATGTTTGTGTAAAAACTTCCCAGTTCTGCTTGAGTAACAGTTGTTTCACAAAATTTGATAGCTAAATCAAATCCCACTTCATAAAATTTGGCCCACAAATCCAAAGCCCAGAAGAATAGAAAGTAGTAGGAGTCAACAACAAATTGAAGGCTTGATCATAGCAATGTGGTATATGCAGTTTCTGTAAGCAATTTGTATAGTGTGTATATATGTGTGTGTGTGTGTTTTTGTTTGTGTATATATATTGCGTACAGATTTTGGACTTGTAGAATGCAGTATGAGAGTGCTGCTGGTTATAAAAGAAGAAGCTGTGACTTCATAACTTGTTTCTTTGCATATTGGTGCCTGTAGAGTAACACATGTCAACATGCTGCTTTCAGTTTTTCATGATTTCTTCTGTCAGTTTGGAAAGACAAAAATTTTTGTTACGAAGAAACCAGAAGGCTACGGTTTGGTCTGCCATCGAGCAATCAAGACTGCATGTGAAGTAATTGGCATAAAAGATTTGTATGCAAAAGTTGAGGGTCCCACTAACCTGCAACACATTATCAAGGCATTCCTGATTGGATTATTGCAGCAGGTAATTGTAATTATGATGGTAATTATCTGTGATAGTGCCACCCACAACAGAGTGAATAACATGATGAAGGTATCATAATTGCAAGTACCATATTTACTCAAATGCAAGAATTTTTTCCTCAAATTTGCTGCTTAAATATATGAGGTCATCTGAAATTCATATGTGAAGCACTGAACTGGACCATGCACAGTCAAACCAAGGCCACATCGTCATTTTGAGAAAAGAGCATGAATTGAGTTAACTGTGTGAGCACACTGAGCTACTCAGTGGAACATATTGGTGATTAGACTTACGTTATCCTTCCACCTTTAGTGCCGGTTCAAGATCTTTAAAGTTTATTATTTATTACAAAGATCTACTTTATTTAATTTCTTGCAAACACTAATCACCTTAATTTTAACCCACCTTCTGCCTGTATAAATGGAATCACACTGGTTAATTATCACTTGAATATTGATAATAGTTGTAAATTGATTGATTTGTGATATGTTCACTTGAACTTGTGTCACTATGCAGTAGGAGACCTTGATGGCCTCACTTAGTACATAAACTGATACTAATGTATGCGATTCACACCTTGTTGTCACATACTAATCACATATGAGATACTGCATGTAGATTACCTCTCAACACACTAATTATTGTAATTGCACTCACAACTATGAGTCCCTTATGTTTTGTAGAATTGCTACTGCTACCTTATACAGATACCTTGCAAACACGTCCTACACTTAGCATGGTCACTCTCTGACTGACTCTGTTCACTTGCACGAACTCACACAAAGAAATAAACGCCAACTAAACTTGTGATTATGAATCACTGTGTGAGTGGCGTGACTAGGTACATAATGTTGTGTAATGCTTTAAGCATAGGCTAAATTCAAAATTTATACATAAAACTTGTCCTAAGCCTTAACAACTGACACAATCTTTTTTTTTTTTACATCATCTAATTTTTTAAAGAATTAAATGCTTTGGAAGCAAGTCTGTTTCCATCTTCAGACACAGAAGCATCTAACCTGGTGGGCCCCTTAAATCGAGCTATTCTGTCAGTGGGCACCATAGAAACATAAAACTTGTTAAGATATGCACCAGAGAACAGATTTAGTCCAATAGTAGTAACAGGAAAATGGCTACTGAGAAATTAAAAATTAAGTACAAGACTTAAAAATAAAACCTGGGCCAATTCACAATGTAAAAACCATTAAGAGAACTACGAACTCACACTGATCAGACCACAGGCACAACACAAAAATCTAAAACACGTATTTCAAATTCTTAATACCACTAGCACCATATGTAGGGAAAACTTTGAATTTTCTGCTTGGGTTCGAGTAAGTTTATGAACCAATAGTCAGTGTGGATCATGATGGCATGGCAGCGCATCTCACCAGAAGTAATTGTGAGGGGAGTTAAGAAGTGCTGTATATCCGGTGCAATGGATGAAACTGATAACACTGGTCAGCAAAATTTTTTTTTCCCTCCTCCCTGGGAAAATTAAGAGTGATCTATATAGATTTGACACTGCCAAATCCAAATATGGCAACCAGAATGCTCTATCGCCCACCATATTTCAGGGAGAAAGGTTTAAGGTCAAAAACTATGTTTTCAGTAAAAAAAGTTAATATATTTTTAAAATTGTTACATACAGTTCAGAACATGAAAATTATGTAACATTAGAAACTCATTCTGTTGTCTTTTGTCTCTTGTATTTTTTTGTTGGTGTCTCCTGTACAAGCATCCAGCAGTAATCAGCCAACATATTTGGGTTCCATTTGCTGCAGTATCTTTCTTCCATTCGAGATATATCCTGATGGAACCTTTGACCATGCTTGTCAGAGACGGTTCCAGTATTTCCCAGGAGAGAATCCACGTGGGATTGCATGAAATGGAGTTTCAGTGATATTTTGCACCCCAAGGCATGGTATAAGGAAATTAGCTCCATTATTTCTACGTAGTTTTCTGAATTTTATTTCCCAGAAAGTTGCAGCATATGTTTTCAAATGTATCCAAAGCTCTTCTCTCAGCAGCTTTCAATTTATTTTTAAAGTCAGGTTTTGAAATTGCTGTTTTACTTGACTGACGAAAATGCCTTCTTTTATCTTGGCCTCTCTTACGCTTGAAAATTTTTGCCTTAAATATTTGAATGCTTCACCTTCTTGATTTGTTCCTTTCGTAGATATTTTCATTAATCAAAGTTTTATGTGAAGCAGGGGTAAATATATTTTCATCTTGTTGACTAAAGCTCAGTGTGCTACAGTCTTCTGACCTAGAATCTTTTCACCTCAGAGTGCCCATTGCTTTACATGGTAATTCCTTTCCCTTGCTTGGCTGTCCCATTCACATAGGTAGCAACAAACTTTCATATAGCCTCTTGTTAGCCCAGTCAGTATGGGCCACAACTTTCAGGTCAGCACATATGTTCCACTTGTGGTCTTCGTAATGTATCTTTTCAGCAAATCTTGAATGTTGGCGTAGGTTTCTTCCATGTGAAGTGGTAATGGAGAGTGTCTCTTTCCATTATGTAGTAAAACTGCCTTGACACTAACCTCCGATGAATGGTTGAAGAGCCTCCATTGTTCAGGGGCATGTTGAAGCTGAAGTTCTTCTGTCAATCCACAGATGTCATTGCAGTATACCTTATCACCATCCATCGAAAAGTACTTGGCAATGTTCAACTGCCTCTTCCTATGAAATGACAATTCCACACCCTTTTCTAGAAGGTTCCACTGCTAAAGCTGTGATCCAATTAGCTCAGCCTTGGTTTTTGCGAGGTCCAAGTCCAGAACTAGGTCATTCATCTCAGTCTGAGTGATCAAGTGTGGCTCATGCTACTATATGCTGAAAAATCTTGGACTCCCGTTCTACTTGTCCCAGCTTCTGGTGAAGTATCTTCCAGTTCTGGTTCTGAGTCCAAAGTATACTTTTCTGGTGGCTCTGTCACTGGCATATATACAGGGTGTCCCAGGAGGAAAGGACCTAACTTCAGGAGAGTGTTCCTTAGGTCAAACTATAACGATATAACCCAAAACACCTATATCCAAAGTTCAGTGGTTACGGAGATATTGGCCAGAGAAGCTTGAAACTTTGACAGCTATTACTCACTTATTGATTACCAAATACATATTGAAACTGGCAGGAATATGTGGTTTCTGTAATGTTAATATCTGTACA
>Ga0123354_10005627_pt1 | contig 18288 bp, 17 predicted proteins | sample TergutLab28metaG_2_FD_97872 | JGI IMG/M metagenome (GOLD analysis project Ga0123354, IMG submission 97872) | Labiotermes labralis P4 segment gut microbial communities from Petit-Saut dam, French Guiana - Lab288 P4 | ecosystem: Host-associated > Arthropoda: Insects > Digestive system > Gut ...
AACAGTGAATCGTCATAATTGTGTTTACTGGGCACCAGAAAATTTACACGTTCATGTTGGCAAGGCGGTCAACCTACCGGGGGTGAATGTCTGGTGTGGACTGTCAGCTAGGGGAGGTTTAATAGGACCCTTCTTCTTTGAAGGTACTGCTACTGTTGAAGCGTAACTGGAAATGCTACGCTCATCTATTTTATCAGCTATACGTGCACTTTATGAAAACAGTGATGGTTTCTACCAACAAGACAGGGCACCCCCACACTACCACCGAGATGTGCGGGCTTTCCTGAATGAGAATCTGCAAGGACACTGGATAGGACAAAGAGGTACATTTGAATTCCCACCATGTTCACCAGATTTCACACCTCTGGACTTTTACCTTTGGGGGACCTTGAAGGATGTTGTGTATCGCAAGAAACCGGCTAGGCTGTGGGACCTTCGTGCAGAAATTAGAGCGGCATGTGCAACAATCCCCATACACACTTTGACCAAGGTAGCTCAACCGACTGCATGCCGTTGTAATAGGTGTCTAGCCGCTAACAGCAACCACTTTGAGCACCTCCATTAACTGTACAGGTACAGGAAACTTGTATTGTGCTCTATTGTAACGTGTATTCAACTTGAGATGTATAATTAAAGTTAGTACTAACATACAACATAGAGTTTTCTTTCGTTAAAGTGTGTATACATTTTTTTGGAGGACCCTGTATATTAGTTCTGGGCTGGTAACCTTCCTTGAAGTCATTGTTGCCACCATAAAAGTATCTAATATTTTTTATCCTACTGTTAGTTTCAAGTTCCTCAATTTTAGCTTTCAGATATTCCTTCCTTTTGTTCCTGAAATTTCTTGCTAGCTCTACGTCTTACATTGTTTAGATTATCTAAATTGCTTTGGCTTCAATCCAGTACTTAATGCATTGTGGCCTGCTTCCTTTGATTTAAGAATCCTAAACATTCTTCATCAAAACATGGTTTATTCTGCTTTAATTCGTACACACCTAAACTCGATTTGGATGAGTTTTGTTTATTCTCTTTATGCTTTCCCAGGCCCTATTTATGTCGACATCACTTAAGGTCTCCAAACCTGCAACCCTGTTTGCAATCTCAATCTGATACTGTTTCCTAACCTCCTGCTCATTTAGCTTGCTGAGATTAAATCTTTCTCCAACAGACTTCCGTGCTCCTTGTTTATTTACTGCCAAACTTTCCCTAACTTTTACAACCACTAGATATTTTTCAGTATCATAGTCTGCTCTCCTGGAACTTCGTATATCTAGTAGAGACAAATGCCATCTCCTATTTATCAATTGTGATCAATCTGGTTGTGAATCTTCACATCAGGAGAGGTTCAGGTGTATTTAAGAATGTTTCGGTGCAGGCACTTCGTGCTGTAAACAACTAGATTTTTTTGATATGGCTAAATTTACTATTCTAACATCATTATCATTATTATCCCCATGTAGACTCTCATTCCCAATTGTCTGTTTGAAAACAATCTCTCTCCCCACTTTTGCATTAAAATCTCCTAATAGAAATTTCATGTGGTACCTAGAAAAATTATAAAAAAAAAACCTGCTCTACTTCCTCATAAAAACTTATTTTGAATCATCACTTTCCTCCTCACTTTGTGCATGCACATTCAGAACAATGAAATTACATCAGCGACCTTCTCAGAACTATATATGAAATTTATCGCTAACAAACTCTACTCCCTTAGCTGCTGATACTATTGTGTGGTGTACAAAAAATCCTTTTCCCGATTGATGTTATCGTTTTCCTTTCCATAGAAACAATTATAATCCCCTGCTCTTACTGTGCCCTCTTTGCCCTACCTAACCCCCTGCACGTCCACTAAATCTAATTTATATCTTGCTAATTCCCTCGCTGCTGCTGTAAGTGAACCTGCCCAATACAGGCTCCTAATATTCCACGCAGCAAATTTCATGTCCCGGTTTCTTTGCTTAGGTCATTTCAAAGTATCAGCCCAGGTCCGAGCCTTACTCTATGATTGCTTCGTAAGAGGATACATTTTTACAGTTTGGAGTTGTTAGCTCCTCGCCCAACCCCCAAGCTGGAGGACCACTTCTTGTCTGCTGTCCGCGACTGCTTAATCAATATATTCGCATCCATCCTCCATATTGGAGGCCGTTCCCCCATCCCCAACCTGAGGACGTACCATGCCGTGGTGATAGGGACCCACTCATTATGCGCATGAATAATTCATGGCAAAATTATTACACTAAAGTCAAGTAGATTCATGAGAATTACAAAGACTACGCGAAGTTTGTTACCGACATAACACTTTTCTCATATCCAAAAAACTAAGGAAAATTTGATTAATTTTACTGGTTGTGCATAGTGGCTCCTAGCTAGCTGTTAGGCAATCAAGAACGTAAACTTGATTATCTCTGCGTCCATATGCCGTTATTTTATATTAAAAGAATCTTCTTTACGAGCACTTGTATCTTCCTAAGGTTTTCGAAGAGCGCTTTTTGGATCTGAAGGCGTCAACACTCAGCCGTCAGTCACAGCCACTGGCACATCGTGTGTTCATGTGCCATATATATATATATGTGTGTGTGTGTTCTAAACAGAGATCTTGCAAGATCTACCATACATTTGGAACACTTCTTATGTACCTGTTCCAAACACGAAAACAATATTCAAGTACCAAGCAACAGGTTCCGTTCCGGTCACCAAGAAAACATACACAAATCCGTCCTAGGGAAAAGACAGACAAAACTGGTACTAGATTGGAGATATGTCCAAGAATATCGTTGGTGCGATTTGCACAGTAAAGAGTCGTGTCGGCATCATCGGTGAAAACTGCAAAAGAAACCGCTGCAATTATGTTCATGTAAGAGAACTATATTCCAGAAACTCTACAACATCCATTCAGACCAAAAAAGAATTTCGTAAGCTGTAGCCGAATGCGGTGCGTGATGAGGAAATAGACCTCACACCAGTTCTGTTTAACTATCAAGCTTATTTCCATCTCTGTAAATAAGTAGATTCTCAAAATAATAATTACTGGCCCACGTAATGTTCTATGTTTTTCCACGAAGGGCCATTAAATGGCATTTAAATTGGTGTGTTGTGGGCAAAAGTGCGACTAGGAGTATTGAACATGTTTCTTCTGCGATCGTAATTTCATGCCAGTAGGCCTATATTACGTACATTTTGACACCAATTTTGAAAATCTCTCTGATTACAACACAGTCTACAGTATTTTAGTAAGAGAATGCAAAAACAACACAAAAATGTTAGGTGGTGAATAAAGAGATTTTTTTCATAGCAGAATAATGAGAGGATTTTGGTTTTCTCGTTCGCCAGATGTGAACTCTTACAAAAGATTTTCAGTAGTGGGTTATGTTAAAGTGAAAAGTTTATAGTAGCAACTTAGGCATTGAAGACGATTTGGCAAAAAATGAGTTCCAGATGTAGTGCCTTCAGCTTCACGTGCAATGAACAAAGTGTTTGTGTTGTGTGATGCTTGTCTTTTAGCTTCTGAAAACCATTCACCGCACCTTCTTCAAATGAGGCAAGTAGGAACCTAACATTAAATCCAGTAGAGAACAAAAACCTTTAGATAGTATGGTGACTGACAAAATAATATCAACTGCAATACACTGAACTATAAGTGTGGAATCAGACTCCTTGTGAATTTGAATAGCGGCGGGAAATGGCTGATGATATGGGTCAGATACGAGCCTACAGAGACAATACAAAATCACCGTTACTTGCGTTATTTTTGAAGTAAGATTATTGGAACTAGCGAACACATAAATTCATATTCGGTAAACTACCTTCCATTACTTAGAGTCCCCAAGTTCCTTACCTTCTACAGTCTACAAGAAAGACTACTGTCAGAAGTGCTGTAAATATGATGGGCTTTACGTCATTTTCCTTAGAGTCTGGAATTTATCCAAATTCCCGCCCAACTGGTCTTACAGGAAACTTCCCAGCAGGAAAAGTGTTGATACACGAAAACTTATATAATACGGTTGTGGCGACTCATTTCGATGCCACTTTCGTCACATTGTTTTTGGACGCATATATAATGCTCAATATTTGAGAGTTGAGGTTTGCACGGTGGAAGGTCCAGTAGTTACAGCGTCGGTAATCTGGTGCTGTGGACACCAACATTTCGGATGAACATTGTGTCTCACTTTTCGGATAGAAGTAATGAAGATGGTTGCAGTAGATTTATCCGGAGCATTTTTACACTTCTAGGAACCTACACATTACTGTAACTTAAATGGCCACATTATGAATAAGCAAGTACGCACGTCCTAACACAACTCCATTCTTCAGCAAAAGGCGACATAATTTCAAGGACAACAGGCCGGTCGGTGCAAAGAATTACAACAAACCTTCAAGCTGTAGGAGCCTTACTATAACTTTATTATAGTAATGTATTAAAAAAAACTTCCTACAAAGGTCGTTTGTCGAGCAGTTACAAGTTTCTTGATAAATGTACTTCCAAAATACTCGAACTTACTTTTAACGTCTGTGGAATTTCCGGTACGCAATTTGCGATATCTATTATCCCGTATGTTTACAAACTATGGAAATAAATCCAATTTGCTACATGTAAACAAAAACTTGAGGTCGTGGTCATAAATTCAATTCGGTGGAAGAGGTCACCTTTAAGACATAAGAATATACTCAACGTACGCAACAGAACACGAACTGCTGTGCACAATTCTTACAAAGCCCCGGAACCTAGAAGAAATAAAGTGTATTATAATAAGGTGTTTATGCTCCATAGTGCATACAGCTTCAGTGTTTATAATTTCGGACAACATGGCATCGAATTTTAGGATAATTAGTGAAAAACGAATTAGGAATATTTGGAAGGGAGCAATAATGGATTAATGTGGGGTGAAATTTGGACCTCAGCTTTGATACTCTGCAAGAAAAGCGAGAAAAGATTATCCTCCTGTACATGGTCACAGGTCCTGCGGTTACGAAGACGAGTTCTGAACAGTGCTATGGCCGCATTTGCCTTTGGTAATGAGAAAAGCCACGAGAATTTTGTTAATATAGACAACGTATTGGCCGAGATTTCACTCATTCAGAAGTCACTTGATCCATCTTGCTTGGTGACCCAAGACTGAAAATCATTACAAACAGTTATCGTTAGTAAATATGACATGTAGCACCCCGTAGTAATTTCAGAGTAGGAAGGAGAAGAGAAATTCTCCTAATACGTAATCACCTCCATTTTACTGCAAAGTTTAAAAATTCATTAAGCCCCCATACTTCTTCATGTTCATGTGCCCAAATCAGAGGGACAACTTCACCTTCACCTTTAGAGACAACCCTGGCTTTTTCTCCTCCAAGTACGACATAGTCTTGAAGAATGTAAAAACACAAAGTCGTCGTATTTTTTGGACGCAAAAACAAGCAATACTGTCTTGTACATCTACCTTACTGATCTTAAAGTTCAGCTTGAAGCGACATAAATCTTAATCTTACGTCACGCCACTACGAAATGGCCGCGAAAAATGCAAATTACACGACATCACGTTTATTGCGACGCAATACCATGTTTTGCGTACAGTATCTTACATGAAGCTGTACATTAAGTAACAAATGTCGCTGTGTAGTGGCTAGCTTTATATTCGGGAGCTCCTGGGTTCAAATCTCGGTTCAAAGACTGGTTTTCATAACTGAAAACTTTAGTGATTTCTGAATCTGCTAAAGTAATTATGTTTGCATCCTTCATTCCGTGCAATTTAATAAGTCTCTCATATTAAATTTAACAGACTGTAGGCACAAAGTGCACACAACAATGTATGGTCTTCCTTCTTCCACATTTCTGCAGTCCACCGTCATCTTCAGGAAGCAACACCTACAACATATATAATTTAAAACCTAACGAAGCCAGTTCATATACATATAATTAAGATAAAATGTCATAACAGTATCACTGTTTACTATAATTGTAATGTTGTTGTGTAGGTCACAATGTACCTAGTGCATGAATATTTTTTCATCTGCAGGTTTAGTTGTGGTGGAAAGCCGTTGTTTTTAGCTACTTGTAGTAGAGCAATATGTCGTTTTGTTTTTCTTCCGATAGTGGTAGTTCGTACATTCTGATTATGAAGTATCTACAGGCGGCAAGTTTATATACAAAAGGGTGTTTTGATGTGAACTGTAAGGTCGTGTCTGTGGTTGTAAATTTGCTAAATATTCTAAATATAGTTCAGTCAGCACCTTCGGAACAGTTCGGTAAGCAATATCTAAAAATACCAGAACCATCCCCACATCAACATCTACAACCATATCTCCGTCACAATAAGAAAAACGTAACTGGAAAACTAATCCACAACATAAACAAGATCTTCAAACAAAAATCCACGAACTCTATGCTTCACATTCATGTATTATGTCAAGATACGACAATACAATTCAAGAAGCTTTAACAGTCATCAAACCATTTTAACCTTTTAACCTTTCTTTGTATAAAATGGATTTGCCACAGCAATATGTATTTTACAAAATTTAAAAATTGAGATCTCATTTCAAAACTTAATGCAATGGTACACAATTCCTTTTATATATTTTACACTAATGACCTAACAATAACCTTCTGAGGTCGAAACTGTTTCCAAATTAAAGAGTTGTGTTGACGGCAATCTATTTCCCTAATTGTTTCTCAATATGCCTATAGCTAAACTCTTTACGTTCCACGTGATTGATATGTCGAGTTTATTTATTATGCTATTCTCTTCAGACCTTAATTTGAATTCCCTTTAGGTTAACTCATGGAAGCGGTACAGCATGAGAAAACGACGGTCACATTCCAAACATCTCCATTTTATTCATACATTAATGAATCTACCTTCCGACAGAGTCGTTAAAAATACATAACCAATGCAAAAAAAAATAATTCTAAGAAATCATGCGTAATATATTTAACTTATTTTATCCAAATATTAAGTTTGCATTCCTGAAATGTTGGAGGGTTTTAAAGTGACGTTCTGCTTGGTGGAGGGCAGAAGTTGTATTCCCGACATCCGTAAGGACTGTTTTCTACAATATCATGCCCAAGGGCCCATGTGGCTCACCTAGCCACTCATCCGATAGATGCCTGCGCACTCTTGCTGGGGACAAAAGCATCAGCATGACTACTTCCTTTCACAGACAGCCGAATATTGCAGCAGGTTGGTTCAAACGGTGAATTTTGCGACTTGTATCCGGGAAATATCCGATTCGAATCACGGCTGAAACACCTTGTGTGACTAATGTTTTTCACAAGTATTCCCAGTACCATCAACCAAATGCCTGACGAGTGCCTTAAAATAGGCCTCGTAATTTTACTTCCCCAACCTTTATTTTTATCAGACCGAATCATCTCATGGGGTAAAACTCGACAATAAACTACTGCTGTAATTGACTGTGACGCTGATAGCTTGCATTCGATATATCTATCTGATATCAGACGAAGCTTCACGTATACGGCCCATGTATCTGCACTGAATGATGTTAAGACACACGAGCAAATTCTTTTCCTTAGCAGTTAATATAGCTAAGGATATCTGTGACTAATATGGTAAGAACTGTAGTATAAACACTGTGCAATGCTATAATATACACCAGAATAAAAAAAACAACTTTCACGGTCTAATATTTATTTTGAAAATTTCAGTCGCCCAATTTGCTGCATTTAATGCCACCCTTAGTGCTGAATTTTATGATAAGCTACATGTCGGAATTAAATAAAGAGATGCCTTTTCGACGTATGTGTTGTAATAAAACCTACATTACTTTATCCTACATCAGAATTCGACAGGCCACATTGTTGGTGTTAGAGATAAACGTGAATCTCAAATAAGAACGCGAAGTTTTCTACGTTAGCGTGCCAAGTTTCAAGAGAATCTTTTCATTAATTCAAAATTTGTTGAAGAAGACGAAAACTAAACGAACAGAATTTCCGTCACACAAAAGAAGGTGGCTGAAACTGTATACTGCTTACAGGATGTGTTACTCAATTTCGGTTGTCACGTTTCTACTGTAAGTAGGCTGACATGCTTTATGCACGCCCTTGAATTTTCAAACGACGTCAAAACCCATGACAAATGTGAGGTTGCTTAATAATGCTTCCTTATTCATCCTCCCAACTCTGACAAATCCGTCGTCACAGGACGCGGATTGTTGCTGATCGCGCAATATCCCTTATGCTGTGTGTGCGTGCGTGCGTGCGTGCGTGGTCGTACTAAAGAATTATCTTCAGTTTGGTTGAAAACAAACAGCCGTGCGTGATGTTTAGATGTTGTTTGGTTAATAGTATCATCTAAAAGCCTTTACTTTCCTCAAGCCATTATCACTTCTTTATACATCTGACATTGGACACAAGTACATCTGTGCCAAAACTTGTCACTACTTTGCTTTTCATCCAGGTTTATGGAAATGCAAGAAAAAGAATTTTAAGTAATTTATATATTTTTTTACCAAACTGCATAATGTGATGAACATACCATAGAAATTTTATACTTACTTCACTGGAAAATAGGATGTACATACTTGTGCTGAACCGGTAGAAAGTTTTATAAATTTACAGCAAATATTTAGAAAAAAACAGTCAGTACGTATACAGTGACACTGAGGCCCGCTCGCATACCTAATAATGTTTTTGGAAAGCAGTTACTGTTATATATTCCGAGTGGGTGTCTATATTCTTGCCTTAGTTACCCAGCATGCAAGTCGCATATTTTCTGTGCAGCAATATAGTGTCATCTGTGTCTTTCAGGATCTACCATATTTTTCCACATTGTATCATAAATCGCGCGAAATTCGAAAAATAAATATTGAACATAAAAGGAGTATTATGATTTTCTCCACAACTTTTGCCCAAAACAGTTCTCATTCTAAGAAGAGTTTTAGCGAAATGTGCAAAGGACTTCATGTAAAGTACCCGTTATTCTTTTCAGATTTTCATGGAACTTGTACTTCCTTGACAGATTTTCTAAAAATCCTGAAACATCAAACTTGATTACGTCTTACCAGTAGGAGCCGAGATTTTCCAAGCGCACAGACAGGCAGGCAGACGGAAGGAAAGAAGGAAGAACGGACAGGCACGACGAAAGTAACAGTCGCTTTCGCTATTTTGCAAACACGTTAAAAATATTTGCATTTGTTTTATCAGCAGCAGTTTAAGACTTTTTGTTTCGTTTGCATTGGGACTCAGAGTTGACTACAAAGCATTATAATGCATTGTTAGGCTCTAGTGCCGACATAGGAACAGATAAAAGACCACAAATTTGTGTCGATAGAACCGAAAACAAAGACCATAAATATATATGAATGGAGACCTCATAATACATTACATTATAGTGTAAGGCATATACTGACAGAGGACCTTACAAAATAATCACATATATATGAAAAAACAGGTTTTATAATGCATTGTAAGTCCTCTATTGTCATAGGACCAAACACAAGAAAAGTAAGTATTGATATATATTAGTATATCAATGCATATAGATAAATATCAATATTTCTATATATTAATATCTCGTACAAGATTCGAACTTGAAAGAGTCGTGCCTGTAAAGTCCAGAAACGTGCAGTAATTCAAATTGTCTTATTTTTGTACTTGAGACTGGAAATTTAAATCTAGTGTAGGCCACTCGATGACGTGTGTATGGGCTGGGTGACCGGGAGGGAATGGCTGATTCTCGGCAAGATGTCCATATTTCCTTAACTTCTCCACAAACACAAAGGACCTGTGACCCACCCAGCCTACTACTAACATGTATCAGCAGCTCTTCCTGCAGGGCATAAAGCGAAACGATTTGGCCTTCATCACACAGCTTCGGGTTCAAAAGCGTGTCCGTAACTACTTCACGACTCTTATAAACCTTCACATCCGTGTGATTTTGTAAGACAAGTACACATTAACTAATCGTATGAAGTAGAAATTGATCAAACTTCTAAAAAGTATTTACCGTCTTTTGGAACGTTACAACATGTATATTGTTACATAGACACCAATGTCTTCGAATAACTTTCTGCAGCACTTTTCTCCGAGACGTCGACATTGAGCTTTATATACTTGCACATTAACCTCCTTATGTTCGTCATCACTTGCACGTGCCCAAAGGAAACCAGGCACAATTATAATATTTGGATTTAGTCTAAGAATGTATGTCCCAGTAATAACATTTGGGTGTGAATCATGGCCTGTGTCCTCCAAAAACAACATTTACATGTAAGCCACTGAAATTAGACTTCTTTCTCACTGCTTGACAGTCCTAGTGGGCCAAGGCCTCCCCTGCGAATTTCCTCGACCATACTCAGACACACCATATTCGGTAGGACTCCTCTAGACGAGTGATCGGCCCATAGCAGAGACCTCTAACTGACAACACACAAACACTCACGACAGAGAACCATGCCCTGGCGGGATTCAAACACGCAGCCCCAGCAAATGAGCACCAGCACACCCCAAGCCTTAGACCGCGTGGCTACCGGGATCGGATACCGAAATGAGACACTTGAGAAAAATAGGAGGAAAACCAAAAGAGACAAGATGAGGCATAAAACAATAAAAAGGAGAAAAGGAATAATTCAACACAAAATCCATAGAATTAGCTCAGTTGATATTGTGTGGGCACGTTGTAAGAATGGAGGAAGAGTTATGCATCAAAATGGCCTGGCAAGCTAGAAGACGGGGAAAGAGACCCAAAGGAAGACGCCGACATACTTGAGAAGAAGGAATGCAGAAGATTTGGAAGGAAAGAAGAATTGAATGGAGAGGAATAAGAGCTATTGCTCAAGACAGTGGCAGATGGAGAGCTCTTTGTAAACGCTCTACAGTTACCTCTAGAAGAGGTTTGACTAAGTGAAGTGAAGTGAAGAAGGATATAAACAGTAAACTTGCACTCATATTCAGACGTTCAGGAAATGTTATTCGGTTAGATGTGGCAGTGTAAGACAAGAAGCCTGTTGAAACGGACCCGTGCCACGAGTCTCAAACCGGATGACCTTCCGAAAAAGTCAACTCATTGCCTAACCTGGTCACGTATCCGACCGGGAAGCACACATGTTTACGTGCTGAATGTCCACTTTCATGTGAATACGGCAAGGACTTCAAGAAATTGCCAAGAATGTGTGAGTAGTATTCTCGATTTCCGCGACGTATGTCCAGATTGTCTTATTCTGGGTTGTGGCACAACATAGTTTAAGATGGATAGTACAAAGCCTGAGGTAGTACATGAGAACGAACTAGACATCGGGGTTTTATCAAAACTGGAGCTCTAAATTTACTGTTTTTTTTTTGAAGGGGTGTCTTTCTTCTAACCCAAATGTTTCAAATGATACTAAGGTCCAGACTTTAGGGAAATTTACATCTAAAAATTTGTACTATCTTTCCTACAATCAACGAATGCACACAATACGTTTAGAAACTCTATATAAGTTTTAAAAACGCCTATATTTTTCGGCGTCCAGGCGCCATCCTCAGACAGTCTCAATACAAATACTTAATTAACTTCTCTACATTTGAGCCCTTTGGGTAAAATAATCTATTCCTATAGACGGCAAAACAGGATCGAAAACAACTTGCAAAGTGTTATTAGTCAGAGCAAGTACAATGTAACAGATTTTTCTCATAGTTATTACTTTACACAATATAAAAATTAAGACAATAAGAGTTAGTTTACAAATAGAAGGCAAGGTCTTCACCGTACTTAGTTAAGAACCACCGTATTAAGGCATACGGTGAATAAACAGATAAGCTCAACACCTCTCCGAGGCGGTAGAAACGGTGATAGGGAATAGACAGGAAATTACAGACCTGTGGACACATGACTGCACGCACAGTGCTCGGCTACAAATGGCCGGTAACTGTAATTTGCTGTTTACAGACAACAATAGACATGTGCACTACTTACGTGACCACCGATAATCGACGCGATGTTCTGTTCGTACAAGTTATTTGTGGGCTCTTTTGTTTTTCACAATAAAGACCGACTGCTTCTTTAAATATTCCTATTATTCGTTTTATTCTAGTTTTAGGGATTCGGTGTGCTTTCCTGAAAGAAAGACAAGCCTTTGAATAAAATATTCCAAAATTTTTTTAGAGGAACTAAAGACAGCGGGACTGAAAATGGTGTGCTACGTGATGTATGTAGTGCACGGAATTAATCAAGGCATTCTTTACTTCCTAATAGCCTATCATACAGTTTCACAGCACGTGGGCAAATTAAGTTTCATTTAGCCTCTTGAAAGAGCATAACTTTCCCTGCAACTCTTTCGTTCAACTCACCCATTTATCGAATTTTATAAAATCCTTGAAATGGTATCTTTTCTGATAGTATGTGAAAGACGGATAGACGAACGAATGGACGGGTGTGTTCTTCACATTAGACTTTTTTCTTCGTAAAAAAGGCCTAACAAAGAAAACCCTCAGGAAATCCTGTCTCGACGTAGAGTTTCCAGTCACTTTTTTTTCGTCCCTGTGGCGCAGCGGCCCAACGCGGGCCATGGCCTCCTCATTCTTGAGGTTTCTAGATCACACACACGACGCATCACAGTCGTTAGGCCTCCATTGGGCGCGTGATCAGTGCGTCGCAGAAACCTCTACCTAACAACACACAAAACTCAACAGACAGACATTCATGCCTCCGGTGGGATTCGAACCCACATTCTCAGCAGGCGAGTGGCCGTAGACCTACGCCTTAGACCGCGCGGCCACTAGACCGGCGTTTCCAATCACTTACTAACACAATATTTGCCTGCAGAACTACAAATGACATGACGAGACAACCAACAATTCCGCTGAGATTCGAATCAGATGCTTCGGGGAAAAGACTTAGAATGTGGGTGCATCTAATCCAGAGAGATCCGACGTTTTCGAAGCTGAATATCCATCTGCAAGCTTCTGATAGACAGGCGAAGAAAGAACAGTGTACAGGATGTGAGCCATTCTGAAGACAACATAAAGTGAAGAAATCACACCTGCATTTCCCCTGCCGACTTTGAAAACTAATTGCATTATGAATACCCCCACTTAAGACGAATACAAATTTTGGGTATTTACACGCTGTGGGTTTGTGTACTATATTTTTCGTAAGTGACTGTGACTTGTAAGATCAATCCAAGGACAAAATGAGGAGCAATGTACCTGCCAAGTGAAGGTGAAAACAAAGGAACATGTTCTTCACTGCGGTGCGGTGGAATCCCCACAGTGGCCAGTGTCCATGGACCTTGATCACAAGACCTGCGTCTCTCGAATACATGATTTACAAAGTGTTTCAAATAAGGCTGGGCCGTACACATCACATACGACAAAACAGCAATTCTTATTCTCATACTGTTGCTGATAAGCTTAAAACCCTCATAGCAAATAGCAGTAGTAAAACTCTCAGTAAATCAGCGGAAGTAATATTCGGCGATAAAGTTTCAGCAGCATTGTAGTATGAAACATGGTCCTAGTCGGCATCGTATAAAAAAGAAGTATTGTTTACGAATCCACACAACTTTTGCTTATGCTGTTCGTATTATTTTGGTAACCAGAAATATTCAGACTTCAAAAGAATTTCTCTCTTCTTCAGAAAACGAAGGCAAAAAAAATAGGCTTAAGGATTCATGAAGAGAAAAAATTGTGCGTGAAAATATCCCCTAAACAGATAAAAAGATATCTTCAAGACATAATGTAGAAGATATTAAATCTGAAGTTTCACGTAATTGGATATTGTTTGGAAATAAATTTTGGACAGATATTCATTACAAAATAATTACCGCAAACCGCACTTTATAAGTACATAATTAATTTCTCAGGTCCAAACCCTCACACCGAAATATTATGTTAAAAATTTACATTTCTGTAGTAAGACCCATCCTAGGCCACGGGCAGAAGGCTGGAAAATGACGTCAGCAGAAATTAAATCTCTTAAATTATTCCAAAGAAAGAATATAACAAAGAGTAATGGCTATAAAGGAAGAAGAAAGCTGCAGAATAAGAGAAATAGTGAAATACAGGGGCAGACATAACGTTCATAAAATTCGCTAAGAATAATATGGCATGGACATATTGGAAGGGCAAATAACGAAGCAATGCCTAAAGAAATAGTGCCTGCCAGAATTAAAGAAACAATGCAAACAAGATGACAACGGAAAATATGGAATGATGAGGTTATAGAGGATTTGAAGACAACTGCGATAAGAAATTGTCATAGGACGGCCAGAGACCGGAATAAGACCGAACTTCCGAATTTACTTGGAGAACATTCTGTTCCAGTGCCACTTTTTCCACGACCAATCTCGGACGGATGACTGGGTTATGTTTATTGTTCTTACTTTCTTTAAGTGCCGTGCCGTCTGTCATAGCACTTGAACATGAGACAGTATAAACGGTTCAGGTTGTGAATGTTAGGTTACATTTTAAACCTTAAGGACATTACGTATTGTAGATTTTATAAATGTGCGTAACGGATCGGACGAACTTAAATTTAAAACCTGAAATTATTTTAAACAGTATTAGAGGTTTCACTTCCCACTTCACAGTAAACACACTGCTTACTCACTACAAATACCTATCAGTTAATACTGCATAGGGAATTAATGGCTGTTTATTCTGAAAATTACACGATAGCCAAAAATTGCCGAAAAGACGCTATATGGACAATACTGAGAAATGTATAGTGTTAAAACAAGTTGTGTGTGTGTGTATATATACATATATAATATTGCTCTACGGAATTTTCAAATACATAACAGATGCACTATCTATTAACAGCATCGCCAGGGGGTCTGCTCTAAGTATATTTGCGTCTTGTTTGCTACATTTTCCAAGAACAATATTGATGCCACAGACAAAAAAGAGAATATGTATGGAAGTTGCATAGGTATAGCTCTACTCATTTTTATCCCCGATAATGGGTGGAAGTAAGTGGTAAAAATTACACTCCGGCCGCTTTACCAGCTGAAGGAATCCCGGTATTAAACGAATAAGAAACTGGGCGGGTGGGGGGGGGGGCTCAGGGCCCTTCTGGACGATTTTGAGATGAGAAAAATCTCTAGCCCTACCAGGATTCGACTACGCTATCCCAGCTTCTATGTAATAGGTAATGGTCACCCCATGACATGCCCATGCACCCCATGACATGCCCAGGCAGGCACAGAAATGAGGCGAAGGTACAACTCCAAACCACTTGCAACCTCGGCGCTAGAAGGGGATGGGTGATCAGCACCACGCTACGGCCACTTTATTCCCGAGAACAACCGTTACCAATTGTACAGAAGGCTGGATGGGCCTCGAAGCCAGTCTGGATGGACACAGAAAATCTCGTCCCAAAACGATTCTATCCCCAAAGCGTACAGGCCGCAGCGAGTCGCTACACCGAATACGCTATCCCACGAAGTACTAGAAGGAAATGTAAAAAATAACGTACACTCTGATGCCGGTCAGTTTATTCTGACTTCTGTGTACATGTTGCATAGGGTTAGCAGACCTCCACGCAGCCACCATTAAATTTAGGCATTTGCCAAGAAACTTGTAGTCGTAGCCAGACAAATATTGCAAACTGTGACATTCCCATTGATTCACCAACAGGAAACTTAGCTAGCTGGTACGGCTTGTCCATCTAAAGAGGCTAAACAGCCTATAGCCATAGGATTCCTGCTGCTGACGAATTGGAAGGGATGTACAAATAAACGGTCGTGACCTAGTTTAAGATAGTATCGCAGTATTTTCCGCAGGAAATGAGTAAAATCGAGATTATATCTGAATTTCCTATGCACAAAGAAACAATGCCAGACACACTTCCATGGCATTCAGTTATTGTGAAACTGCAGTTTAGATGCTTGATGAAATAGCGTCTTAATTATTACTAGGAATCCCACTCATTGTATTGAAGCCCTCAACTTCCAAACGGCTATTTCTAACTATTTCCTGCGAAATAAATGACACATTTTTACATTACCGACAGTTCTCTCTTCCTTAACATCTCGGTGCACATTAGAACGTGTATGTATTCAAAACAATATAAAATGGTCAGTTTAAGACAACTGTGTTTTTATTTAAACGCTACATGCTTCGAACTAGATATCGACAAACATCAAGAGTCAGATTCTAAATAAAAACACAGTTGTGTTTGACTATTTAATAACATTTTGATATTTTTCTGAAGACATAACTGAATGAGTTCTATAAGTTAGAAAGTGTATGGCCGACAACAGGCCTGCTCGACCTTTTCATGTAGTGCGCACAACTTCGGCAGAATTTGCTGTGTATGTTGGCTACATGAAACGAAATACACAGAATAAAGAATGGATAAGTATACGTACAATTATATGTATAATTGTTACCTGTGTATTTTTCTATATACCACAAAATAGCTTCCACATTCTATTTATGTGTCGCAGAGAAATAATTTTAAAACAGTTACCTCGTGTATCACGAAACCCATAAGAATGGCGAAACATACCCAAACGGCACAAATTTGTGTTTGGCTTTTAAGTGTGTTCGCAAAACTGCGAAAAGCAACTATTAGCCTTGTTATGCCTATATATCTCTCTGTCTTTCCGTTAGTCTGTCCGTCCGTCCGCACGAAAAACTCGGCTCCCAACAGATGGATTTTCATGAAATTTGATTTTTGAGGATTGTCCGAATATATGCAGAGAAAAGTTCATGTATCATTAAAACCTGACAAAAATAATGGGTATCTTGCGGCAAGACCTGTGTAGATGTGTGATAATATCTCGCTGAATTATTCTTAAAATGAGAAATGTTGCTGACAAAATTTGTAGAGAAAATCAAAACACACTTTTCAAGTTTAGTAACTTTTTCCGATAATCGCTGATTTATGAGATAATGTGAAAAACCACGGTAGAGCCAAACGGGCCACAGACGACAATAAAACACGGCGCGTGCGCATTGCATGGTGTATAACTAAGGCTACATACACACAATCAAACTATGTAATAATTATTGCTTTTCCACTGCAACAACGGTTACGCGAAAACGCCTGTTTGTTTTAAGCACTTTGCCTGTCTTGTTGGTCGAACTTTCGTGTCGAACTGTTTGCTCTCGGATACAATAGCGAGACATGTGCATGAAGTCATCTTTATGTGAAATATCCGTTACTAGTGTCGTATTTTAAGCAAAATTTTAAAGGAAAAACCGTTCTGCAGTATCAAATTGTGTGGAAATACCTTCAGCACTTCTCGAAATATCACACGAATATACAATGTCGATGTCCAGTAAGACATAGGCACATCGCGAAGCCAATCTACACATTTTTAGAAAGTTTCGTTTAGGAATGTGCAAAAACGGCATTTGATTTCCATAGCGAGACCACCACAAACTAATTTCTTTCCTTGAAATATTTGAGTTTCTCAAGTCAACGACTACAAATATTAGTCTTCCCAAATATGACAATGTGTAGTTTTGCAGATGAACACTGACTTTCCAATCCACAATACATATCGCATCACAAGAGCGGATCCAGGGAGAGGCGCCCCGTCCCCGTATCATTGTCTTGTGCGTAAATATCAAGGCAATTACCTTTAATACACTTATTTTTAAAACTCTTAAACAACTTAATACATAGACAGATTAATAAAATTAACATTATTTGATATGAAATTCAAAGTTTATTTTGTTTTATTCTTGTTTGCGTGACTTCTTGTTTCTCAGAATAAAACACTATTTCACTCGACTGTATTTTTTTCCTACCAAATTTCATATTTTGTTGTTCAACACAATCCTCTCTCTCTCTCTCTCCTCCCCCCTCCCCCTACAAACACTTAAACAGTTTCCTGATCCGCCACTGCCGCTTCGCATCCCAAAAGACATTAACTTTCTCCCCACTCCAATTTTCCTTTAAATAAAATAATTGACATTGATAGTGTTTTAGTAACATCAGCCCCACAGGCAATATTGTCGATGTGATTTCAAGAAACGGCATGAACTTCGAATAAGCTGCGTATTGCAGAGCATCGTTGGCTGAAAACGAATGTTTCTAAGACGCAGTCTTTATACCAGTCTTCTCAAGGTTAATGCGTGCAGCAGGTGCCAGACGTCAAACACCCCGAGGCAAGAGCATTCAAGCAATTCAGAGTAGGCTACTGGGTGAGGTTTCAGGGTCTCACGGTAACGACCATGACAAGACCCTGAAGTTGTATACAATTTATGTTTTATTTAAAAAAATTTTGCATAACATCATGTCGTAATTATAGCCGTAACATAACATCATGTCGTAATTATAGCCGTAACATAACATCATGTCGTAATTATAGCCGTAACATAACATCATGTCGTAATTATAGCCGTAACAT